>ERZ791915.1699-NODE-1699-length-15762-cov-4.767429_pt1 | contig 15762 bp, 20 predicted proteins | sample MGYA00510139_ERZ791915 | MGnify/ENA primary metagenome ERZ791915 (study PRJEB30046, sample SAMN00792117) | human gut metagenome | study: EMG produced TPA metagenomics assembly of the A metagenome-wide association study of gut microbiota in type 2... | reverse complement strand
ATATGTTTCGATGATTCTTGTGGATAATAAAAATTGTTATTGTTAAGATAAAATGTTAATTGATCGGGTGGTTTGTTTTAGTAGTGATGTAAAATGTTAATTGTTTATTAAATAAAAATACTTGACAGAGGTGTGCACATGTGATATACTTAAATTATCAAAAGAGATATAGCAAATTAAAAGGAGGGAAATGGAAATGACAGTGAAAGATTTACTATATGCTTGTGGTAACGTTGACAATAAAATGCTTATTACAGTAGTGCAGGCAACTGGAAAAGAACTCGTTTCTCGAAAAAAACGAGTATTTTTTGATGAATCACCGGAATTGCAAATGATATTAAAAATGGAAGTCGATTACTTTAAAGTATTTCCATGTGAAATTGTTATATTAGTGTAAAATAAAAGGAGGAACGAAAATGATTTCAAAATATAAAGAGCGTGTGACAGTTTCATTATTAAAAACAAATATAAAAATACTTGATTTTGAAAGTGGTTGCAACAATCAAACAAAGAGTGAATTTATTGATACTTTAATAACAAATTATGCAAATGACTATATGTTCAAAAGAATAGCAGAAATAAATATTATTAAAAAACTTGCAGATTTAGGTTTTAACTGTGCATATGTTTTGCTAAATGTGAATATTGATCATGATACAATTATTGTAAAAACTAATGGTTATTATAACGGGTCAAATGATATTGTCAGTATTATAGCAGAATCCACATTTGATTTTAAAGTAAAAATTCTTCAATCAATTAAAAGAACAGAAAATTAGTATGGGGGAGTATATATGACTAGGAAAATTAGTAGAAGAGATTTATTAGAACGTGAATATAGATCGTTAGCCAAGGAATTTAATGAAAGAGCAAAGGAAATTAAAAAAGCTGGTAAAGCATCAAAAACTGTAGATTACATTAAATCCACAATTAGTTCAGGTGCAATCGGCAAAAGAGGGAATTTATTGCATCGTTTAAAATCTAGGAAAATTAGCAACTACGAGGAAGCAATACAGTTATTAAAGAAAGTCAGAAACTGGAAATCTGCAACCTTAGAAGGAGTAGCGGAAATAGAGAAGCAAAGAGTAGAAACAATAAAAGAAAACTATCCTGAACTTGATAGAATGTCAAGTGATGAAATAGTTGAAATGCTTAATTTTTTAGGCACTACTAAAGGGGTAGAATCTAAAAATAAGTATGACAGTGACCAGCTGATTTTAGCAATAGGTATGCAAAAAATAGATAATAGAAATAAATCTATTAAAGATATATACGATGAAATTCAAGAGTCTGATAAAACACTAGCAGACTACATTAGAAATTCATTAGAGCAAAATAAAGATAAAAATTGGATTCCATTTTAGTAACTATTAACAAGGGGGGTGTGTAAGAATGCCGTATTTAAGAAAACCAGATATACTGCCAGATAGCCGTCTATCTGGTTTTTATTATACATATTCCTTTGAGTCAATAGAGAAAAAAATAGATTACTTAGTGAATAATGACGGTCTTCTCTTAAACAAAAAAGGTAAAGCGCTGTTATCCACCCCATTAACGTTTGATATTGAAACTTCTTCGATGCCAGAAAATGACTCACGCAATCCGAAGGAATACATGTTAGGTTTTCCGTATCTATATCAGTTGTATTTGCTTGGCACCGTTTTTTTCTGTCGAACGCGAACCCAGTGCTATATGCTCTTTTCTGAAATAGAAAGAGTATTATTAAAACACAATATTCAAGCTGTTTGCTATGTGCATAATCTGTCGTTTGAGTATCAGTTTCTTAAATCAATATTAAACATAGATTTTACTAAAGTATTTCTTGTAAAGAATAGAAAAGTGGCAAAATTTGAGTTGATTTCTGATACAATTATTTTTCGTGACAGTTACCTATTATCTAATATGTCACTTGCAAAGTTTTGTGAAAATTACAACTCACAGGAATATCAGAAAGACAAAGAATTGATAGATTATGAAATTATTCGTTATCCGTGGACTGAATTATCAGATGAAATTTTATATTACTCTGGAATGGATGTAATTACATTGTACCACGCTGTCGTGTCAATAATGACAAAAGAAGGTGACACGCTAAAAACAATTCCAATGACAAATACTGGCTATGTTCGACGATCATACAAAAAAGCCTGCTTAGGAAGTACATATAACGGTGGTTCATACCGGGCGAAATCGGATGCTAAATTTAAGCAGAAAAAAACATATCGGCAAAAATACATGGACAAACAAAAAATCACATTAGAGCAATATAATTTATTAGTGAAAGCTTTTCGCGGCGGTAATACGCACGCTAATCGTTATAAAGTAGGCAGAATAATATCAAACGTTACTTCATATGATTTTGCATCGTCATATCCTGCTGTAATGATATGTTCGAATCAATTCCCTTCGGGCAGGCTAATGGAATGCACTAATTCTGTTCAAACACCTGATGGAATCGAATATTACATCAAAAACTATTGGTGCATTTTTGAGGCTGTTTTTGAGGATGTGCAGTTAAGGGATAACATTAAAACTCCTGTGCCATACATTCCAAAATCAAAAATGGTATGTTCTTCATCTGCATACAATACTGGGATTTTTGATAATGGCCGTTTGATATCGCAAAAGGATTCTTTTGAATTTAGTTTTCTGGGATGTGAATATCATATAATTAAAAATCAATATGCGGGAAAAATGAAAATAACAAAGGCATACTATACAACAAAGGGATATTTGCCCGATGAAATAAGAAAAGAGTGTTCAAAATGGTATGTAAAGAAAACAGAGCTAAAGGGCATTGAAGGCTCAGAATATGAATACATGAAATCAAAAAATCGTGTAAATGCATCCTTCGGTATGATGGTTGAGAAAATTGTAAAAGATATATCAGATTTTTCGGAGGGCACAGGTGAATTGACATTACGAACTCCTACCGAAGAAGAAGCGAAAAGTCAAATTGAATCATATTATAATGTAAAAAGTGGAAAGTTTTTAAATTATCAGTGGGGGGTAACGGTTACTGCACTAGCTAGAGTTCGTTTGCAGGAGTTGATAGATATGACATACAAAGATTTTATTTATGCTGATACTGACTCTGTTAAAATCGAGAATGGAGAGAAATATAAAGAATTACTAGAAAACTATAATAAAAAATGGATTGAATATGCGGAAAATTGTGACGTATCTTTCAAAGCATATACGAAAAAAGGAGAGTTGCAAATTTTAGGCATAGCTGATTTTGACGGATTTTATAAACGATTCATAACTTTAGGTGCAAAAAAGTATGCCTATGATGATGAGAATGATCAACTGCACATTACAATAGCAGGAGTCCCTAAAAAGTTAGGAGCAAAACTGTTAGGAAAAATTGAAAATTTTAAAGTAGGTATGCATTTCATGATAGGAGCTGATGGAACGCTAGAAGAACGTCAATCATGGAAAAAACGTTTATTGTATAACGACACAGATAATTTTGACATTAACATTGATGGTAACACACTGCACATTGGAACATATATAGCAATGGAAAGAACTTCATACGAATTGTCAATTACAGATGAGTATGAAGAACTTATTTCTTCCTTGAATGATCAAGAAATATATGAAAAAGATGATATTTGGGGTTGACAAATTATTTAAAACATGCTAAGATATATATGTACCGGATAGAGGGGTTCAGATAATAAAATACAGATTGTCACGGGTGAAACCGCTGTATGTTATTTACGAATGATAAACGGTGTCGGAACTTCTCTATTGCAGGTACTACAAAATATAAATAAAAGGAGAATAAAAACATGAGTGCAAAAGTAATTAAAACAAGTGAAGGTATGAACGCAAGAAAAGTTCTGTCTTATACCTCAAGAAATGATGCTATTCCTATGAAAGAGTTAGATAAAGGAACTATCATTCCGTTTAAAGGGTATATTGAACAGGAAATTGTAAATGAATCTACCGGAGAGGTTTTTAATTCATTACTTATTATTTCTGAGCCGGACGAATCAGGATATGATGCATTATATGCCACCAGGTCGGAAAGCGTAATGCGTTCTTTATTTGATATCATTGATACCCTTACTGGTATGGGAGATACAGACCCGTTCTCAGTTAAGGTTGATAAATTAAAAAGCAAAAATGGGCGTGAGTTTATTACTCTTAGCCTTGCCGATTAAAGGAGATTAAAATATGACAAAATATATCACAAGAACGATTATTAAATATAATACAAAAGTTACATTCGTAATGAATGGTCAGCTTGACACATATACATTGGATGGAGAAGTTGGAAAAAAGGAAGCAAAGAAACTCCTTATTTCCATCTTAGGAAATAAAGATATTGTTATTATTTCCTGTACAAAGGAAGAAGAGTCTTCCTCAGTGTACAAGATGCTTGAAAAAGATTTTATTGCAATGGCAACAAAAGAAAGCACTTGTTACCCTGTTCAGTAATAAGCCCCTGTTAGTGGGGAACCCATTCTTCCCTCCTTTCCTTAAATATCCACCGGAATTAAAAATTCCGGTGGAAGTTTTTTATTGACAATTCTATATGATTGTGGTAAAATAACTATATAAACAAGGAAGGGGTGGTTCCATTGAAATAATAAAGGGCAAATTTTCAAGATAATAGAATAGCTACAAATAAAGGATAAAATCCGAAGTAAAGATTATTTGTTACTAGTTTATAATTATTGAAAGTTTGTCTATAACTAACTGTAAATTTTATTTTATATCTTCCGATGCGCTAACTATTAAACAGTCCAATAGATTCCAAACAAACACTCTAAATTAAATTACCCGTCTTCTCTCGACGGGTAATTTTTATTTAATAAACTCAGTAAATGCTTCTCGCGCCTTATAGCTTGAAAATCGAACAATATTATTATGATACATTTTTTTCATTCGTTTTTTAAAACGATTATCTCCGTCAAAAATACAATCGTCCGATAAATCCTCTTTTCTTGCGGCGAGTGCGAAATTGTATGTCAAGTCAGCAGTTTCATTAACATAGTAAAATCCTAGGCCGTACAAGTACCTAATTGAAAAATATTTATTGCAATACTTAATAGTAAACAAATAATCACCTTTTAAATTAGGAGATTTTAAAATCATAGTGTTATCATCTTTTAAATATTCTTTTTTTGTTAATAGCTTACTGTAATCAGATTCAGAAAAAGATTGATTAAATATACTACTTAAATGGGCATCTGCGGCACTTTTGTTGAAGCCCTGTTCAAGAACGAATCCATTTCCCCGATAAAAATTAGTTTCTATATTTATATCGCGATTTATACCAAAATGCTCATAATATGGGTTATTTACATCAATTAAGTTTCCGGTTAATATCAGCGGTAAATATCTGCTCTGTAATCCGCCGCCCCTGGCAAGTGATGTATGAATAGAAAAAACTCTTTTTACCTCGTCTTTTACATAATCTCCACTTTCTGGTTGAAACTCGTCGAGCCATATTCTTGTAACATGATTAAACACATTTGAAAAGTTTCTTATATCATCACTTGAATTAAGAGAAGTGCTATAACCGCATAGAAACCATTCATTTTCCTTTCCCCGAAGTCTAATATAAATGTTGTTAAACACTCCTTTAATACCTACTTCTTCTTTCATCTCTAAATCAGGATAATAAACTGATAATGCGCTTGGAAAGTATGCCATAAAAGAAACCGCTTTTTCAAGCTGATATTTTTTCCTCATTAAAATACAAAACAATTCATTTTTTGTTAAAAATTTATTTAGAAGATATCCCCCGAACCATGTTGTTTTTCCAGCGCTACGGTTCGATGTTGAAATATACGTTTCTGGTTTGTTTCCATTTTTATCCATTTTTGATAATAGTAAATTTCCGCTATAATGAATTTTATCATCTGATATAAAATGATTATATTTTTGCAAGTTCATAGTACACACCTCTTTACATATTTTTATATTTATGATATATTTATATTGTAACACATATACAATTAAATGTAAAGGTGGTGAATACATGCATAGTATTGGCGTGGCATTAATCTTTAATTTAACAGATTTAGTGACCGGTTTAATTTCAGCAGTTAAAGCAAAAGAAGTGCAATCAAGCAAACTGCGAGATGGAATTTTTAAAAAAATTGGTTTCTTAATCTGTTATTTTTTAGCATTAATGATTGATAGTTATGGCAGTGAAGTCGGTTTTGTTTTGGATGTTAAGTTACTTCCAATCGTGCTTGGTTTTGTATGCCTTACGGAAGTAGTTTCAATTATCGAAAATATTTCTAAAATTACTGACATTCTCCCAGAGAAACTATTATCAATTTTTCATATTTCAAAGGAGGATAACAACAATGGCTGATACAAGTTTTGTTAGGATTCCTGAAACGATTGCTATTGCAATCGAGGTTATCAACGGAGCGTACGGAAATGGAGAAGATAGAAAAAAGGCGTTAAAAAGAGCTGGATATGATTATACAAAGATTCAGCATTGCGTAAACGATCTGCTTCCCATCTGGAACAAATATAAGGAGTGATAAAAATGCCAGATGAAAGAAAAATAAGTCCCTATGTGGTGGCCGCCATGTGCGGTTGCTGGGCGTGGGAATCTGGCATGAATCCGGGCATTTGGGAGTCTCTCATTCCGACAACGTGGGATCACGAATATCAATACGACGGCATCGGCGGTTTTGGTTTAGGTCAGTGGACTAATGTTGGAACCCCTTATGGCCGTTGTTATAACCTGCATACCTGGGTCACTAGTCAGGGTTATGCTGATGGCGATATCTATGGGCAGTTAAATTTCGTACTGCATGAAAACTATTGGACCGCGGCAAATTCTGTGATGGGATATAACAATTTATCTGAATTTTTGTCATCAACAAGCACGAATTTACCGTTACTGGTAGAGGAATTTCTAGCATGTTGGGAAGGCGTTCCCGGAAATAAATTGACTGAGCGTATTGCATATGCGCAGAACTATTACCAGTTCATTTATGATAATAAATCAGCAAGCCCTTCCTCATGGAAGCAGACGTCAGGAAATTTCTATCAAGACCCTACCGGAAGTGATGCACATGCAAACGTAATGTTAGTTTACTGGTGGGCCGGAGGAGTAGAACCAGAGCCGCCGGGGCCAACACCCGGAAATAAAGGAAAAAACATGCCAATTTGGTTTTTTATGAGAAGAATCATTTAAGAAAGGAGTAATAAAAATGGCAGTATCAACAAAGGAAGATTTAGTTGCTAGAATTAGCGCAAGTTTCGGAGAAAATTTAAGTGATGATAATATTTCATTGCTAGAGGATTTATCAGACACTATTGATTCATTTTCAGATAAAGAAGATTGGAAAACAAAATATGAAGAAAACGATGCTTCATGGCGTAAGCGTTACAAAGAACGGTTTGAGGGAAAAGGGGATGATATTCATGATGACGAGCCTGTGATCGAACATTATGACGAACCTAAAAAATTTGACGATTTATTTACTATAGAAAGTGAGGTTAAATAATTATGGCAAAAAGAATTGCACAGAGTACACTTAACGCAAGTACGATTGATATTTTGAATGTAATTCGACAGAACGCAAGTTACGATTATCAGCAGAGCGTTCCTGTAGTAGAAAAAGCAACACAAATTCCGCAGGTAGGAGAAATTATTTGTGGAACTCCGGCATTGGCGAATCAGTTTTTAAATGCGCTAGTAAACCGTATCGCGTTAGTGATAGCACAGAGCGCAACATTTAACAATCCATATTCCAGACTGAAAAAAGGTTATTTGGAGTTCGGAGAAACGGTGGAAGATATTTTTGTAAATATCGCAAAAGTAGTCGATTACAACCCAGAGAAAGGCGAAGGACGAGAGTTTAAACGTACCATTCCAGATGTACGAAGTCAGTTTCATATTATGAACTGGAGAGCGATGTATCCAGTAACCATTCAGGACGAAGATTTAAAAAGGCTTTTTTTGAGCGGGCAGGGTGTAAGTGATTTAGTCACTAAAATTGTGCAATCTGTATATAATGCCGCTGAATATGATGAATTTCTGCTGTTTAAATATCTGATTATCAAGGCAGTAACAAAAGGTCAAATGTACCCGGTCGCCGTTGATAATTCTGATATGAAAAATTACGCGACTGCTTTTCGTTCAAAATCCAATGCAATCACATTTCCGAAAACGACTTACAATGCGGCATCTGTTAGAAATAATACTCCGCGTGAAAGACAGGTTATTTTTATGGACTCCGATTTCAATGCAAAATATGATGTTGAGGTTTTAGCCGCCGCGTTCAACATGGACAAAGCAACGTTCATGGGAAGCTTGTTTTTGATTGATGATTTTACAACGTTTGACAATGAACGTTTCGAGGTTATCCGCGATTACTCCGACGGTATCGAGGAAGTAACTGACGCAGAGCTTACCCTCATGAAGGATGTAAAAGCAGTTTTGCTTGACGAAAACTGGTTCCAGTGCTACGACAATATGAATAAATTTACTGAAAAATATGTGGCATCTGGCCTTTACTGGAATTACTTTTATCATACATGGAAAACCATTAGCTCCTCTCAGTTTGCTAATGCGATTGTTTTTGTTGCGAATACTGCTACAACAGATCTTCCTGCAACTATTACGTTTGAGGTTGTCGACAAGTCCATTTCCGAAACCGCTACAGTTCTTTGTCTGGAACCTCAGGTGGATGGAGCTACATTAAAACCGCATAATGTTCAGCTAGTTCAGACGGAGGCCGCAACAACCGCGGGAATTGGAGTACAGAAATATGGTGCCTTGTTAATTCCGGCTAGTGCCGTAGCTACAAAATTAACACTTGAAGCAACTGTAAATGGAACAAAATATACCGCAGGAACTACGATTGATGCTTCCGCTAACGTTGGTGTTACTGTTGTTTTTTCAAAATAAGAGGGGGAAACCCCTCTTTTATGAGGTAAATATATGAAAGATATTGATAGAAATATAAATTCTCCGTTATATTATGTAAGCAATATGTCTTATATAAATGATATTTCTTCCGAAATAAAAAATAACTTTAAAGATATATTCACAAAAAATATCAATGCCCCTGGTAGTTGGACTGTCAATATTGAACCTGGTGAATATTATTATCGACACCTTTTACAGCCGGTTGAAAGTAATAATTGTATGTTTTTTATTGCGCTGTTTGGAGAAAGTTCTGAATATCCAATTTATAGTTATTACGCACAATCACCATTACAAGGAACTAGTACATTTAATAGTATTCCATATCATTTTATTGTAGATAAACCAATTACAATTAAGATTTTAGTATACAATAACTCGGTAGATTGTAATATAAAAGGTTTCATTAGCATTAGAAAGAGGGTGAAATAATGTATATACCACCGAACAGTACCATAGAAATATTTCAAGATATTGGATTATCTAGTAATTATGATAACGCATTATATTTTAGCACAACTACCGCTAAAGATGCATATTTTTCAAATATCGGAAAAATAGCAACTTTAACAAATTTCTCCTATGTATCACAGCAAAAAGGAATCATTAAAATTGGAACTCCGATTGCCAATCTTCTTTCAGCGGGATATTTACGATACAAAAACACATCATATGAAAATAAATGGTTTTATGCATTTATCACTAATATTGAATATCGTTCAAACGGCATGACGGAAATTCATTTTGAAATTGATTACCTTACAACGTGGATGGGAACTTTTCAGTTAAAACAATGCTTTGTCGAGCGACAGCATGTGACAGATGATTCAATCGGCGTTAATATTCTTGATGAGGGGGTAAACTACGGAGAACATGTGATTGAAGGTATTCATGATTATACCCTTACGGGAACAACGTCGTTTAACCCTATCGTTATAGTGACCGCGGCTGAATCAGGCGGCTCTGGTGGCGGTATTGCAGGCGGAGTTTACAGTGGATGTGCAATATCTGTTTTTGTGACAGCTGAATCTGCCAATAATTATATCAATTCTTTAATTGACAAAAATAAGGCAGATAATATTGTTAAAATATACTCACTCCCTGCTAAATATGTAGTTCCGGGCGGCACTCCGATTGAAGACCGTTACAAAGAAACTCACACAAATAATAAACCTTATAATACACTCGACGGATATATTCCCAAAAATAATAAATTGTTCTGTTATCCCTACAAATATGCCGAGGTAAGCAACGGGGAGGGAGACAAAAAAGATTACAAATATGAATGCTTTAACACAGTGCCGGGAAATGCAAGTAGTGGAACATATAGTTTCACGGAGCAGGCATCTTTTGGGGCATCAACGCAGGCGTTGTTTATGCCTATCAACTACAAGGTTCAGTCTATGTCAGGAAATGGACAGTTAGAAATTGATGAACGAGTCAGTTTATCAAGCTTCCCTTTGTGTGCTTACAACATTGACACATACCGCGCATATACTGCACAACAAAATACATCCGCGCCGAATAGCCTATTCAACAGTTTCACAAAAGGGGCACTCAGCGGCGGAGCCGCGGGAGCTGGCGGAGGTATCCTTGGTGCAATCGGGGGTGCAATTATGGGTGGCATTAGCAATAGCATAGGAAAAGTTGTTGATTTATTAACTGTTAATACTATGCCTGTTGAAATGGGGACAAGAAATCAGGGAACACAGGAAAGTGATTTTCTGCTTGCCACAAAACAAAAGGGTTTCAGAATCTACGAAAAATGCATTACAAAGGCGTACGCAAAAGTAATTGATGATTATTTCACAGCTTTCGGCTACGCGGTACGTCGAACTGCTGTCCCTAACATGAACGCTAGGCCGCATTGGACGTATGTAAAAACTACAGATTGCATTGTCGAGGGAAATTTACCGTCTGATGATGCACGGAAAATTGAAAATATTTTCAATTCAGGATGTAGATTCTGGAAAAAACACACGGAAATTGGAAACTACGACCTTGATAACAGCCCGTCGTAAGGAGGTGATATTGTTTGGGTAAAAAGAAAAGCTATTTCGATGAATCTTTAAGTCTTAACATGCGATCATATGGTCAGTATCTTTCCATTTTGCGACAAATTTCTATTAGTATGTTTGAGTGGAAAAATCTACCTTCTAGCGTTGATAGCCGCTATATTGAGCAAGCATTATTTTATAATGCAGGAGCAGTATATTTCAATGACGAAGTAATTGGCAATCTTGCACTAGACGTAGTATGTAATGGAAATTTTAACGTTTATGGTGAACCTATTAAACGGGTAGCATATTCCAAATACAATAATTATCGAAAATCATTATATGATACTGACAGTGTCATTATATGGAATAATATGGATAGGACACCAACCTATCCAACAATTGAGTTATTTGCACAGAGACTGTACAATCTAGACAGAATCATTGATGTAAATGCCAACGCTCAAAAAACACCTACTTTGCTAAAATGCGATCAGAGACAACGACTAACACTGTTAAATGCATTTAAAGAAATGGATGGCAATAGTCCTGTAATCTTTGCTGACAATTCCTTTGATGAAAACACTGTTATTTGTTTAAAAACAGATGCACCTTTTGTATGTGATAAAATTTATGATTTAAAAACAAATTTATGGAATGAAGCTCTTACTTATCTGGGTATTCCATCTGCAAACGTTATGAAAAAAGAAAGACTGATTAAAGATGAGGTTCTAAGAGGACTAGGCGGAACTCTCGCAAATAGATACTCACGATTATCTGAACGACAGCGAGCAGTAGAAAAAATCAATAATATGTTCAAAACAAGTATTGAAGTAACCATCAGGGATGAAATTGACGACCTCAGAAAAATAGATGCAGGTTTAGATACTCCTATGTTGGGAGGTGAAAATAATGAGTAAATACACAACGGAAGTGAGATATATCTGTGAGCAAAAAGCAGGATTAAAAGAAAGCGTCGGGTTTAATAGTATTAATTCTGTACTTGAAAAATCATGGGATAAAATTTTCACAACTAACTGGGAAATTTTCGACGAAAGCTATAGAAAGATTCTCTGCGAAAAAATCTTGAGATCTTATTATACACGAGAAATTTGTGCAGAAACCGTTGGTTTATGGCAGTTGTGGCTTGACTCAACGTTATGTGAAATTATGCCAATGTACAACCAATTGTATAAAACAACTATTTATGAATTTAATCCCCTGTACAACACAGATATGACTACTACATTCACAAAAACAGTAACGGGAAATGATAGCAAAACAACAACGGGAAATAACAGCAAATGGAACGATGTGTCAACTTCTAGCAAAAATACTAAAACAGACGATTACCTTGTTAAAGATTCATCAAAAACAGACAGCACCAGCAAGGGAAATACTAATTCAGAAAGTAGTAATAATGATACATCTGGTGAAACAAATAAATTCAATGATACACCGCAAGGAGATGTTAAAGGAATTGAATCCGGAAATTATTTGACTGATATTCGAATGATTTCACGAACTGGCACAACAACTAATTCATCAGATGAAAATTCTACAAGTTCACTAAATGGAACATATACGAATGAAAATCTAAATAAGGGCACTACTGTGAATGAGGGAACTATCCGTTTAAATACAAGTGAAAATGGAACAACAAACGCTTCCGAAACTGGCACATCAGAAACAACCGAAACATGGACGGAAAAAGTGATGGGAAAGAATAACAGCGAAAACTATGGACAGTTATTAGTTGAATTTAGAAAGTCAATTATCAATATTGATAAAATGATAATTGATGAATTGAAACCATTATTTATGCAGTTATGGTAGGAGGTACAAATATGGATAAAGTTTTCATTCCTTGTTGCGCAAAAATACTGCCGGTGAGTTATGACGACAGTTTAAGCTATTATGAACAGCTGTGCAAACTTAAAGATAAAATGAATGAACTTGTTGAATTTATTAACAATAACTTCAGTGAACAAATTCAGAACTACCTTGATAAAAAGTTTGATGATTTAATGATAAATGCTATTTACGACGAAGCAACCGAAACTATTGTTTTGGAGAAAGGAACAAAATAGGAGGTATGGCTAATGAGCGATGTAAGTAAATTTAAAATTTTAGATAAGATAGTTAAAATAAAAGATACCGAGGGCAGAGCCGAAGCAATCGCACGGTATAATCAACTTTTAGATAAAATGGAAAAAGAATTCGAAAAAGTCGGCAATAATTTCTTGCAAGTTGATAATAAATTTACAGCTGTTAATAGTGCTGTTAGTAAAATAAATAGCAAAATATCGAATTTTGTTAATGTTGTTACTGATTTCGGAGCGGATAATACGGCTAAAACTGATTGCACGGAAGCTCTGAAAAAAGCTTTCGCTGTGCAAGACGCTTTTATTTATTTTCCGGCAGGTAATTATCTTATCAGTGATAGCATTAAAATAAAATCTAATACCTATGTATATGGTTATCGAGCACTAATTCAGAACAAAGATAGTAATAATATGTTCATCAATGATTCTGATGGAACTATTGGTGGTTATAATGCCAATAGCCATATCACTATTGATGGATTATGGTTTAGAGGCTTGAATATGACGCAAACGATTGTTGCATTTGGTCATTGTAGCGATATTCGAATTATTAACTGCGATTTTGCCAGTAACTCAGCTACTCATGAACAGCAGAATTGGCATCTGGTAGAAATCAACAGTTGCCGAAGGGTGCTGATTGAGAATTGTCATTTTACAGGAACCGCTACTTTCAAGACTGAAATGTTGCAGTTGGACGTTGCTACTCAAACAATGGTTTTTCCGTGGTTCGGGCCGTATGATAATACACCGTGTACTAATGTAGAAATTAGTAATTGCAATTTTTCACACCCAGAGAAGTATGGATATGAGACACTAGGTTTAAGTGATGCAGGAATTGGTAATCATAATGGAGCTAATTCGGCGCCGATTGAATATATAAATATTCATGGATGCCATTTCAATAATGTTAAAACAGCATTCAAATTTGAGTATTTACGTTTTAGTATTATTGATAATAATATTGCTGAAAATTGTATGAGTGGTTTTGCATATCTTACCAGCCATATTATTGATACTGTAAAAATTACAAATAACACTTTCTATGGCAATGTTGATGATTATATCGACAAAATAAGCAATACAGCACTTGGACGTGGTATCTCGATTGGAACATTGAATGGACAACAGTGTAGCAATAATATTATCAGTGGAAATAATGTTATTGGCTTTGCATCGCATGGAATCGCTGTAAATGGTGAATTTTGCGACGTAAGTAATAATATCATCAAAGGTAATGGATATACTGGATTGTATACTGATTATGATAATTATAAATGTAATTTTCATGATAATATCTGTGATGGTAACGCGAGGTTAGACCAGGAAAACTGCGATCTTTTTGTTTCTCACACTCATACTAGTAAAATAATTCGAAGCGGTGGAAACGATATTTATAATAACAAAGCGTCTATTATCAGATGTGCAGTTTACAGTACTGATAATTTGAAAAGTAGGGTACATGATAATGTATACAGTGAGTTTACATATCCTACTACTTTTAATAAGCTTAATGTGTATGGAAATACTAAATTCGATGGTAATCCAAATTATGCATTCGATAATGCTAGTATTTCCTCTCCTTCAGGGGGGCAATGGTATACTCCAGTAAATTTTACTACAGACCATACTTGTTATGCTTTAATTAACTTTCAGGTAATTATACCCATTAATTTTACAGGAACTTTTAACATTAGAATTATAGATACTAGTTCTAATACTACTCTAGGTTTTGACACAATCGACACGTCACACGCAAGTAGTACTACTCATACTGGAGGTAATCTTACTATATTCGTAAAAATTCTAAACGGGCACACTATTTCTGGCGAGTTATTTTTTGTTTATAGTGACAAAGCGGTTCAAAGTGTAGATGCCCAAATTATTATGCTTGAATTACCCGTACCACTTGAAAACACTGATTAAAAAATATAGGAGGGTTTTAACCCTCCTATAATCTCTTACTGTCATAACCGTAGCTCAATCATACACATGCCGTTTTGTAATAAATCGAACCATTTTACTTCATTATTTTCATGACGTATTAACAAGTCTCTCATATACACAAAATCAAAATTTCCGCTAGCGTCGACAATCTCAACCCGTGTATTATCATACAAATTGTTACATACCGTATACAATTCTTTCACTGTCATCTTTATTTCCTCCTTTTAAATTGCCGCTCATCATGCTAGCTAATTCAATCCCATTATTTTTAATAGTTTTTCAAGGTCTGCTACGGCTTCCTCAAGTTCTTTTTTCAAACTGCTCATAATATCTATCGTTTCGAGCACATAGCTAATAAGTGCCATGCCACCAGCATTATAAACGTCCGCAATCTGTTTCTTTCCTTCTTCCGCACTGGTATTCGGTAACAATGTAGACAATCGGTCAATCACTTCGTAGTCCTTATCGCTTACTTGTTTTCCGATGAGGCTCTCAAATTCCTGCTTCATCATAACTTTTCGTCCTCCTTTAAAAATTGCTATTTCTTTGATGCTTTAAGTATATCACATGTGCACACCTTTGTCAAACCTTTTTAAAAATGATTAATTCACAATTTATGTTATCACTAAGAATCAATCATCCTGTTGACTAACATTTTATATTAACAATAACAATTTTTATTATCCACAAGAATCTCCGAAACATATCGCTAACAATTTTTATTAACACCAAACACACATCACAATTCGAACGTATGTTCTTGGGGAAGCAAACTTCTGCTTTGCATTCTGGTACAAACTTT
>ERZ791915.1682-NODE-1682-length-15895-cov-4.155871_pt1 | contig 15895 bp, 14 predicted proteins | sample MGYA00510139_ERZ791915 | MGnify/ENA primary metagenome ERZ791915 (study PRJEB30046, sample SAMN00792117) | human gut metagenome | study: EMG produced TPA metagenomics assembly of the A metagenome-wide association study of gut microbiota in type 2... | reverse complement strand
CAATAAATCCTGCTCCACCAGTTACTAATATTTTCATTATTTATCTTCTCCATATATAAATTTTAAAATTCTAATAAAAAATAATTTTATAATATTATAAAAATCAAACATATAATATATACTGTAAATTTTATTATACCCATTCAATGATAATAAAAAATAGGTAGATAAAAATCTACCTATTAATGTAAAAATAACATCAATAATATTATGTTATAATAATTTATTTTTTAATTTAAAAATTAACATTTTCTCATCTTTATTAAATGATGTTATCCACATAATTATCAGATAAATTAATGTATATAATAATAATTTTAAAACTAATATACTAATACTTCCTATACCTAATATATAATTTAACAATATTCCTATAAAGCTGCATAAAATAACACTAATTGTTATTTTTAATATTTGTTTCCAAAAGGTTTTTATATCTATATTTAAATATTTTTTAAAATACCAATTCATTATTAATCCATTGGATACAAATAATGCTATTCCTGAAACACTAGTACATCCAATGCCACCATAGTATTTAGCAGCAGGTATTGCTAATATTAAATTAAATATTCCTACTCCCAAATAAACATATGCTCTAAAATTATATACATTTTTAGCTTGCATTATACAATTACCAATATTTTGAATCAAATTTACTGTAAATGGTACAATAATCACTATTGTAATATAATAAGCATCTATAAAATTTTCATTGGTCCATAATACTATAAATTCTTTACCAAAAACTATAAAACCACTCAATACCAATGCTAATAAATAATATTGTATTCTACCTACTTTTAAAAACTCATTCGATAAAATACTATCAGAAACATGTTCCGCAACTAATTTATTTATTTTAGGTAAATAAACTCCACTTATAATAGTAGACAACGTCATATAATTCATATAAACTAATGATGCTATAGAATAAATAGCTACTACTGCTGTACCACTAATGATTCCTAAAATAATTTGATTAGTTTTCCAAAAAATTTGATCTACAATTGTTACAATAAATACACTTAATGCTAATGTCTTCATTTCATTAAAAGCAATTTTATCCCAATAAAAATATTTAACTTTCATATTTAATTTTTTATAACAATAATACATTCTTATACCGGTTAATATAAAATTTATTGCTGTCATAACACAAACCATAGCAAATGCTGTTGGTGTAGCTTGCATTACTAACAATACTGCAAATGGTTGTAATATTAATTGTATAGTTTCTATACCTTTCATAAATAAAAATTTTTCATTTGCTGTAATAACTGATCGATATATCATTCCTAAAAAGGTTATTACAATATTCAATAATAACAATATAAAAATATATTTCGCACTAATTATTTCATAAACTGTCAAACTATTACTAAAAATTTCATCTATAAAATTATAAAGAATACATCCAATTATTACTGCTAAAATACATATAAAAAAATATATTCGCTGTGTCATTGCTAAAAAATTTTCAACTTGTTTATATTTATTCTCTACCTTATATCTTATATATGTGCGAATTGTTGCAGATGTCAATCCAAAATCCATAATGCTAAAATAAGCTATAATAGAACCCATTAATTGATACAAGCCATACTCTGATTGCCCCATATAATATAATAACAATGGTACATATAAAAAATTTATTACTGTTTGTATTATAATATTAATATACGATAATATTATACCTATTTTTCTTTCATTCATAATAATATACTTTTCCTAATAAATAAGATTATTGTTCTATTTTATCCTTTATTTTTTTTAATATTGTATATAATCCCAAAAGATTTAAATAATATTTTAGTTTATTTTTTCTATACAACTTTATATTACGCTCTTTACATATATGATATAACTCTTTTGCTTCTTTATTTTTTCTATATAAAAGACTTAATCTTAATTTTTCATTAATATATTGAGTTTCTAACATTTTTTTATATTTATAAAATAAAGTTTCTTCAATATTGCATTCTTTTAACATTCTAATTAACCCTGTTTCTATGTCAATAAGACGTTTTACATACTCTTCATAACTTCTTTTTTTATTAGAATGACTATCTTTATATATAATATATCTAAATAAATATTTATCAACTTTACCTACATCATAATTGTATGCCATTGGTAATAACATTTGCCAATTTTGACCTTGACCGGTTATAATAATCTTCTTTTCAGGATTAATTTTTTCTAAATATTCACTTCTTAACATCCAAGCTCCGCCAGCAAATATAATTTTCCCTAATAATATATCTTCAAAATTTTCTAGTCTATTTTTATATAATACTTTATCCCATTTTTTTATTACTTTATTAATTTTTTCATATTTAACTATATTAGTATTACAATATACCAATCCACAATTTCTATTTTGCTCTAAATATTTTACCTTCTCTTCTATATTTTGAGAATCTAATATATCATCTGAATCTGGCCACATCAAATATTTTCCTGTAAAATATTTTAAGCCATTATTTAATGCTACATCTTGTCCTGCATTTTTTTGTTTTAAATAAATAAATTTATAGCCTTTATCTATAAATTTACTTTTATATGATAAAATAATCTCCTCTGTATTATCTGTAGAACCATCATTTATTATTATAAACTCAATATTATCATATGTCTGTTTGAGCACTGAATCTAAAAATATATTGACTTTTCCTTTACCATTATAACAAGGAGTTATTATCGATACTAACGGGTTCAAATTATTTTCCTCCCACTATCATACTTTATTAATTTTTTTATTCCTCTTTTAATTTTATTTTTTAATTTTATAATAAAACTAATCCTAGTATATTTAGAAAGTAAATATACTATACCTTTTCCAGAATTTAATTCAACAAAAAAATTATTTCTTTTTTTATTATATTTTACAGAGCTTATCATTGATAGATTATATCTTATTGCTTCATTTAAATTCACTTCATTTAATATCATTTTTTTACTAAGTTCATCAAATAATTGTTTACCCTTTTCACTATGAATTACAATCAATGATGTTCCTTTATTATCATACATTTTAGGTAAAATATTTTCTATTCCCCAAAAATCTGCTACAGTAATATCACTAACACGATTTATCTTTTTAAACTTACAACTATAACAAGAAGGTCTTAAATACACATCTTGAAGAAATCCCTTCATAAATAAATCATTATTTAAATCATTAATATATATTTTTTCATCAAAAATAATTTTCAATGAGAAAACTTTCCATCCAATATCTTTATTTCTAAAATATATATTTTTTATATTTTCTTGTTTAGATTTTTTCATTTCTTCAAGATATTTCTTCCAAACTAATGGCGATGGTACACCATGACATATAAAATCCATTGTTATTAAATTCACATATTCTTTTCTTAAATAACTTCTTAAGCCTTCAATCTGACAAGGTGTTCCTGTAAATAAAACTTGTTTATTATTTTTTAAATCATTTTTAACTTGTTGATAAACATCACCAATAGAACTTTGAACATATTTACTGCCACGTAACAATCCTAAATCTTTACTATATAAAATTCGTTTATGCTTTATATCAAACTCTTCATCAAAACTAGCACCATATACAATACCATTATTTTTTATTACATATTCTGCTAATATAGAAAATATACCTCCAGAAGAACTTTTTATTCTTACTTGTTCATCTTTATTCATACCAGCATATGCTATTTTTTTTGAATCAGCTCTTTTAATCGGATTTATAATGGGACATACTTTTTCACATAAATTACAATTAATACATTTATCTTTATTTATATTAGGATAGCAAAAACCTTCATTATCTGTTTTCATTGTTATACATTGTTTGGGACAAATATTATAACAAGCATAACAGCCACAACAATTTTCTTTAGCCTTTATTTCTATCATACTAAAAACCTACACTTATTCTAAATTTAAAGCTTTTTTTATATATTTTATTGATCGTGATATCTCTTGATCTTGAATAGCCCTCACATTATTAAAATTCATATGCAAAATTTCTTCATCAGATAACTCACATTCACTATCTGTAATATACCTGTCTTGATATTTAAATAACTCCAATAAAGTATCTATTCGAGAAGTCATATCCGGTATACCTTTTTCCTTTCTATTAAGTACTAAAAATGGTGTATTCATCAAAATTGAAAATACTGTACCATGAAAAGAATCTGTACAAACTAATTCCGCATTATCTATCAAATAAATAAATTCTTCAACTCTTGATACATATACCTCAAAATTATTTTTATCCATTAAATTTATTATTTTATAATTATATTTTTTTGTTAACTCTTTTACTACAGATGGTAAATCTCCTAAGAAATACGTAAGTATATATTTATTTCCATTATACCATTCTGGTTTCATAGAGATTTTCTGCCATTTTTCTTTATATAATAATATTGTAGGATCCACTAAAATAGGAACATCTTTTCCTATCAAAATTTTTATTATTTTGGCTCCTGACTTCTCTCTAATAGAAATATATTTCATTTCAGATAATCCATTTTTTATTAAATCTTTCCACTTAGTAATATTTCCTACTCCAAAACTAGGAGCATATGCTATTCTTTTATCATATGGAACAAATTTCAAAAATTCAATATTTGATATACCTCTATGAGGATACCATATTTGATCACTACCAACAACAAAAAAATCATATTCATTAATAATTTGTTTTTTTATCTTATAATCATAACGAATATTAATATATTTATCTGAAAATTTTTTTATGTTATATTCTCTTACAAATTCTTCATAGATATTATTTTTTTTCTTTCTTTCTCTTTCTCTTATATTATTCCAATTCAAAATATATTTTAATAAATATTTTATATACAAAAAAGAAAATTTTTTCTTATTATAAAATATTGGACTATACAAATTATCATTATACCAAATAGTATCAACTTCAACAGCATAATTTAATAAAAATTCTTGCAAAGCATAATTTTGCAATCTATTACCATAATTCAAATGTGCATTTAATGTTATTATTCCTATTTTCATTATAAAATAACTTCCTTATCTATTATATTAAACAATGTTTTACTTAATATTCTCCAGTCTAATCCCAACAAAAAAATACTCGCATTTTGTATATATTCTTTGCATTTTTGATTATTGTTTATAACATATTCCATTGCGTTTACAAGTTCTTGCTTATCATTTGGAGATATTAATAAGCCTGTTTTTCTATTTTCTATCTGCTCACTAATTCCTCCAGTATTTGTAGCTATTACTAAAGATTTATTCATCATTGCAATATTTATCACGCCAGATTGAGTAGCATCTAAATACGGCAATACTGTAACTATATTTTCACCCTTAAAAAACATATTTACCTCTTCATCTTTTATCCACCTATTTATCAATTTAAAATCCATTAAATTTGCAAAATCATTTTTATATGGTGAAAAATCACCATTTCCTACAACAGTTAATGAAACATTTGTATATTTATCCCTTATTTCTCTATATGCCTGTCCCAATATATTTAATCCTTTATACGGTTCAATTCTACCAAAAAATAAAAAATTTATTTTATTTTTATTATAAAGATCCTCTTGAAAATTCATCTCTATATTTTTATAATAATTAAAAATTCCATGAGGTATCACATGTATTTGACTTGATTTCTTTTTATAGGTATTTTCCACATATTTTTTAAAACGATTAGACAATATAATTATTTCATCTGCCTTTAGTAAATCTTTTCTTTGCACCAAGCATATCAATTTGTTTTTAAAAAAACTACCTGTATGTGGTATAGGATCATGTATCGTTATTACTATTTTAGTATTTATTTTATTAAATAATTTATTAATACTACTAAACCAAGGATGAAAACATGGTATATATATACAATCAATTTTTTCATTTATAAAATATGATTTTATCTTTAATCTACTAAACAAATAAAATTTAATACTATTCACTATAAAGTTATATTTATTCGTATATGTAGGAATTATCACTAATTTTTTTAATTTTAATTTTTTCCATTCATCAATCATCTCATTTTGTTTTGAAACAATTGCATATACCTCCGCTCCATTCTCTATTAATCCTTTTGTCATTTCATATGCATATAGTGCTGTACCACCTTTTCTTCCCAAAAAATTAACCAAAATATTTTTCATTTTAAATCTCCTACATTATAGTCTTTTCTATTTCATTTAATATAATTTTTGAAGTTTTTTTCCATGAAAATCTTTTTAAATTTAATTTTCCTTTTTCAATTAATTTATCTCGTATTTCTTTATTATTTATTACAAGATTTAATTGTTTTACTAAAGAATTTACATCGTTTACATCACAATAAAGTGCAGCTGCTCCACAAACTTCTGGTAACGAATCCCTATTCGATACAACAACAGGACAATTTAAGGCCATCGCCTCTATAGGCGGTATTCCAAATCCTTCTGCAATAGAAGGAAAACATAAACATATAGCATTTTTATATAAAGATATTAATTCTTCATCAGTGACTCTACCAATTAATTCTATATTATTATATTTTTTTAAATCATCTTTCACGTTATTTGGTATATTTCCCGTCAAAACTAATTTTATATTTTTATTATCAATTAATTGCATTGCTTTAGCTGTTAATAAATTATTTTTTGCACTACCTCCACCAACAGCTAAAATAAAATTATTATCTTTCAAATTATATTTATATAAAATTTTATTATCCTCTTCAATATTTAATATGTGTTCATAACCTTCAAATGCTACTGTTATCTTACTAGGATTTATATAAAAATAATCTACTAATTCTTTTTTTGCATAATTAGAAATAGTTATTATTCTTTTTAATAATTTTCCTAAAAATATTCCCATAAAAAACAAAAAATATCTTTGTTTAAAATTAGCATTACTTTTCCATTTTCTTGCCATTTTAGCATCGTGCATCACTATAATTTGTCTTTTTTTTAAAATGGGTCCAGTTGATGCTAAGCTTAAAAGCCATCCATCTTTACTATATTTTAAAATATCATATTGTTCCCATAATGCACCATTATTTACTCCTACATGTTTAACAATAATATTTTTAAAACTAACCGGAACATTTGCATTTGGTGGTACTAATAAACAAAATTCAATATTATTATTTATTATTTTATCTAATTCATTTAAAACAGCTAAAGAATATCTTACTACTCCTGTTAAATTATACTCTAAAAAACGACCATTTATATATATTTTCATCATATATTAAACTTCCTTCTTATTATATTACATAACCTATTAGGCAGTAACTTAGTATACATTAAACAATCATTAAAAATATATAATAAAATCATCTTATTTTTACTATATTTATAACCATATTTTTTAACAAACCACCAATGATGTTTGTTAATTAATTTAATAGTATTAATTAAATCATAACAAGCATGTTTAAACATAGAGCTAATCGTTCTTATTCTCTTTATTTCAGAAAAAGGATAATTTATTTGACAACCTCTACTATCAAACCATATACTAGCTCCTAATTCATCACAACTCAAAAAAAAGTCTGTTTCTTCTCTATAAGCATTTCCTTTAAAATTTGTATCAAATTTAACTTTCTTTATATATTCTTTTTTTACTAATGCACATGCATGAGTAAAAGGTACTTTTATAGGTTCTTTAAATCTATAAAAAAAACATACTTCTTCTAAATGATATAAATCTATCATCTCATTCACGTTTTTTAAAATAGGTGCTTTTCGTTCTATAAATAAATTTACTTTATGTATATCATCTAAAGTATCTGCATATAAAGGCATAGCACCTACAATATCGGCTTTTTTATTTTTCATTGTTTCTAAAAGATATTTTATTGTTCCTGGTAAAAGAATAGAATCATCATCCCCAAAATATACATAATCTGTTTTTACCTCTTTTAATGCTCTATTTTTAGCACCTGTTTGTCCTGTATTTTTTTCTTGCTTTATATATTTTATAATTGGATATTTTTTCTTTAATCGCTTTATTACTATATCGGTATCATCATTTGATGCATCATTTACAACTATTAATTCTATTACATTTTCCTGAATATATGTTGGAATCGTTTTTTCTATTATATATCCTCTATTATATGTTGGAATAATTACTGTAACTAACAAAAATCTCACCCTTTTTTATTAAAGAAAAGTTTTATATGGTATATATGCTGTTCCTGATGTTATTAATAACCCATATATATATATAATTGAACATATTATTGCCATAAAAATTTTAATAACTAATTTACTATTATTACTAAATACATAAAAAGTATATGGCATTAAAAAAATTGAATTCATTAATCCTAAACTCCCTAACCTAAATGCAACATTAGCATCAAATGGGAGCAAAAATACCATTAAAACAACCCCACATATATAACTTTTTAAAAATATATTATACTTCTTATTATTTTTTAAATAAGTTCTAACATATAAAAACCATATTGCTATTATTATATATAAAATAGCTTGTACTTTGCCTCCTGTTTCAAACGAATTTAGTGATGATATATATGCTTCATAAAAAGGAAATATACTTAATATTATATTTTTTATTCCTAAAGTCAATATTTCTCCTATAATAAATATAAAATAAAAATATTTATATTTAAATTTTTCAGATGTAACAAAATATAAAACAATATTAAATATGCTAGTTATATGAAATAGACAAGCGATTAAAAGACAAATAAAATATTTTATAAATGATCTTTTTAACAAATATCTTGTAGCAAATAATAAAATACTTATAGCCATAAACTGTCTTTCAATAGATAAACTATTTACAAACCCTATAGGAATAAACATAAAAGTTAATATTCCCCATCCTATTTTATTCTTAAAATCCACATATGATTCAATAGAATAGAATATTAAAAATAAAGATATTAGTGCTACTAAAAAGAAAAATATATAATGATTATCTAATATTCCTGCTAAATTTAATAATGTAGCTGATAAAATCTCCCCTTTTGATGCATATACTTCATTTGCATAACCACCATATATAGTATTTACATACATCAAATAATCATATCCTATATTATCTCTAAATCCATAAAATCCCAAAAAAATAATTAATAGAAATATATTTATTATAGGTATTTTATATTTTCCCAATTTTATTTGCATCTTTCTTAAACTTGACTCAAATATTATTACTCCCCATATTACGCTAAGCAAAATAATATATGCTTCCATAAAAAATCTCCCAATATATTATTTATAATTAATATTTAGTATATTAAAATCAGATTTTAATGTAACAATCATATTAGATGGTATTTTCTCTTTAATTATACAACCAGCACCAATCACCGTATTATCACCAATCTCAGCTTCTTTTAATAAAATAACATTATTAGCTAACCAACAATTCTTTCCTATCTTTATTTCTTGACTACTAAAACCTTGATTTTTCTTAATATCATTAATATTAAATCTATGATTATGATCATAAATTTTTACATTTTCACCAAAAATACAATTATCTCCAATAATAATGGACTCATGTGATACTATTGAACAATAATTATTAAAAAACACATTATTTCCTATGGATACTTTTCCCCCATCAACTAACAAAGAAAATCCTTTTCTAAAAGTTATATTTTTCCCCATTTTTAACTTACTACCAAATATAATTTTATAAAAAAAGATTTTAATTAAGGCATTTAAATGCCAAAAAACTTTTAATATATACATTTAAAACCTATCCTTTTTTATTTTTCTATATAAAGAATAATATTTTTTACTCATATTCTTTAAGTCAAATTCTTTAAAAAATAATTCTTTAGATTTTTTCCCTTTAAAAATAAACAATTTATTATTTTCTCTAAAATCATTTATTATTTTAATAGCTTCTATTTTATTATTATATAAAACACCATTATCTTCTACTAAATCTCTATTTCCTACGCAATCATATAATACAACGGGTAAACCTATAGACATAGCTTCTAATACAGACAGTGGCAATCCTTCCCATAATGATGTAGATAAATATATATCTGCATTAACTAAATAATTTTCTAATTCTTTTCGTTCTATCCAACCTGTGCATTTTATATTAGGTGAAGTTAATTCTGATTTTAATTCACCATCACCACACCAAATAAATTGAATATTAGGATTATCTATAAATTCTAAAGCTATATCATTAAAAAGCTTAGGATTTTTTTGGATAGATAATCTACCTACAGAAATTATTGTTGTTTTATCACTTGTATTTACTTTTTTTTCTATTTGCAATGGTTTTATTCCATTATTAATAAAAGTAACATTTTTAATCCCCTGCTCTTCAATAGCTTCTTTTTCAGATTGAGAACAAGCTATAATTTTCCCACCAAAAAAACTAGTAAATTTCTCCATCCAAATAAAAATTTTTCTTTTTTTAGGATTTACATCTAAACGCAAAAAAGATATTGCATGAGGAGTATATATTGTTTTCTTTGATTTACCTAATAAAAAACTTACTATACGACCAAGAAAACCTGCTTTACTAGAATGTAAATGAATTATATCTATATCATCTATTCTTTTTAATATAATATATAATTCCCATAAAGCTTTTAGATCTTTTAAAGGATTTAAACTCCTACTAGCATTTTTCCATGGTATAAATTTTGTATTTGGAGGAAATTTTTTTCTAAAATCGCTAGGAGTATTATCTCTATTAATACCATAAATTACTATATATTCTTCTTTATCTAACTCATTAGTCAAATTAGATAAAAAGCTAAATACTCCACCTGCAAAACATTCTACTACATGTACTATTTTCATTAGTTATCCTCAAAAATTACTATATCATCTTCATTAATATATTTACCAGATTGAACCTCTATAATAATTAAAGGTATTTTTCCTGGATTAGATAATTTATGTTTTACTCCCATAGGAATATAAGTACTTTGATTTTCGGTAAAAATACTTTCTACATCATTAATAATAATCTTACCTGTGCCAGAAATAACAGTCCAATGCTCACTACGATGATAATGCATCTGCATAGTAAGTGAAGCTCCTGGATCCATCTCTATCTTACGCACTCTATAACCTTCACTTTCAGTAAGTAAAGTATATTTTCCCCATGAACGATACATAGTAACATTTTCTTTTGCTTCTTTTCTTTTACTTTGTTTAAGCTTATTCACTATATTTTTTACTTTTTGACTTTCACCTTTTTTAGCTACAAGTAATGCATCTGGAGTATCAATGATCATCAAATTCTCTAAATCAATACCAGCTATTAGACGATTATCACCAATAATCATGGTATCTGTACAATTTTCCGCTAAAATATCACCTTTAAATACGTTTTTATCCTTATCAGAAAGTACTTCTGCAATAGCATCAAAACTGCCAATATCATTCCAATAAATATTTTCCATTGGTATCATCATCATCTTTTGTGATTTTTCTGCTACTGCATAGTCAATGGATATATCTGGCATATTTATAAAATTATCTACTGCATATTGATAACCACTCTGGGTAATATCTATTATTGCTGGCATATATTTAGTTAATTCAGCCTGCATAGTAGCTATACTAAACATAAACATACCGCCATTCCAATAATAATTACCAGAAGTGATATATTCTTTAGCTGTAGCTAAATCTGGTTTTTCTTTAAAAGAAATAACTTTTTTTGCCAAATTATTATTTTTCTCTGCTTCAATATAACCATAACCAATTTCTGGTTTTGTAGGTCTAATTCCTAAAGTAACTATATTATCTTTAGCTACATCTTGAGCATTTCTAATTAAATCTTGAAAAGCATCTATCGGTTTAATTAAATGATCCGATGGACTAACAAATAATATCTCATCATCATCACATTGCAATACATCTTGACAATAACTCTGTGCTAAAGCAATAGCAGGAGCTGTATTTTTTCCCATAGGTTCAGTGATAATATGTGCTTCTTGTGCATTTATAGTTTTTAATTCTGCTTGCACATGAAAAATATAGCGTTCATTAGTAACTATAATAATATCTTTTGCTTCAACTAAGCCTAAAAACCTCTCTATGGTTTGCGCAAGTAAAGATTTATTATCTATTACATGAAGAAATTGTTTTGGATAACAATCTCTAGATAAAGGGAATAATCTAGTACCCCCACCACCTGCTAAAATAATAATTTTCATCTATCAATAAGCTCCTTTTTTTGCAAATACTGCTTTAAATGTTCTCCATAAAATCATTATATCTAGCCATACAGACCAATTACGTACATACCAACTGTCCATATGTACGCGTTCTGTATAATCTATATCATTACGACCACTACATTGCCACATTCCTGCAATTCCTGGTCGCACCATCAAATAATCATCAATATAATTACCATAACGCTGCATCTCTGCTTTAATTATAGGTCTTGGTCCTACAAGACTCATCTCACCTTTTAATACATTAAAAATCTGTGGCAATTCATCAAGGCTAGTCTTACGCAAAAAAGCTCCTGATTTAGTAATTCTAGGATCATGCTTTAATTTAAAATCTCGTTCCCATTCTGCTCTTGCTTCAGGATCATTTTGCAATAATTCTTCTAATTTTTCTTTGGCATCTACACACATAGAACGAAATTTATAGCAAGGGAATTCCTTTCCATCTTTACCCACTCGCATATGTTTAAATATCACAGGTCCAGGAGAATCTTTATATATCCATATAGCTATAATGACTAAAAGTGGAGAAATACAAATTGTTCCCACTATAGTCAATATCATATCAAATAAATATTTAATAATGCGATTAAATCTACGTTCTAAATTATTACGCACACGAATAAGCATGATTTTTTCCGTAAAAAATGTTTCTACATCTATTCCCCCCATAGGAATAGCTGTAAGGTTAGGAATGATACAGATATTTTTTACTAATGGCTGTACACGATGAATAATATTTTGCATTTTTACTTGTTCTAAATAAGGAATAGCTATCAATACATTATTTATCCCTGTAGTTTTGATTATATTTTCTATATCCTTAAAATCACCTAATAGCGGATAATTTTCTAATCCTTTTACAGGAGTTTTATCACTGATTAAACCTACTATTTTATAAGAACTCATCCCTATATCATTATTTATACTTCTCGTAAAAGCTAAAGCTTCTTCTTGTGCACCAATAATTAATAAGGGTATCTTAAACATCTCACGTTCATCCAAAATACGTTTTAAAATATAACGCATTATCACTAAACAAATAAAACTAGCTAACCACAATAAAGCTAAAAAAGCTATACTATGTTCAGTAGAACTTGCTCGCACAAAAAAGAATAATAAAATAGCTATAATACTATAGATACTACTATAAAAAAGCGACTCAACCCTCTGCCAAAAAGGAATAATGCGTCGATAAGTTCTTGCAGCAGCGATAAAAGCTATATAAATAAACGGTATAACGATAAATAAATCTATATGACGAAGATTTTCCTCACTAAAATATATCGCTATTATCTCTGCTAATAATACCGCTAAATAATCTGCCATCAGTGATATACCGGACCAAATTATGCGGATATTCTGTTTTAGATTAGTTTTATAATTTTGTACCAATAAATTCACCTACATTGCATTTATTTTTATTTATAGTATAAAAGGAGAAGCTATATTTATCTTTAAATTTCTACTTCTCCTTTTACTTTTATTTTCTATTATAAACCATATCTTCTACTATAATTATATAAAGTATAACCAAAACTAATCATTATACCTAAGACAAAACCAATAGCTACAATTATTTTTTTATTTGGCTTAGCTGGCATATCTTCTTTTGGTAAATCTGCTGCATCAATAATCTGGATATCCATGGAGTCTTTCGCTTCTTGAATTCTAGTCTGTTCATAATTCTGTACTAGAGAAGTATATACTTGACCTGTGATTTTAGCATTACGTTCTAAACGCATATATTCTACACTATCAGCAGATAATGTAGCTATACTTTCTTGGGCTTCTGCTTGTTTTGCTTTCAAAGCTTCTAAAGAAGCATTATTTACAGATATCTGTACTTCTGTACTGATTTTATCCTTTAAAAGGCTCGCTTGTACTGGACTTAATGTTACTGATTGAGAATTTACAGCCTTTGCAATTTCGTCAGATAATGATTTTTCAAGGCTATTTAGTTCTTCTTTCGCTTTAATCACATCTGGATGTTCATCAGTGAATTGTTGCTGAAGTCCTACAAGTTCTACACGTTTATTGACTATAGACTCACGGATATTGCCGATATTTGTATTATCAGAAACATTATATTCTAATAAAGAAGCATTTTGTTGTTCTAATTGACTAGTCACGCCAGCAAGTTTTGCACTATTTCCTTCACTCTGAGCTTGAAGCTGTGCAATACTATTATCATAAGTATTTAAACTATCAATAATAGATTTAGTTTGAGCATCTGGTGCATAGATTTTATGTTCCTGCTGATATGCTTGCAATTTATTTTCCGCTGTTTCCATCTCTTCTTTAGCGATTTTCATGCGTTCATCAAGGAATTTTAATACAGAAGAATTATCTTCTTTATTTAATTTAGTCATCAAAGCTAAAAAATTATCTGCTACCCCTTGGGAAATCATCTGTGCTTCCTCTGGAGTCTTACCATAAGCAGCTATAGTTATTAAATCTGTCTTTTTAATATTAGTAACTTCTAAATTTTTCTTTGCAAAACCTTCTGCTGTTAATTTTTCTTTATCTTCATCAGGTATATCTAATTCAGCAATAATAGGCTCTAAAACTTCACGAGATTTCATTAACTCAATATAAGATTCAGGTGAACCAGAACTACTACCTCCTATATCTATACCAAAACCAGCAGCCATAGCTGCATAACCAGACATAGAACTACTACCAGATTTTACACGTACAAGTGTGGTAGATTGATAAGATTTTGGTAAAACAAAAGCAACTATAGTGGCAATAATAGTACAAATTACTATTATCGCTATAACAATCTTTTTCTTTTCGAGCATTAAAGAAAACAATTTTCTTAAATCAATTGTATCATTATCTTTTGCATTATTTATATCCATTATTTCACTCCTAATTAATCAGTCAATGCTCTATACGTACTATATACATTGATAAGTGGTAATACGTCTTTATGGAAGTCAATTTTATTGGATTTAGGAATATATAAGATATCTCCATCTTCTAGGGCAAAATTCTGACTGATATCATGTTTTTCTATATAATCTTTAATATTAGCTTCTTTCACATACATAACGCCATCATCTATACGAATGACTTGCACTTTTTTGATACGACCATATGTAGTCACCCATCCAGCTTTAGAAATAGCAGATAATACATTCATATCATCAGAAGCTAATTCCACTGTACCAGGACTATTGACTTCTCCTAATACCTGTACTTTTCTAGGTCCATAATTAGTGACGATTATTGACATATCTGGTATTTTAATATATCTGCCAAATTTCGCAGTCAATACTTGTTTTGCTTCTTCAATAGTTAGACCTGCTAATTTCACGCTACCTGCATAAGGTAGATTTACATAGCCATCTGTACCGATCATAATGCTATCCAATCCCTGAGCATCTTTGTAGCCTATAATTCTAATTGATATAGTATCATATTTATATAAACGATAATGTTCATCATAATCATCTAATGATTTTATTGATGCTGGTTTAAACACTGAAGTATCTGCTGCATCCATGATTACTGCACTATCAGCAATATTTGTATATACATCTTCTGGCGCTGCAAAAGCAGTAGTTGATAATGCTGATACTAATAAAGCTGTAACTATCGCTTTTTTATAAAATCTTCCCATAAAATCCTCCATAAATTTTATTATTAATGGCTATGTCACAACAAACAGTTGATAAATAGCCATTTTTATAGGGGAGTATC
>ERZ791915.1672-NODE-1672-length-15940-cov-3.204407_pt1 | contig 15940 bp, 20 predicted proteins | sample MGYA00510139_ERZ791915 | MGnify/ENA primary metagenome ERZ791915 (study PRJEB30046, sample SAMN00792117) | human gut metagenome | study: EMG produced TPA metagenomics assembly of the A metagenome-wide association study of gut microbiota in type 2... | reverse complement strand
CATACTGCACGACCTCGGCACTGTGCAGGCCCACGGCACCCACAATGTCACGCTCGAAGCAGGCGATGCAGAAGCCCATGTTCTTGGGATTGCCCAGGGCCTGCAGCAGCAGAGCCGCCGCGCCCACCACAATGCCCGTGACAATCACCAGCCAGTTTTCCTTGAAAAACCTTTTCATAATGTGAATAATCCTTTCTCATTTTGCAATTGTTGGTTTGTAATTTTCATTATATAGGGCGGTTTTTTCCCCGTCCAACGGTCTTTTTCCATGAATTCTTTCAATTATTCATTTCTTCCATCAATGGAAAGAGAATTCGTTCATCTTGACAGAAAATAACGATTTTTGTATAATATGACCAAAGTCTGGAGGGGAGGCAATGGTCCATGATCGAATACACGCTGCGGCAGCTGGAGGTGTTCACGGCAGCTACGGAGCAGGAAAGCCTGACCCGGGCCGCCGATCAGCTGCATCTGACCCAATCCACCGCCAGTACCCATCTGCGCTCACTAGAGCAGAGTCTGGGTGCGACGCTGCTGCTGCGCAGAGGACAGGGCGGCGTGACCTTGACGGAGGACGGCCAAAGGCTATATCCCCTGGCTAAAAAAATACTGGCCCAGTGTCAGGTCCTGGCGGACGCCGCAGGAGACCCTCGGCGACTGGCCTCCCTGCCGCTTATGCTGGGGGCATCCACCGTGCCGGGGCAGTATATGCTGCCAGCGCTCATGGCCGCCTTTTGCCGAAAGCATCCCCAATACCGCTGCGAGCTGCGTCATGGTGACTCAGCGCAAATCCATCGGCTGCTGCAGAATGGGCAGATCCGCATGGGCTTTGTGGGCTCACGGATGGATACGGCCGGCATGGCCTATCATCCCCTGCTGCGAGACGAATTGGTGATGGTGACGCCCAACACGCCCCACTATCAGGCGGCACATCGACGGGGCGCCCGGGGGCTGGAGCTACTGGGCGAGCCGACCATCGCCCGAGAGCAGGGCTCCGGCACCGATCGGACGCTGCTGCAGTATATGGCCCGCATGGGCTATAGCACCGGCAAGCTGCGTATCGTGGCCCGTCTGGAGGACCCCGAGGCCATTAAACGCATGGTGGTTCAGGGCGCCGGCGTATCGGTGCTGTCGGCTCTATCCGTGATGCAGGAGCAGCAGGAGGGCCGGGTGCTGGTATTCCCTATGGACGAGACGGGGCTGCAGCGGACTATCTATCTGGCGCACCGACAGGGTATGACCGCCAGCGCTGCGGAGAAGCTGTTTTTGTCCTTTGTACAGGGATACTATCACACGACTTGACAAAAAAAGGGCCGCCCGGAAGGGCGGCCTCCTTTGCGATCTTCACAACATAAATCGATTCACAGCTTTTCGATGACCCGCTCTACCAGGCGGCACAGATCTGTGCTGGCCCGGTCGGCCACAGCCAAGACCTCCTCGTGGGAATGCTTTCTTTCTGCGATGCCGGTGGCCATATTGGTGATGCAGGCAATGCCCAGCACCTCCAGCCCCAGGTAGTTGGCGGCGATGGTTTCCGGCACAGTGGACATACCGATGGCATCCGCCCCCAGGGCCCGATAGGCTCTGATCTCAGCGGCGGTCTCATAGCAGGGACCAGGGAAGATGGCGTAGACCCCCTCCTTGCAGGCGATTCCCAGTTCGGCGGCGGCAGATTTTGCCAGCGCCCGCAGGCGCAGAGAGTATGCCTCGGTCATATCCGGGAAGCGAGGGCCGAATCGCTCGTCATTAGGGCCCATAAGTGAGTTGCTGCCCAGCATATTGATATAATCCGACAAAAGCATCAGCTCTCCCGGCGCAAGACCGCGGTCAATGCCGCCGCAGGCATTGGTGATAACCAGGGTCCTAACCCCCAGCAGCCTGAGCACATACACGGGATAGGTGACCTGCCGCATGGAAAAACCCTCGTAATAGTGAAACCGGCCTTGAAGAGCGGCCACTGTTTGCCCGGCCAGGGTACCCAGGACCAGATTGCCCGCATGGCCCGCCACGGTTGAGCGGGGAAAATGGGGAATATCGGCATAGGGGATAATGGTTTTGTCCGTCATCCTGTCCACCAGGCTGCCCAGGCCGCTGCCCAGGACAATGCCGCAGGTGGGCCGCAGGGTGCTGTGGCTCAGGATATACTCCGCCGATTGCTGCGCCTTTTCATAAAATCCGTCCATTGCGCGCTCCTTTCACCGGTTCACTTCTTATTATGCTCCAGGTCGCTGAAAAACATGTTGGCCCAGAACTGATAGGTGTGGCTGTGCTCGGCGTACCATTCGCTATTATCCTGCTTGATCTTATCGGTATCGGCATACTTTTCAAGGGCGTGGCAGGCCCGAATATAGGCCCGCTGCAGCGCGCGCATCCGGGCGGACATATGCTCCAGCAGGCTCATAATCTTGGCGGAATTGTCCCGGAAAAATGTACTGAAATTATCGTGGGTGATGACCCGGACCACCGTTGGCTCCAAAGCCACGGCAGTGGTGTTGCGGGGTCTGCTCTCCAGGAAACTGATGACATTGAGAAAATCTCCCGCCTCAATCTCCACCACCAGGCGCTCCTCCGGTGTGCCGTAGTTCACATACACGCCTGCCCGGCCCAGCAGGACATTGTAGATAGCCAGCTCAAAGCTCTTTTCCTTGAGAATGATCTGCCCCTTCTTAAACTGCCTCTCCTCACCTTGTATCATCGGTTTCGCTCCCTTCATTGGTTTTTTCCCATTGTACCCTATGGGGTCATTTCTGTCAACGAAGAAAGCAGGGGCGCCGGCTATTCTGCCGGCGTCCCTGCCAAGGCTGTCGATAAAGCGGCAAGATTGGCAATAAAGGTAAGGAAGGGCGTGTGAGGGAAACCCAAGAAGGGTGTCCCTCACCATTGAAATCAATAGCTTTTGAAACTTTTTCAAAGTTTCAAAAGCTTAGGCAGCGGGGCGAAAAGACTTTTTCGACACGCTGAGCAGGGGGCGCCGGCTATTCTGCCGGCGTCCCTGCAGCTTTTCCCTTGCCGCTTACCGCACCAGGCTGCGGCGGTACTCGGCGTTGATCTCGAACAGTTCCTTTTCCCCGTCGATATACGGCTGATAGATGGTCTCCACCCGGCCGCCGCCCAGATTGTCACAGCCATTGCAGCCCTCACAGCTGCTGCCGCAGGCGGCCAAGCCCTGCCGGACGATCTGTTCGCGCTGTTCCCGGGTGGTATCCCGGATCAAAATCGATCTCATCTCTGTTCACCCCTTATCCGGCCCGGGTCAGCATATTCTCCGCGAAAATGCCGTAGCCCTGGGCGGGATCATTGATCATCACATGGGTCACCGCGCCCACCAGCTTGCCGTTTTGTAGGATGGGGCTGCCGCTCATGGCTGTGTCAAGATAGGGACAACAAATTTTTGAGATGCTTTTTATATCGCTTGCTTTTGAAAACAAATTTCCGGGAATTCCACTAAACCGGAAAGCTCGTCCGAGAAATTCCACTCAATGCGTATGCGTTCATCCGGCCGAATAACGATCCTTTTTATGAGTTCCCTTGCAAGCCCCGGCGTTAGCTTTGTCAGCCCCTGATACGGGACAATTTTTTCGGCTGCGGAAATTTGCTCGGTACTCATATGGATTTTTTCTTTCAGCAATGCCTGCCTCTGCTCAGCCATACCATACTGTGCTTTTAGCTCTTCCTCTTGTGCAAGCAGCAGATTCTTTTCTGCGGCATATGCTTCCTTCATAATATTTCCGCAAGCATATCGCTCATAGAGCGCCATCTTATCGGCCTGGATACGGCCTATTTGCTTATATAACGATTGACATTCGTTCCGAAGTATCTGCTCCTCGGCTTTTGCTGAATAGCTTTCTTTTTCTATGGATTGCACCTTCGCATCCAACAAGGCGCACTGTGTTGTGATGGCCCGCAGAACAATCTGTTCAAGCCGGCCGTTATCTATGCGCACGCTTTTGCAATCCGCTTTAGGATTGTAACGGTGCATAGCGCAGAGCCAGGTCTTGTTTTTTTCTCTCCCCTTGCTCAACCGGTTTCCGCAGCAACCGCATATGAGCAGTGAAGTGAAAGGATTATCCGAGCCTGCACTTCGGCTCTTTTTTACCGATTTTATAACCGCTAAAGCCCGGTCATACTGTTCATGACTAATAATCGCCTCGTGCGTGTTGGGGATCACCTGCTGCAGCTCCGGCGGCACCTGCTTTACACGCTTGCTGCCGACACGCACAACATGTGACTTAAACGGTACGGTATCTCCGGTATAAATACGATTGTACAATATGTTCCGGACCGAATCATAGCTCCAGGAGGAGCGAGTTTTATATTTTCCCCTAATATCAGCAAGGTATACGGATGGTGTAGGTACCGATGCGATATTCAGCCTTTGCGCAATATTGGTTACGGTAATCCCCTCTGCAGCCCATTTAAATATCTGCCTGACAATCTGCGCAGCCGGCTCGTCAATTACAATCGTATGGCGCACCTCTCCTTTTTTATAGCCAAAAGGGGCTGTCCCGTAAACGAACTCGCCGCTTAGTTTTTTCAGATCAACAGCACTTTTGATTTTCCTTGCAATGTCTTTAGAGTACATTTGGTTGATCAGGTTGCGTATTGCAAGGTCAAGTCCGCCGGTCGATTCTCCCAGCTCCATGCTGTCAAACTGATCGTTTATGGATATGAACCGGACATTATAAGCCGGAAAAACAAATTCAAGGTAATGTCCGGCTTCCAAATAGCTGCGGGCAAATCGGGAGAGATCGCGCACGATGATCGTCCGTACTTTCCCGGATCCCACCAGCTTTATCAGGCGATTCATCCCGGGGCGGTCCATCGTTGTCCCGCTATAGCCGTCATCTATAATTTCCGAAAAATGCTCAACCGAAAAGCCCTTGCTACGCAGATACTGCTTGATACATGTGCGCTGCGCCTGAATACTGCAGCTTTCCTCTATACTGCCGTCTTCAGCATCGCCGTCTTCTTTTGACAATCGCAAATACAGAATATCCATTCGCTCATCCAACCTGACCCACCCCCTCCACGCAGTTTTGCAGCTCAGCGATCGACCTATACGGATCGCTGAAATTGAAGGCAATGGTGATGCTTTGGTTGCTATGCACCCGAACTTCCTTTATAAGCTGTTTCAGGATTTCCGGTGTTAGCATCGGCAGAGCTTGATATTCCTTTATGACACGCAGCCATTCCTGTGTAACAGCCAACTGCTCCTGTACCGCATTCCTTCGGGCTGCAGCTGCCTCCTCCGCTTTCAATAGGGTCTTCAGCTGCCGAGAATACTTTGCCTTCATGTACTCGTACTCATTCCGATCAATAATCCGCTCAGTTAAGGCAATAAGAAGACCCTCGATTCTGGTTTCTATCCTTTTACGCTTCGCGGTTATACCTTCAGAGGTTTCGGATGCCTCTGTAAAGGCCCGCTTAGCTTTCGGCGAATTTCTTATGCTTTCCACCAGCTGTTCAACATCCACCGCCACCTTCACTTGCTGATCGATGGCATTCCTAACCACAGCATAGATCTGCTCCTGCCTGACGTAGTGGCTTGTGCAGTGTATGTGCCCAGAATATCGATAAGTGCTGCAATCATAAAAGATGCGGCTCGGCGTATGCACACCCGCCCGAGCACAGCCCTTACCGGCCGACATGAGGCTATGGCAATCTGCGCAATAGACCAATCCCCGAAACAAATCTCTGTAATCTTCCTCCGCACTGTTCCGCTGACCATAATGCCTTCGCTTTTCAAGCTCCCGGAGGTTTACCTTCTGAACCTGGTCAAATAATTCTTTAGGCACAAGCGCCGGATGTGCATTTTCAATGATTTTCCATTCCTCCACCGGGCGCCGCTTTTTTTCGAGATCGACCCTGCTCCGCATCACCCTGCCGTGAATACGGCAGCCGATATACACCGCGTCCTGTGTAATTTTGCGCACAGTACCACGTATCCACAGCGCATCCTTATACTTTTCCGCCCTGGTCACGCCGCGCTCATAACGAAGCCTTCCCGGGCACGGAATTCCCTCTAAATTCAGTTCACGGCATATTCCGTTAAAGCTGGCTCCGTCAGCCCGCATTTGAAAAATCCGCAAAACAATCGGCGATGTCTCCCCATCGGCTCTGAAGGTGTTGTTTTTCGGATCTCTGATGTATCCGTATGGAATACTGCCTGACGAGGGCAGGTATTCACCGCTGTCCATTTTAGCGTGTATGGATGAGCGGATTTTCCTGGATATGTCCTTGACATAGTAGTCATTCATCACCATTTTCAGCGGAAGCGTCAACGCCGACGAATCTGCATCCGGTGCGGAGCTGTCATAACCATCGTTAATACAAATCAGCCGCACCCCCATTTCCGGGAATATGCGTTCCACATAATTACTCGTCATTACAAAATGACGTCCCAATCTGGAAATGTCCTTAACAATAACGCAGTTGATCCTGCCGGATCGTATATCCCCTATCATCCTCTTAAAGTCCGGGCGTTCAAAATCCATCCCCGTGCAGCCACTATCCGAGTATGTGTCAGCAAGAACAATATCCGTCTTGTCTGCGAGGTAATGCCTGCCGATTTTCTTTTGGTTTCCGATGGAATTTTGCTCCGTGTCATCTCCGTCTTCTACAGAAAGGCGGCTATAAAGGCCGGCTTTCCACATCATATTTTTTGCATCAGATAGTATCAGGACATTGTTTGCCCGACTTTTTCGCGCCATTTCAGCCCACCTCCCTCTGCTGAAGAATTTCCTTATAATAAGCAAGTTCATTCCTGAAATTAAAGTCAATTCGGATATGCTTATCCTTATAAACATAGATTTTATCCACAAGGGTAATGACGACCTCTCTTGATAGCTCTGTAATGCCCCTGAATTCTGCAATAGATGCCATCCAATCCCGGGGGGTGGAGTTTGCCAGGGAGTTCTCTCTATCGGCAGATAACTGCCGGATTACACGCTCCGTCTCCTCTATCATACCGGCATATTTACCCCGCATTCTCTCGTATTCATCCCGATCAATTAAATCATCGTTGAGAGCCTCATATAATTTCATGCGAAAATCACGGTATCGGTCGAGCTCGCTGTTTTTCTGAGCAATTGCCAGATTCAAACGCTTAATATGGGCATTTTCAATTTTGCTTTTTCCCATTGCCTTCAGCAGCTCATCGGTATCTAAAATGATATCAATCTGCTTGGTAATTGCCCGCAAAACCGCTTGCTCCAATTTGCCCTGTTCAAGGCTATGGCTGCTGCAGCCATTTCCTCTTTTGTTGGTTGAGCAAACATAATAGCTGAACACCTTATTCCCGCGTCTTACTGTTCTGCGCAGCATGGAAGCCTTGCAATCAGCGCAGAACACCATCCCGGACAGTGGGTATACAATTTCGTTTTGAGGCGCTGTACGAGTATCCCTTTCCAGCATGCGCTGCACAAGCGTGAAGGTCAGCGGCTCAATGATCGGAGCATGGTTATTCTCCACGACAACCCAATCCTTTTCTTCCCGCATCCGCATGGTTTTGATCTTATAATTTGGTGTTCCCCGTTTGCCTTGGACCAGCCTTCCAATGTAAATGGGATTTGTCAGTATCCTGCTGATTGATACAGCCGACCAACGCGATTGAGATGAGGTCCTGAAGCCCGTTTTATACTTCAGTCCCTGGCTCCTTTTATAGTCCGCCGGTGAAAGGACCTTCTCGTTATTCAGAAAGTCTGCAATTGCCTGCTGATTATATCCCTGAAGCTTCAATGAAAAAATGCCCCTGACAACCTCGGCTGCATAATCGTCCACGACAAGCTTATGCTTATCATCAGGAGACTTACAGTACCCATAGTTGGCAAAGGCACCTAAAAACTCGCCATTGCCGCGCTGAATCCGAAACTGCCTTCGCAGTTTTTTTGATAACTCGCGGCAATAGGCCTCGTTCATTATATTTTTTACCGGAATAATAATATCGTCACCGGCGCGGCTATTTTCACTGTCAACATCATCATTGATGGCAATAAAGCGTACGCCGAAAGACGGGAAAATCATTTCAAGATACTTTCCCGTTTCAATATACTCTCGGCCCAATCTGGACAGGTCCTTAACAATAACGCAGTTGACTCTTTTTGATTGTATCGCATGCAGAACACTGCGAAAACCGGGGCGGTCAAAATTCGTCCCGGTATAGCCGTCGTCCTGTGCCTCCTCAACCAAATGAATGTTGGGGTTATTCTGAAGAAAAGCGCGAATGACCTTGCGTTGATTCGCAATACTGTCACTCTCATGCTTTGCACCATCATCCTTAGATAAACGGTAATATGCAACTGCATCATATTGTTCTGAACCGAGCGTTTTTTGCCCGTCAAAATTAAGCGCCATAACAAACCTCCTAATTATCTCAGGAAATTCGTTTCCGGTGCCTGCCCGGATGGATGACCGTCCATCCTCATTGACCATATTGATTATGCATTAAAAACGTGCATTTGTCAATGGAATCACACGCTACCACAACTTTCCTGATGTGCGGTCCATGGTGTTTGCGTAAGCTAACAGTCTATCTTGCAGGCTTACCTCAGTATCTGTATAACCGATTTCCACCACAATGCCATCATCTAAATAACAGTATGGATTGCCGATTTGTGCAACATAGTCCCGTATTCTCTCCTTGCGCGGAATTGATGTGTCGATTACCACATTCTTTATCTCCCTGAGCGAAGAACGTTCCCTGCCGGAATCCGCAAGACCGTCCATCTTGTCACCCCTTTCCTTCATAAGTAATTATTCCCTTTTTAGCTCTTTCTATTCAATTTTTAGGCTTTAATATCCATCGGTGCCTGCAGCGGCGCCACCTCCAATCGCCTCTGTATTCAAGCCTTCACTCTATATGACGGCAAAAAAATAACGGGTATCCGGCGAAAGCCGGATACCCGTTATTATTTTGCAACCCTGCCCGACAGATGCTCATTTCGTAATTTCGGCCTACGCCTGCTTTACGCGCACCTGCCTAAGCGGTCTTTCTTTATGTAAGGTTTGGATTAGCCCTTGATCTTGCCCTGGTCATCCACAGTGATGACGGTGGCGAAGTCCTTGGCAGCCTTGGTGATGTCATTGCTGACGGTCAGAGTGCCGTCGAACATTTCCTTCACCATGGCCTTGTAGTTGTCCTGCGTAAAGGCGCCGTCCTTCCACTGGGTGCTCTCCATGGGGATCTGGACGTAGTTCAGAGTGGGATCGTCGCCGGACACCAGGCCCAGGTTCTGGATCTTACCCTTGTAGTTGTCCCAGTTGCCCTTCACGATAACATCGGTCAGGGTGTCGAAGGTAGCGGGATACAGGCCCTTCATAGCGGAGGTAACGGTCAGAGCCTTGAAGCCGTCGATGGTAGCCTGATCGGCAGCCTCACCGGCAGCATACTTGGCGATCACGCCGGCCTGGTCCACGTCAACGCCGATGACCTTGGCGCCGTTGACCTTCTTGGCAGCGTCAACAGCGGAGGTGTAGATACCGCCGCCGCAGGCGAACACGACCTCAGTGCCGCCATTGTACCAGGTATCCATCACAGCGGTGATGTCGGCATCGCCGAAGAACTGACCGCCATAGATGTAGTTGACCTTCACGTCGGTGAGCTTCAGCTCAGCGGCGGCAGCGTCAACACCCTGCACGAAGCCATAGCCATAGCGGACAACGGCGGGGACAGCCATGCCGCCCAGGAAGCCCAGGTTCTTGTAGCCCAGCTTCACAGCAGCGTAGCCGGCCATGTAGCCGCACAGCTCTTCCTGATAGATGGCGCAGTACACGTTGCTCATGTCCACATACTTGGACAGCTCCCAGTTGTCGGGATTGTAGTCATACTTCTCGCCGGCCTTGGCCACACCGGCCTCCAGCAGGTCGCCCTTAGCGACGTCCAGAGCGATGAACTTAACATCCTTGTGCTGAGGAGCGGCCTCAACGATGGCGCCGCCGAAAGCATAGCCGGGCATCACGATGACATTGAAGCCCTCTTCCACGGCGCTCTCGATCATAGCCACACGGTCAGCGGTATTATCGCCGGCGGGCTTATAATACTTGAACTCGATTTTGTTCTTCTCGGCGAAAGCCTTGCAGGCCTCATAGGTGGTCTGGTTGAAGGACTGGTCGGTGATGTCACCGTAGTCGGTGATCATAGCGACCTTGTACTCGGTTTTGTCCTTGTCCTTGTTATCTTCGCCTTCCTTTTTGCCGCAGGCAAAGAGGGACAGGGACATAACAAGAGCCAGGAGCAGAGCAAGATACTTTTTCATGTCTAATCTACCTTTCTTCATTTTTTCCGCTGTTTGGGCGGATAGATTTGCATGGTATCTCTACCATGCCTGGTGCCATTTTACCAGTTTTTCTTTAAAAAAGCAAGTCCCAATTTACAAACCGATCGTAAAAGCACAGCCCCTTGTGTGTGCAAAATGCACAAAGGGCTGTGCTTTACAGTGGTTTATGGTGACGTCTCTTACTTGCCTTCCATTTTCACGGCGACCTCCAGGGCGATCTTCATCATGTTGGTGAAGGTGGTCTGGCGCTCATCGGCAGAGAGCTCGGTACCGTTGACCAGGTTATCGGAAATAGAGCAGATGGCCAAGGCACGCTTTCCCGTGTAGGCAGCGGTGCAGTACAGAGCGGCGGCCTCCATCTCCACGGCCATGACGCCCATCTTGGCAAAGCGCATGTTCCGCCCGGCAGGAGGAATATAGGTTGCCCACGGGCATCTTCACGCCCAATTCCTTAGCGCTCTCCACAGCGGCCATGAGCAGGTCAAAATCGCAGATGGGGGCGTAATTGCCGCCCAGCTCATACTGATCGGCAAAATTGGAATTGGTGCAGGCGCCCTGGCCGGCCATGACGCTGCCCAACTCCATATCGGCCCGCATGGCCCCGGCGGAGCCCACGCGGATGATATTCTCCACATCGTACTGGGTATACAGCTCATAGGAGTAGATGCCGATGGAGGGCATGCCCATACCGCTGGCCATGACGGACACAGGCACACCCTTGTAGGTGCCGGTATAGCCCTGGACGCCCCGGACGTTATTGACCAGCTTTGGCTCCGTCAGGAAGGTCTCGGCAATGAACTTGGCCCGCAGGGGATCGCCGGGCATGAGAACGGTCTTGGCGAAATCGCCTTTGCTCGCGTTATTATGGGGGGTAGGCATAGTTAATTTCCTCCTTACTTTTCCATGGCCTTCACGGCCTTGACAATGCGGCTGGTGCCCAGGCGGTCGGCGCCCAGGGCCACGAAATCCTCCGCGTCCTGCAGATTGGCGATGCCGCCGGCGGCCTTGATCTTTACATGAGGGGCAACATGGGCCTTGAACAGGGCTACATCCTCCCTTGTTGCGCCACCGCCGCCAAAGCCGGTGGAGGTCTTGATATACTCCGCACCGGAGTCGGACACCACCCGGCACATTTCGATCTTCTCGGCATCGGTGAGCAGGCAGGTCTCGATGATGACCTTCAGCAGCTTTCCGCCGCAGGCGGCCTTAACGGCCTTGATCTCCTCCAGCACCTTGTCATACAGGCCGTCCTTCACCCAGCCGATGTTGATGACCATGTCAATTTCCGAGGCGCCGTTTTCCACCGCGTCCCGGGCCTCAAAGCACTTGGCAGCGGTGGTGCTGTACCCATTGGGGAAGCCGATGACGGTGCAGATGGCGATTTTGCCCGCCACATACTCCGCCGCCTGTTTTACATAGCTGGCCGGGATGCATACGCTGGCGCAGCCGTACTTCACGCCGTCATCGCAGATGGCGCGGATCTCCTCCCAGGTGGCTCCCTGGCTCAAAAGGGTGTGATCCACCCGCCGGAGAATGTCCTTTACCGTGTCGTTCATATGCAAATAGCTCTCCTTTCGGTCCGTTTTCGCTCAGTATATTTGTAATAATACCACAAATCCACTGCCGCGGCAACCGGATTTATAGCCCAATATACGGAACCACCAGTGTCAGCAGCATCACCACTGCCAGCAGCAGTGCAATGCCCATAGCTACATATCTTGTCCACTTGGGTCTCATGCGTTTTCCTCCTCCGTAATAATTCTGCGGATACTCTTCTCCACCTTCCGCCGGGGGGCCATGATCTCATGGCCGCAGCCCAGACACCGGAGCTTGATGTCCATGCCGATGCGCAGCACCAGCCACTCCTTGCTGCCGCAGGGGTGGGTCTTTTTCAGCTCCACTTTATCATTTACCTTCAGGTCCATTTCATTCTCCCCCGCCCTTTATCAGGTCCCAATAGTGCTTGGCCGCCTGCTCAGTCTTGTTGTCGGCGTATTCGTAATAGGCGGTGTCCCCCAGGCTCTCGGGCAGGTAGCGCTGCTTCACATAGTGCTTGGGATATACATGCGGATACTTGTACGCCTGGGGCTTTTCGCTGCCGGCGCTGTCCGCGTGGACATTTTTCAGGTGCCGGGGGATATCTCCCACCCTGCCCCTTTCAATGTCCTGCATGGCGGCAATGATGGCGTTGTGGGCAGAATTGGACTTAGGACTCGTTGCCAGCAGCACCGCCGCCTCCGCCAGAGGAAGCCTGGCCTCCGGCAGGCCCAGCTGCACCGCTGCGTCCACGCAGGCCTTGGTAATGGCCATGGCCTGGGGATAGGCCAGGCCGATATCCTCGGAGGCGATGACTAGCAGCCGCCTGCACGGAGACAAAAGGTCCCCCGCCACCAGCAGCCGTCCCAAATAATACACCGCCGCGTCCGGGTCAGAGCCCCGGATAGACTTTTGCAGGGCCGAAAGCAGATCATAGTGGTCGTCCCCCTCCCGGTCGTAACGCATGGCGCTGTGCTGGGCGATCTGGGATGCATCCTCCGTGGTTAAAAGCAGCCTTCCGTCCACGGGCTTTGCCGCTCGGCTCAGCAGCTCCACGGCGTTCACGGCCTTGCGCACGTCGCCGCCGCAGCCGGTGGCGATGGTCAGAGGCACCACCTCCTCCCAAGAAAGGGGCAGGACACTCTGCTCCTGTACGATGCCCAGGGCCCGCTCCACCGCCGGGACGGTCTCCTCCGCCGTCAGGGGCTTGAACTCAAACACCGTGCTCCGGGAGAGCAGGGCGTTGTACACATAAAAATACGGATTCTCCGTAGTGGAGGCCACCAGTGTGATCTTGCCGTTTTCCATATACTCCAGCAGGCTCTGCTGCTGTTTTTTATTAAAATACTGTATCTCATCCAGATACAGCAGGGCCCCGTTGGGGGCCACCATGGTCCCCACATCCGCCATGATATTCTTCACATCCTGCAGGGAGGCAGTGGTGGCGTTGAGATGGTAGAGAGTCTTATTGGTCTGCTTGGCGATGATGCCCGCCACGGTGGTCTTTCCCGTGCCGGAGGGGCCATAGAAGATCAGGTTTGTGGCCGTTCCGCTCTCGATAATCCGCCGGAGCATGGCTCCCGGGCCTAAAAGATGCTTCTGTCCCGCCACTTCGTCCAGGGTTTGGGGCCGGATGGCGTCGGCCAAGGGCTGCATCTGCATACGATCCCCCCTTTTTCATAGGATTTTATCATTATAACACAGCGATCCGGGAATTGCAATTTTCTTTCCCGGCATATATAATAGCCGCAAGAGGTGATGTATTTTGAAGAATCCTGTCGAGGTAAACGCCATTATTGCGGAGCTGGAGCGCCTGTATCCGGACGCCCTGTGCTCCCTGGAATATAAAAAGGACTATGAGCTGCTCTTTGCCGTGCGGCTGTCCGCTCAGTGTACCGATGCCCGGGTGAACCAGGTGACCCCCGCCCTTTTCGCCCGCTTCCCCACCCTGGAGTCCTTCGCCCAGGCCGATGAGGAGGAGGTAGGGCAGTATGTCCACTCCTGCGGCTTTTGGCGGGCCAAAGCCCACGATCTGGTGGCCTCCGCCCAGATGCTTCTGCGGGACTTTGGCGGCAAGGTGCCGGATAATATGGAGGATCTCCTGCGCCTGCCCGGAGTAGGCCGCAAGACCGCCAACCTCATTTTAGGGGACATTTACGGCAAGGAGAGCTATGTCTGCGACACCCACTGCATCCGCATCACCGGGCGCTTAGGCCTCACCGATGGCAGCAAGGACCCCCTCCGGGTGGAAAAGCAGCTGCGCACCTGCCTCCCTCCGGAAAAGTCCAGCGACTTCTGCCACCGGATGGTCCTCCACGGCCGGGCCGTGTGTACCGCCCGTAATCCCCACTGCGATGCCTGCACTCTCCGTCCATTATGTGACACAGGCCGAGCCGCCGAGTGACTTCCCCTGAAATTTTCTCAAAAAGCAGTGGTGTTCGGTGTGGGCTTTGCCCTGCTGCTGCCGGTTTTCTTCGGTTTGGATGGCGTGCTGTATTCCATGCCGGTGTCCGACGTCTTGACATTTGCCGCTGCAGCGTTTATCATTGTTAAAACCTATCGTGAACTAAATGCGGAAGGAGCGCATGTATTATGAAGAACAGAGTCATCACCATCAGCCGCGAGTTTGGCAGCGGCGGACGCACCATCGGCAAAAAGGTCGCCGAAAAGCTGGGCATCCCCTGCTACGATTCCGAGCTAATCCAGGAGTTGGAAAAGCAAACCGGCTTTGCCGCAGACTATGTGAAGGAAGCCGGTGAATACGCTCCCGGCGGCTTTTTGGCCTCGGCCCTGTCCAACCGGATGTTTGGCCCCACCAATGAGGATATTCTTTGGGCGCAGCAGTATAAGGTCATCACCGCTTTGGCCGAAAAGGGCCCCTGCGTCATCGTGGGGCGCTGCGCTGACTATATTCTCCAAGACAAGGCCGATTGTCTGAAGGTCTTCATTCACGCGGACATGGCCTTTCGGGCCCACCGCATCGTGGAGGTATACGGCGAGCGAGACCAATCTCCGGAGGAGCGGCTGAAGGACAAGGATAAGCGCCGTGCGGCATATCACCGCTTCTACACCGACATGAAGTGGGGCCACGCCCAAAACTATCACATCACCCTTAACAGCGGCGTTCTGGGCATCGACAAATGTGTGGACATCCTGGCCCAGCTGTTCTGACCAGCTCCCTGCGGTACTAATTTCCCCGGGACATCATATACTGCCTTGAATGAAGCAGAAAGGATGATGCCCCGTGGACATGCAGCAGGTATTGCAGCAGGTAAAAAATGATCCGCAGATGGTACAGCGCGTCATGCAATCCCCAGATGGGCAGAAGCTGATGCAGCTGCTTACAAGCGCAGACGGCGGAAGCACTCTGAGCCAGGCCGCCACAGCGGCAAGCAGCGGCAACACCGCCCAAATGGTCGCCATGCTGAAGAAGATTATTCAATCTCCGGAGGGTGCAGCCCTCATGGGCCGCCTGGGCAGCCAGATACAGCAGTAGAAGGGGGTGCGGCCATGTCGGAACTGGAAGACAAGCTCAACTCCCTCCTGTCGGATCCCGCCGGCATGGCGCAGGTGGTGCAGCTGGCCCAGCAGCTCTCCTCCACTATGGGGGAGTCTCCTCCCCAGCCGGCGTCTAATGCCGCCCCAGGGCCCTCCCCCGCTGCACCCGGCCCAAATCCCGCAGGATTTAGCTCTCTGCTGGGCAGCGTTGATCCTAAGGTCATCGCCAAATTTCTGCCGATGCTGCAATCGCTCACCGTAGACCAAAGCCATTCCATGCAGCTTTTAAATGCACTGAAGCCATACCTGAAGGAGGGGAAACAGGCCAAGGTAGAGCGGGCAGCCCGGCTGGCACGACTCATCACTGTGGGCAAGCGTTTCCTGTTGGAATGGGAGGGATGAGCAGATGTATAACCGCTACATGCGCAATGACACCGGCGCCTATATCCGGATGCCGCAGGATGACGCACCTCCGCCCGGCCCCAAGCCGCCTTCGGGACCCGGAGCCTCCCCGAAAGCGAAGCCATCTCCCGGCCCGCCGCCCATACCTGCGCCGCCCCACCGGCCGGAGCGAGATATTCTGAACCGCTTTCTGGAAAGGCTGCATTTGGGTGACCTGGACTCCGGCGACC
>ERZ791915.1646-NODE-1646-length-16187-cov-2.549839_pt1 | contig 16187 bp, 21 predicted proteins | sample MGYA00510139_ERZ791915 | MGnify/ENA primary metagenome ERZ791915 (study PRJEB30046, sample SAMN00792117) | human gut metagenome | study: EMG produced TPA metagenomics assembly of the A metagenome-wide association study of gut microbiota in type 2... | reverse complement strand
GCTCTTCCGATCTGTACCCCATGACCAAGAAAGTCATGTGAGTGTGCTTTGAAAGCGTCGCCTTGCCGGACGCCCAGAGCTGCGCTGTTTCCGCCATAGCCCCGGAGAAATAGGCCTCTCAGATCGGGCACGTTAGCACCAAGAAGTGCAAACAGCTCTGGGTACGCGCGGCTTGGCATAGCAAAGCGTTGCCGGGCGCGGTGAATGTGAGTATATGAAGTAGGCACGGCTACCCCCTTACCTGATCTGCGCCCGGCACGGCGCAAACCGTCAAAGGGGGTGTCATTACATGAGACGCTTTGTCGTCTTGGTGTTGCTGGTACTGCTCGTCCTGCTGTTGCGGGGCGATAGTCGGCCTTAAATGAGGCTGGCCCCGTATCAGCTAGCACCTGATACAGGGCCGAAAAGCGGTTGCTGGTTCGGTAGCCGTGCATGGGGGCGCTAACCGCACACCGAATGATATCATCCCTGGCCTGCTGATGCCGTAGAAGCCTCAAACCATAAGGCGGCTACGGCTCCTTGCTGCGGATGGAGGTATGGCTACTGGATGAGGTAGAATATAAGTACGATAAGAAAAGGTAGTTATGCTTGACCTAACTAGTAGATATACTGTCTCAGGATTTTGGAAAATAGAGTTTGAGAACGGTAAAGAGTATGGCGATTATTTGGGAACATTTCGATATATCCCAAATGATGGCTGCACAGTAACCCTCACATTTAAAAATAAAGATATACCTGAAGAATTACGCCCGAGGAAACGCTCCGTAGTTGAAATAAGTAGGGTTGTTGGCTTAACTAATCTTGGTGTTTGTTATCTTTATGATGCTTTTAGCTTAGGCTCAAGTGGTGGATCAGAACTTACGGAGTATCGTATATACGCGAACTTAGTTTCATTTGCTATTAAATCTGACCAATTGCTTGGTGAAACATATACGGTTTATGATCTTAAATCACCCGATGAACAAATTTTTTATGAGGCTGAAGTTCATTTCAGCGAATTGTTTCAGTGGATTGAAGCCATGACAATTAATTCTATGGTGAACGTAGAGGAATATTCATTTTACAAGAAGTGTGAAAAGTGCGGAAATGTAAGCTTAAAAGAGCCTTATCAAAATTGGACAAGCGTTAAGATTACACCTGATATCACTATCCATTTTGATATTTGGTCGATAGTTCAAGTAAAAACTTCAGGAAAAGAAGATGAAAAACCAAATATAAAAATTAGAATTGAGTCACAGAAGAAAAGTTTGAATGATTTCAAAATTATTGCATGGAAACTTCAGAATATTTTTTCAATATTTTTTGATAGTTCTCCAACGATTACTAGCATTGCATGCATAAAAGACTTGTATAATGAAACTCCCCTAAATGACTATTCTTATGAAGAACATCAACTTTTATTCTTGAAAAGTGAGAATAATAAAAAGCTTAATAATTTTTTCGATGCTCCAGCAAAATTTACCAGCAGGGAGCAATTCAATTCCATGCTTATTAACAGCTATTCTCTTTTTGATTTGATACCAGATTTTTTTGTTGGAATGCAAAGAATTAATAATGACGATTATGGCATGAGTTTAATTTCACTCTTAAAAATAATTGATAGCTCATACAAAATTTTATTTGACAAAAAAAATCTGCAAATACCTAAAAATGAAGATTTAAAATATAGGTTGAAATCTGTTTTAACAATTCAAAAGTTTACCGAAAAAGAAATAAAAAACATTATACATGGTGCATGTTCCCCAACTCTGAAAGAAAAAGTTATGGTTATAGTCGATAGTGCTATCGCAAATTTTTCACTTGAGCATCCTAAAAATTACGAGGAAATTATTACCAAAGCAGTAAAATTGCGAAACAAAGAAAGTCACGGCGAAATTAGAAAAATGTTTAAAGCCATAGGTATTACTTATGAAGAAATAGAAATAGCCTATATAATATGCCGAACTGCAATATACGCTCAATTCCTCAAAATGACTGGCATGGACTCAGATTTAATCTCAAAAACGGTATATTTTTATTTTATGAAGAGGTTAAGAGGACGTTGGACTCCTATAGACTATACAAGATTGTAATTACCATTTCTTTCCAAAATCTGCGATATTGGCTTTTATTTTCATGCTATGTTCTATATTTATATAAATAACAAAATTGAATTTACAGCTGAAAAAATTAAAATGTATATCGAGAGTATTAAGAAAAACGAAATAATTGTAACTTAAGCATAATTATGCACAATATTTAATGCTCATGTGTAAATCCCATATGGCGAAACTTGAATATGCTTCAGAAGAGAAAAAGCCCTGTAAGAGGCTTGGTCCAGATGGCCAGCCAGACAAACGTGGCCCGCAGATCAATGATCCCCATGCCGATGAGGGCGTGCAGCAAGGTTACGGCAACGACGCCAAAGACAATCACCCATTTTCGCTTTTCCCACCACGCGGCCGGATCGCTCAAAAACCTTGCCACCGACGCCATGAGTTTCTTTCTTCTGTCCATCCCAACCCAACTTCTTTCAAATTCGTGTTACCGGGCTAAAAAGCCGCTCTGTAGAAATTCAACAGGTTACGTTGCTGACCAGCTGGTTTCGGATCAGCTGCGGCAAATTGATTCGTGTCACCGCTCCGGCCCCTGGCTTCGTCCCTGGGTTTGCTCTTGCCGGCGTTGCCGGTGGACAACGGCGGACCGTTCAAAGACATTTCGCCCCTTGCGGTCGTAAACCTTCTGGCCATTAGCCAGCGTGTACACGAGATCCCCTGTGTCCCTGTCCAGAGATACCCGCTTACGCTTTATGCCCCATTTGGCGGTCATATAATCCAGGGCCGTTTCCCTGGCCTCGTCGCTGAAGCTGATGCTGTGCCCGGTGTCGCAAATTTTTCCGCCGTCGGGCAGGGTAAAAATAACACTGCCGAGCTTGCTGATCCTGGCCGTGGTTCCACTGGCCAGGCTCTCCATCAGCGCGACGCTGATGAGACGTTTTTTTGTTTTGGTGGAAAGCTCGGCATTCTCCAGGATTGCGGTCTTGCTGGCCAGATAGGCCGCGCGGGCCTGCATGCGTCTCTGCGTTAGCTCTGACGCGACTTCTTCCTTTCTGGACCGGAGGACGGCCAGGGCGGTTTCATCGCCCTGGCCAGCTTTCTGCCGCAAAAAATCGAGCCAGTTGCCTGTCCTTGGCCCCATCCGCGCGGCATGAACTTCTTCAGCCTCATACTGGCGGGACATCTTCATGAGGTTGGCGCGGGTTCGCCGGGCAATAGGCCGATTTTGCAGATCCATGCGGTGCTGCTCCCACTTCTCGCGTATCTCCTCCAGTTCCGCTTTCTGGCTCTTTCTCTGCTCCTGGAACTCCTGCCAGAGCTGGTTGCGATTCGGAGCCTTATGAAGCGGATCAGCGCCATAGCGCCGCTCGCTCTCCGGCATCTTTCCCCTTGGTGACTGAAAGGCCCCAAAACAGGCTTCCAGTTTTTTCAACGACAGGTTCCGGTGTACTGAACTGGCTTTGGCCATGTGCCGTCCATGCCGATCTTTGACCACAAGCCCCGCACTGCGTGGCTTGACCTCCAGACCGTGTCGGGCAAAAGCACAATGCACGTCCTCCCAGGTCTGTGCGGTTTCCAGGGCAGCCAGAAGGGCTTCGCCCTGATCGCGGGCGAAGCCCTCAAAAGATTGCTGGCCGGAATGGGCTTCAAAGGCCGCAGCCCTCTGATTAACTCTCGATGGCTCGTGCTTTAAGGGAACACCTCTATCCTCCACCAGCCCGAAACGTTTTTCTATTTCCCGGCAAGCCTGATTCAATTTATAAAAATCCTGAAAAGGTTCATGGCGAGTATGCTTTTCTGGATGAATCATGTTATAAGCCACATGAATGTGCGGGTTTGCAGTATTCACATGGACGGCGCATACCCTTTGATGCTCCGAAAACCCCAAGACAGCGGCTATTGCTTCTTCGGTTTGGCGCAACATCTCTTCAGAGAAGCGGGCTTCGTCTTGGGGACGGAAACTTATCATTAGATGGTACGTCTTTTCTTTCTGACTTCTCTTGTTAAGAGATTGTGTTGCCCCTATCTCAATCAACGCCTCTTCAAATTCATCTGAAAGACAGCCAGATTGCCATTTGAAAAGTAACTTCTCACCTTTATTTCGGGCATCTGCAACGTACATTGCCAAGTCATAATAATTATCGTTTTTCGGCTCACGATCAATGCGCTTGGCGATCATATGTCGCCTAAAAAACCTTTTTCGGCTTGCCACGGCTCGATTGGAATACAAAGCCCTTCTGCATGTAATCCATATCCCGTTGCTACCAATTCTGTATAATCATCACCATGCATTGCCAAAAAAGCTCCTTCTGGCTCTTGATAAAGAAAGAAATCTCCCTGAGATGCGCCACAATGACAATGGTTCATGTAATATTCCATCTCACTTAATTTACTGTACCTCTTTTCATAGCGCCCACCGTCTTCCTGTATTTTTTTAAGTGCAAAATCAGAAACTTTAGTTGTGTAAGCCAGATAATGCGGCCAACTCAATATTTCAGCACAGTGAGATTCGGAAGAATAACGTAAGCCAAACACAAAGCAGATCGAGTATACAGGAATGGCATTTTTGCATGACCAGCATGTTTGCATACTTCTTACAACATAATATTGTCGTGAAAATATAGTTTTGTCTTGTATCCATTGAGAACATTGAGAAAACTGCATTCCAGATGGAACAAACCATGTCTTGTTTCCGCTGTCCCACTGCATGCCAACTGACTTTGCGGTTTCTTTTTCACCATACGGGACGTCAAGATCTATCCGGAATGGTGCGATAGCAGTTTTTACGCAGCTATTATCAACATCATAAAATTCAATGTCGTTTACCATCGTTAATCTCCCTTACTTTTTCTTTGATCTCGAGCCGAGTCTTTTCAATCTCTCTCAACAAACGGCGCAATTCAGGCTGAAGACTGCGTGAATCCAAAGCGATTTTGAACAGCCCCCCCAGTCGTGCCAGGTCAGCATTAACCGCCAGCAAAGCCAAAATTGCCTGACTGTCGATGACACTCGGCACCGTCTGGCCGGTGGCCACACGTCGAATGAACTTTGACATCGACAGTCCAGCTTTAGTGGAGTTCGCCAGAACCGTTTCAAATTCTTTTTCAGTCAGATAGCTTTTTACAGTCAACCTCTTTGTAGCCACTGGCTTCCTCTGCTTTTAGCGTCGAGCCGAAGGCGAGTAAGCAGCCACCCCCGGCACATGAGGGGCAGGATGTAAAGGGGCGTACCTGAAAGGTGGGCCCACTTTACCTATCCTGCCCTCTTCTGCACTGATTATCTTTGCAACTATTAGCAAATTTCCGCAAAAGTTGTCAGCACAATTGCAAAAGATTGCAGAAAATTGCACTTTTTTGCAGTGATGCTAGATAATATCATGAAATACAAGGCAAAAATTTAAGAGCATTTCGACCTTGTTCCGGCGCAAGATGTGCATAGCGTTCAGTTACGCGAACTGAGCTGTGCCCCAAAAGGTTGCTGACAACCTGCAAGGATACTCCGCGCTGCACAAGCCAACTTGCAAAGGTATGCCGTAGAGTATGGAAAACAACACGATAGCGATTATCTATAATACCGTCATTTAATCCGCTTATCTCAACTGCTTTTCTGAATTTTTTTGATATTTTTACAAATTGTTTAGTAGAGCTTTCTTCCTGATGAAAAATTAGTTCTGCATTTTTCCTATGATATTTTTTTACAATGTTTAAGGATGTTCTATTCAATGGAACGATGCGCTGTTTGAGATTCTTTGTTTTGTGCAAAATAATATTCTCTTGAGGAATATTTATATTTGCTCCACGTAAAGAAAAAATCTCACTTGCCCGCATTCCTGTATTAAGAGAAAGCAAGGCGATATCATGCCAAAGCTGAGAAAGATTGCCTAAAACCTGTAAGAGACTGGCGGCCTCCTCCGGCTCAAGATAGCGATACCGCACACTGTCAGCCGGGGGCATTTCAAAATATGGCAGTTGGCCTTCCAGTAGCCCTAACCGATGAGCGCGGCGCATGATGCGCCGTAACTGGCCGAGACATAGCCTGACGGTTTGCGGAGAGAGTCCTTTCTCAAACAGGTGGTTTGTATAAAACTGAATATCCAGGGTTTTTATTGACGTTAAGATTTTTCCGTGCCAATAAGTTTGCAGATGGACACGGTAACGGCTCATATCCGTCAAATACCCGTATGGGGTCAGGTGGCGGGTCGCAAGGTAGCTGCTCCAGGCTTCATCTAACGTAAGCATAACGCCTCCAAGGTATTTTGCCTTGAAGGTTCGGTAAAATGACTCTTCTGGATTAGGCAGGGGATAGGTCTTCAAAACCGGTGGCAGGCTTTACGGTCTGCGGTAGGTTCGACTCCTATGCGTCCCCGCCAGCTTCATTTTTACCGACCCTCCAAGATCGTTCCAGAACGGGAACAGCAAAACCCCTTGAGGCTTGAGCTTCAAGGGGTTTTTTCGTTTTGGCCCCCAAACAGGCAACGTCTCTCCCTCTCTTGTCGTTTTAACAGAGAGAACAACAATGGAAGCTGCATTTTCTGATGCTTATGCCCGGATACTGAAGGCCACTGATTGCGACGGGCAAGCGGATTTGAGCCGATGGCTTGGAATCCCCCAGGCGCTGATTTCCGACAGTCGCCGCCGTGGGGAGGTCAGGTCTGAAATTCTGCTGGCACTCCTGGAACAGTTCAACGTGAGCCCGCAATGGGTCCGCACAGGAGAAGGGGAACGGCACTTTATTATTTCTGCGGATAAGATCGCTTCTTTGTACGGAATGAAACTTTATTCGCCCCGTCGGACGGATGGGAGGGAACAATGAATAAGGAAATGATGAACGCTGTAGCCACGGATGCCTTTAACCAAGCTCAGGAAGGCTTTGCCGTGCCGCTCGATCCTGATCTGGCGGACGCCCTGGGCGCTTTCATGGAAGAGGCGCTGCCGTCTGAATTGTAATTGTCTTTGGAAGGCGAAACGCTGGCGCATTTGCGGCCAGCGTCGTCGTGGGAGGAGCCCACGGCCTGACGAGCCAGCCGCCCGGATCAACTCAAGCGCGGGAGCGTATTTGAGAAAAGCATAGGCCCAGAAAAGGCAAAAGCCTACGTGTTTGCCGCACGTAGGCTCATCTGCGGGAGCGATCCGCAAATTTTGTAGATCGACTCTAGCCAAAAGGCTTAACGGCGTCAAGCTCCGCAGCTCTGTTTTACGCTCTTTTTCTTGGCCTGTCTGGAGCGATCGGACATGGAAACCTTCATCCCACGAGGTCGGATCACCGGCCCTATTCTGCCATCATTCGTGCTGCGGGAAAAGCTCTCGCCCGGCGCGAAGATGCTGTACGCGCTTCTTTGCAATCACGCCTCTGATAAAGACCACTGCTGGCCCTCCCATAGGTTTCTGGCTCAGGAAATGGGGTACAGCGTTTCAAGCATCAAAAACTGGCTGGGCGAACTGACGAGCGCCCGCCTGTTGACGATTCACCGCACGGCCTACAGGTCTTCAACCTATGTGCTGTTGCGGCCCCGTGCCGGGGCGGCGTCTGGCATCTCCTCCGTCCCGGCACGGGGGGAGTCAAACTTTGGCTACCCCCAGGCAAACTTTGGCTACAGAAATAATTCTAGGAAAAATCTAGAAAAACTTCCCCCCTACCCCCCAACGGCTGAGCGGCATGATGGGGGCCACGGGTACGGACCCAGCCGGAAACGGGGTGGGGGGGATTTCCTTTCGGCCAATTCCATTTTCGAGCGCCTTTGGTCTGCCTATCCGCGCAAGGAGGCGAAAGAACTGGCCCGCTCCGCGTGGCATCGGCTCTGGCGGCATGGAGAGGTTCCGGTCCTGGATGTTTTGCTGGGAGCTCTGGATCGCTTCCGGGCTTCCGTGAGCTGGAGTAAGGAGCATGGCCGTTTTGTGCCGCAGCTCGTGAACTGGCTCCGTGGTCGGCGCTGGCTGGATGAGGTGCCCGAGGCCCAGGCGTCGCCGGTGGGTGAGCAGGCCACGACGCCGGAGAAAACGGAACAGGTTCAACGCTGCATGAAACGCCTGGAGGATCAGCACCGTGCTGATCCGGCCCTGGAAGCTGCACGGCCAGCCTTTGAGGCTTTCCTGTCGCGCTTTGCCGATGGCCAGCGGAAACGCGGCCCGGCCTGGGGACTGTGGTCCCTGCTCCACCGCATGGGTAAAGCTCCTCTTGCCGAACAGGCAGATACGGGCATGGAGGTACTGGCCTTTCTCAAGGACTGGAGTTTCTCTCCAATGAGAGAAATAGCGATAGCTCAATGAAAATATCTAGTTCCCGAAAAGCACGCATTGAATATTTGGCTATCGAAAAAAATGCGGAAGACCTTTTCCAAAAGGGCCATTCCTTTCGTAGTGCCTATAAAATTTTCTATGAGGCACACAAAATTACGATGTCTTATGACACATTCAGGCGGTATGCACTCGGTCTATTTACCAGAATAGAACAAAGAAGAGGAAAATATACGGAGTATTCTGATTTGCCAGCTCCGATTCCTAAAAGCTCAAAGAGTGCTGAAGACAAGGCGACGTCTTTGCCAGCTAAACAGCCTTCCGGAGCCGCCGCCAGCGACAAGAGTACCAGTCCCCCGGCCACGGCAGAGCAAGTAAGCGCCCCGGCCAGGAGCGGCCCACGTATTGCCAGCGTTAAAACAAATGAATTTGGCAAGCTGGATACCGACTATGATCCCATTGGATTAGATAAGGAGACTCAATAGATGGCGACAATCCACTTCATTTTGCAGGGCAAGGGCGGCGTGGGAAAATCCATGGTCGCGTCCTTTCTGTATCAGTCGTTGCGGCATTTCGGCAAAGACGTGATCGCCTACGACACGGACCCGGTCAACGCCACGCTGGCGGCTTTCAAGGAGTTCAACGTCACGACTCTTGCCATTATGCGGGACGGCAACATTGACGCCCGCAAGTTCGATGCCCTGCTTGAGGCGCTTGTCAGCGCGCCGGAAGGCTCGCACGTTATTGTTGACAACGGCGCTTCCTCCTTCATCGCCCTGGGCGCGTATCTGCAAGAAAATGATGTGCTGTCGCTCCTGGCCGATGCCGGGCACACGGTCTTTTTCCATTCCATCATCACCGGCGGCCAGGCCCTGGGCGATACGATTCAGGGACTTGTCCAGCTGGTGCGGGGCTTCCCCGATTCTCCGCTGGTGATCTGGCTCAATTCCTTCTTTGGAGAAATTGCCATCGACGGCATGACCTTTGAGGATTTCAAAATTTACAAGGACCACTCGCAGCAGTTCCACGCGCTGATCCGGCTGCCGGAAGGCAACAGGGCGCTGATCGGCAAGGACCTGGAAGACCTTCTTGCCAAGCGCCAGAGCTTCGAGGCGGGGATCAACGGCAGCTCCACTTCCATCGCGGTGAAGGCCCGGCTGAAACGATACTGGAACCAGCTTCTTTCCTGCGTTGAGCAGGCGGATATTCTGTAGGCGGTGGCCTGAACCGTTGGCAACTCCAGGGAGAAAAGCCATGAGAATTTCTTTGCCGATGATTTGTCTTCTGACTCTTTCCGCTCCTCTGAGCGCCCATGCCGGAACGGTATACTGCACCAATTGCAGCACGAGGGTGACGCAGGCCATTGAGAAGGCCACCAGCCTTGAACAGCTCAAAACACTGCTCAAGGAATATGACGAGGCCATTGAGCAGACCGCCGCCCAACTCCAGATGGTGCAACAGAATATCGAGCAGTACACCAATATGGTGCAAAACACTGTCATGCTGCCCGCGAACATTATTCGGAAGATTTCTTCCGAACTATCCAAGGTCGGACAGATCACGGGCGCTCTGAATACCCTGCGTAACGATGTGGCCGGGCTCGGCAATGTCTATGACGCCCTTTACCAGACGCAGGACGAATTCAAGAAGCTGGCCGGTCTGCCCAAGAACATGCTTTCCCAGGGCGGCGCTACCTACCGGACCAATTGGGACACTTGGAGCCGCCGGGTGGACGAGTCCACCAGGGCGACTTTCCAGCTCTCAGGAAGCCAACTCAAAGACCTGGAAGAATCCGGCGAACTGGAAGCCTACATGAATGAGCTGCTTTCCTCGCCTGACGGCCAGCAAAAGGCCCTTATGGCCGGAAATCAGCTTGCGGCGCTCCAGATACAGGAAGCCCGCCAACTCCGGGAACTCATAGCGACTAAGGTTCAATCGGACTTGGCGGGCCAGGTGAAGCGGGAAAAAGAGGGGCAAATGCTAGAAAATCTCCAGCGTGAGCTGTTTGATTTTGAAGGATTAAATACTACGCCTGTCGATGATCCATTTTAAAATGGGTCATCGACAGGCGTAGTATTAATCTTAAATTTTTTTTCCCTTTCCAACTTTGCAGAGTTTAGTGCTGCCTCTGAGGAACGAATAAAAATGCCTGAAAATACTTCCATATTATTTGACTTATGCTTTGCTACAATTTTCAAAGTATCTTTATTCTCTAATGTTGCAAAAATATTACATTCACCATTTACAAATGATATAGTGTCTCCATCAATTTTATATGTAGTCTTCTCTGGGCTGTGAAATCCATCAGAAGACGTATCACTTGTTAAAACAAGAAAAACTTCATTCCCCATAAATTTTAGATTTTTAGATTTCCAATATCCTAAGATATCATCCACAGTTGTACCTGTGCATCCTTGAAGGAAACTTATCATGAAAATAAAAGCTAACATAATTTTTTTCATCACTATCTCCCTATGTTTATGCTTTCCTATTATATGTAACGCTGCGACATCTGCAGATACTTCATATATATCGCAAATTGTAAAAGTATTCAACTCTGAACTATCAAAATATGAAAATGTTATGCTCAAGTATGCAAAACAACTTTTTTACTGGTGCGCGGTGCTGGAAGTTGCCTGGCTTGGTATAAAAATGGCTCTTGGTACTTCTGATATCCGTGAGACGATCAAAAATTTTTGCTTTGTACTGCTTGCTGCTGGTTTTTTTCTTGCCGTTATCAATAATTACCATACTTGGGCTTGGAATCTTATAAATGGATTAAAAGATATTGCTGGAGAAGTTGGAAATACAACAAATTCATCTGATAATCCATTTAAAGCCGGTCTTGATATAGCAGTATTGTTATTTAAAAAAATTTCAATAACTGAAGTTGGAATATCAATTGGATACATAGCAACAGGACTAATAATTCTGATATGTTTCACGCTTATAACAGCTCAAATAGTTTTTATAAAATGTGAATGTATTATAGCAATGTGCGCTTCATCGATTTTAATCGGGCTTGGAGCAAGCAGTATTATGAGAGATTATGCTATTAATGTTTTGAAATATATTGTCTCTGTGGCATTCAAACTTATGGTTATGCAAATTGTTATTGGCGTAGGAATGAATTTTATTTCAGAATTAAAATCTGTAAATTCAATAGATATGGCCCAATGCTTAGTGAGCATCGGCGTCGCTATCGTTCTCTATGCCCTAGTCAAACAACTCCCCGACACGGTGGCCGGAATCATCCAGGGCTCACACGTCAGCTCCGGCCAGGCGCTGACATCGACTGTCATGGCTATGGGCGCAGGCATGATGGGCGCGGGCATGGCTATGGGCTCCGGCGTGGCCAATGTGGGCCGGGCCGCCCTGGCCGCAAAGGCCCAGGGCGCGGAAGGCGTGGGCGGCATGGTCAGGGGCACAGCCAGCAATCTCTGGAACGCCACCCGTGAAGCCAGCCACGAGAAGGGGCTGCGCCAGGGCAGTGTCGCTTCGTCGCTACGGGCGCGGATTGAAAGCGCGCGCACGGAAGCAGCCAAAAGTCAGGGCAAGAAGGACTGAGCCCATGAGTAAGAAAAGTCCCTGGTTAATCTGGTTCGGCTCCTCGACTTGCCGACACGCAAATAACAATTGAGCCCTGCGGGACTCTAACATAGGAGGAGAATTATGGAAACTATGGATGTGATATCGGAAGAAATAGATCTTAAAGCCATCATAGGGGAAATAGAGGATTATTTAGATGAACAGGAGGAGATAGGTAATAAATTTATCGAAGATGGAGAGCGTAATTTAAGAAGAGGAATAATCATAGTAAATATTTCTTCCTGCTTACGAAAAACAGTTGTGAAACTTGGTGTCAATATAAAATGTGAAGACGATAAAAAGAGTTATATTAGAATTCTGAAAAACTGCATTACAAACATCAAGAAAAACAAAGGAGAGAATGCCCATGTCTCAGATTAACTACCCGGAGGAGCTTTTGGATCAGCTTGAGCGCCTCGGCAATGAAAACCTGAGCGGCGAAGCCATGAAAGCAGAGCTGGCCCGCTCCAAAAAGCTCTGCCTCAAGACGGAGCTCACGCATCTGATCCATCAAAATATGCTGCTGCTCCAGCAGATCAGGGACGAGGCCCCCACGCTCTTGAACCGCCATCCTGATATTGAAGAATTCTTCCGGGATCAATGCGGATGCCTGGAAAGCCTGCTGCGCAACCTGGAACAATCCGACACGCTCCCAGCCGCCTAATCGCAAGGAGACAAACACATGGCCAGGAACAAGATCATCAATCTCAATGACCACCTTTTTGCCCAACTGGAGCGCCTAGGCGATGAGAACTTGAAAGGAGACGCCCTTTATGAAGAAATCAAGCGCTCGGCGGCTGTGACCAATGTTTCCGAGCAAATCATCAAAGGTGGCGACCTGATGCTGCGGGCAAGAATTGCCGCGGATAACACCATCCGAGGCGACCAAATACTTCCAGCCATACTTGGCGGGGACTTCGGCCCAGACTCGGACACACGGCAATAAGTTTACGCAGCCACATGCTCCCAAAGCAATTTGAAAACATGTGGCTGCGTCAGAGCCTCCGGTCAATCTTTTTCTTCACATGGAGTTATTCAATGCAGACGACCGCAAAATGGAAGGGCCACCAGAAGAAAGCCAAGTCACATCTAAAAAAGCAATTGGAGCGGCTGGAGAAAGAACCGCTGGATGGAGAGAATTTACAGGCAGAGGTTGACCGTACAAAGGCAATCAATAAAGCCACCAAAAAAGTTATATCTGTTTGCAATCTGCTTGCACGGGCTAAATATCAATCAAATAATCTTTTGATCGGAAGTAAGATATTACCGGAGATTCTTGAGGAGTAATACAATGCCTAAAATTGTATACACACAAGAAATGATTGATTTCTTGAGAGACAGAGTAGATGAAATGAGTTTTAAGATGCTGACAGACGCTTTTAACTCTCACTTCAATCTACATAAAACTGTTTCCCAGGTTAAATCATTGTGTGTATATCATAAAATATATAGAAAAAGCCTTTATACACAAGACATGATAAGTTTTTTGAAAGAAAAAATAAAAGAACTTTCATTTGATGAATTGGCAAAATCTTTTAATAAAAACTTTGGGACTCGCAAATCCAGTCACACGATACAGTCTGCATGTTTTCGATATGGAATTAAGCGTGATCGATTTGTATTCACAGAAAAAATGATAAATTTTTTGAAAAAAAACGGAAAATCAAATTCACGGAATGAACTTAGAATTATTTTCAATAGTGAATTTAATCTGGACATATCATTGAATGCACTTTCACAAGCTTGCAATAGGCATAGAATTTCAACAATATTAACAAAAGAAAAGTTCACAGATGAAATGATTGAGTTTCTTAAAAATCATTCTGGGAATGATGAAATTAACTTCAATGAGCTTACACAAAAATTTAATACCAACTTCGGAACACATAAAACAGTTGTAAAGATAAGGAGCGCATGTAATCAGCGTGGGATAAAAAATGGGAGGATGTTAAAACCAATAGGTGCAGAAAAAATTTCAGAAGGTATAATTTTTGTAAAAGTGGCTCACCCTGATAAATGGAGGATGAAACATCATCTTTTATGGGAACAAAAAAACGGCCCCATACCAAAAGAATGCTGCATCATTTTTGCGGATGGAGACAAAACAAATTTTGCCGAGGATAACCTTCTCAAAGTGAGCCGTGCAGAGAATTTTCATTTGACACATCGCAAGTTAAGATTTTTTGATCCTGAATACACAAAAGCTGGATTAAATATTGTTAAAATATTGATCCAAGCAGAAGAACGCCAAAAGGAAATCGATGATGAGGAATCAAAGAAATAGAATCAGTCGGAAGAAGCCTGAATTGCTTTTAGACGACATTTACAATTCTGATGATCCGGCAATCACAGAATATCAGTCCAAAAAGTTAGCCGCTGGCGTGAACTTTGAACATCTCGCCATATATGTCGCCTGGAAGTTCAAGCACCTCCTCTCGCCCCAGATGCAGAAAATCCTTGAAGCCCAGCACCCAAGGCCGGAAAACGTTTAACAATTTTTATGTAAATATTTTTTACAATAAAAAATTATTTACATAAAAATTGTAACATATAGTGCTAAAAGATGAATAGCGGCAAATTCTACACAGACGAAATGATAGAATTTATACGAGAGAATGCCCCAGGGCTCTCTCAAAAGGAATTGACGGCATATTTCAATAACCACTTTTCCACAAACAAAACTGTCAAACAAATTGCCGCAGTTTGTGGAAAACATAAAATACGCAGCTATACAAATTCATTCTATACTGATGAAATGATCAATTTCTTGCGTAGTAATATTGCAAAAAGCAATCACAAAGAGCTGACAAAAGAATTTAATAAGAGATTTAATACAAACAAGACAGTTCAACAGATCGCATCAATATGCGCACGACACCGAATCCGCAGCATACGAAAAACAATTTATCCTGATGAAATGCTTGATTTTTTACGCGCAAACATAGTCGGCACAAGATACACAGATTTAACAGATATGTTCAATACTCGATTCAATACAACTATAAAAGAAGATTCCATAAAGAGACTTTGCAATGAAATACTTGGAATTAAAAATATGCTTGGCCGTACCGCCTATTCAGAAAAGATGATTTCTTTTTTGAAAGAAAATGCCGATGGAAAATCGCATAAAGAGCTTACAGACTTGTTCAATACAACATTTGAAACAAATAAGACAGTCAAACAAATCAGGGGAATGTGCGCTAAAAATAAAATATGCAGCAATACAAAATCTTTTTATACTGAAGAAATGATCACGTTTTTGCGGAATAATATTCATATAAAATCTTGGGATAAAATAACTGAATATTTTAATACTGAGTTTTGCGTAAATAAAACAAAAAAAGAAATACAATATGCTTGTGGTAATAGAGGAATATTCCCACATGGTTTTTTCCAGCGTGGAGAGCGGCGGTCATTGGGAACTGAAATTATTAATGATGGCTATGTTTATGTAAAAGTAAAACATCCTGACGTTTGGATCGCAAAACACAGAATGCTGTGGGAACGAAATAATGGCCCATTACCAAATGGATATTGTGTTATATTTGCAGATTGTAATACAAGAAATTTTGATGAATCAAATCTAATTAAAGTAAGCAGAGAAGAGCTTTCATATTTAAATTCTCATAATTTAAGATTCAATAATCCAGAATATACAAAAGTCGGCATCAATATCGTCAAAGTCATTATCAAAACAAAAGAACGACAAAAGGAGTTAGACAATGAAAAATCAAAGAAAAAGAATCAGTAGGAAGAAGCCTGAATTGCTTCTGGACGATATTACGAATTCTGACGATCCGGAAATCAAGCAATACATGATGATGGCATTCAGCGAAGAGCACAGGAGCATAAATTTTTACGGACCTGAACACCAGTTCAAAGAGGAAATTAAAAAAGCTGATGAGCGCGCCCTGATCCGCCTCGCCTGGAAGTTCAAGCATCTGCTCTCGCCCCGGATGCAGGAAATTCTTGAGGCCCAGCATCCAAGGCCGGAAAACATTTAACAATTTTTATGTAAATACTTTTTACAATAAAAAATTATTTAAATAACAATATTCTTCCATATAAAAATAATTAAGGAGATTCCATGAAAAAACGTATTTCAAGCCTTTTTGCAGCGCTGCTTTTCCTCCTGCCCCTTCTGGCGTCCACTCCGATCCACGGCGCTGACGCCACCAGCTTTGATCCCACGAGGGTGGAGGTCAAGGCCAAAGGATCCGGTGGCGTCCCGGTCGGGACCATCAATGTAACGGACAAAGCATATCGGCGTCAGTTTACCCAGAGCTGTTTGCGGTTGTGGGCGGCCAGGTGCCGGATTTGCGGGGGATGT
>ERZ791915.1635-NODE-1635-length-16285-cov-3.622428_pt1 | contig 16285 bp, 13 predicted proteins | sample MGYA00510139_ERZ791915 | MGnify/ENA primary metagenome ERZ791915 (study PRJEB30046, sample SAMN00792117) | human gut metagenome | study: EMG produced TPA metagenomics assembly of the A metagenome-wide association study of gut microbiota in type 2... | reverse complement strand
GTGGGGTGCGCGGACATACCGGGCTGACCGCCGGCAGCGCGCCCGCAAGAGCCCGCGGATATTAGCTTGCCAGGCAAGCGTCGACTAAACGTGCAGCGTGCGCGGGCCCTCCCGACGGGAAACGAAAAAGCCCGGTTTAAAACCGGGCTCGAACAAACACGCCTATTGACAATGGCTTTCTCATATTAAAGGGGAACCCTCAGGCTCCCCTCCGGTTCCAGGCATCGAAAGTTTCTGGACCCTAATCACTATCATGATAGTATTTTCAAACTTGGACCTCGTCAAGCCCAAGCTCTGAGTATCCACACTCATTGATATCGCCTGCACATTAAAGCAACGCTCCCTTGCCGAAAGTGTTGCTCTCAAAGCTTCAACAGAGTTTTTGTATTGCAGCAAGATGCGTCGCGCCGCCTCAGCAGCGACATGCGGCAGCCAAGAGCACTGTTCCCAGCAGGAAAAGCGCCATAGAGGCGACGACCCAGTTGTTGTCGCCGGTCTTGGGGAGTGCCGCAGTTGTCGCGGTGGCAGCCTTGGGCTTGGGGACTTTGGCGACCGTGGTCTTGGTTACTGTCGTTGTTGCCTTGGTTGTCGTGGCCGCGGGTTTCAGCGCGGGATTTGCCGTGGTCTCTGTGGTGGGCTCTCCAGCAGCGGGGTTAGCATCGGCGGGAGACTTGTCCGCGCTATCGCCAGGCACATCGACCCCGTCGGTCTCTCCCGCCGGAGGCGTGGCGACATCGAGCTCAATCACCACATGCGGTGCCACCGCACCGGCCGCATCCAGCCACGAGACGTCGACGGAAAGCCGACAGCCAGCTGCGCCATCGCCAAGGCCTGCGTTCTGCAGACACACACCATAAACGCGCACGCCCACTCCGGGGCCGGCGCCGATGGCCTCGCCCGCGTAGCCGTTAAGCTCCAGGTGGTCGGCATCGGTCCAGGCCCAGCCGGGGCCCGACACGCCCGGCTCGTAGTACGTCGCGCCCGCGATGATGAGGCTCTTCGCGCCCGCTGCATAAGAAGGCCCGCCCAGCAAAACGCATAGGCAGGCAATCGTCATTGCGCAGCTACATTTCCAACAAGATTGAACAAATTGGATGCCATTAGGTTGAAATCCAGATAGTTTTGGTGGTTTCGATATTAAGGGAATTATCGGAACAGCTCATCATGGCTGCCGGTGCGTTCAAAGAAAGCTACCTCTTCGTTTGATGACCATATAACAAGCCAGTCGCCAGAGTTTGCTACGTGACATTCGTTTCGCCCTGCCCAGTTGCCGCTTAGCCGGTGCATATTATGACGTCGCTTTAATATGTCCATTGACTCAGGTGTATTCTGTAGCACCAGGTCAATTAGCTTTTGAAGCTCAGATAAATCCCATTTACGGCGTTTTGCTTTTTTCTTTAAATCGCGGGAGAAGGCTGCAGAGAACTCTGCGGTTAACGTGCTCATTGTGCCATCGCCGCAGCGATCAGATCGGCGCCATTGTCAAAGCGTCCTTTTTTGCCAGATGCAAGAAAAGCGTCCCCCTCGCGAATGGCCTCAAGGCTTTCGGCATTGGGCTCCTCAGGGGCAAAAGTCAACGGGATGCGATGGGTGTTGACCATTTGCTTGAAGAACGCGCGCGTCACGGACGACAAATCAAGTCCATAGTAATCAGCCACTTCCGCCGCCTCGCGTTTGAGGTCGTCGTCAACCCTGATGGTTAATGTTGAGCTTGCCATTTTTAGACCTTCCAATCGCGTGAGTGTACCCTTAGTATAACGCACATACAATAGTAGATTATGTAATTACAAGTAATTAATTATGCATTTGAGTTGTATGGCACGTAAGAATTTGCATGCGCGAAAATAGCAACGCTCCCTTTTCAGAAGCGTTGCCCTCAAAGCTTCAACGGAGTTCTTTTATTGCAGCTAGGTGCGTCGCGCAGTCTCAGCAGCGATATGCGGCAGTTAGAAGCACTGTCCCCAGCAGGAAAAACGTCACGGAAGCGGCGATCCAGTTGCTGTCGCCGGTTTTGGGGAGTGCCGCAGTTGTTGCGGTGGCAGCCTTGGGCTTGGGGACTTTGGCGACCGTGGTCTTGGTTACTGTCGTTGTTGTCTTGGTTGTTGTGGCCGCGGGTTTCAGCGCGGGATTTGCCGTGGACCCTGCGGTGGGCTGTCCGGCAGCGGGGCCTGCATCGGCGGGAGACTTGTCCGCGCTATCGCCAGGCACATCGACCCCGTCCGTCTCCCCCGCCGGAGGTGTGGCACCCTCGGGCTCAACCACCACACGCGGTGCCACCGCACCGGAGGCGTCCACCACGCCGCTAGCACCAAAGGCCCCACCCGCAGGCGTCACAAACCGAGCGGACACAAGCGACCCGCCCGTGCACGCAACGCCGCCGTCGGCACCGGTCGCATCAAGCCACGAGGCGTCGAGGGAGAGCCGACAGCCGGCCGCGCCATCGCCAAGGCCTAAGTCCTGTAGATACACGCCGTAGGCGCGCACACCCGCTCCGGACCCGGCGCCCGCGGCAACGACGCGCCCGCCGCCGCGCACGGCCATGTCGCCTGCGATCACGCCGGCTATCGCCTCGTCCGTAATATCGGCCCCGTCCGCCCGGGCATCGACGGTGCATCCGTCCACAACGAGCGCCTGCGAAGCGTGGATCCCGCACTGCGAGCCCGTCGCCGTCAGGGTCCCGGTGCCGCGAAGCGTCAAGTTGCCCCACACCTCCATGCCGCACAGCGTGATGTCCGCATCGGGCGCTTGCGACTCCGTCACGGAGTTTTGCCCGGCAAGCGTCAGCACCAGGTCGCCCTCGGCGCCGATGGCCTCGCCCGCGTAGCCGTTAAGCTCCAGGTGGTTGGCATCGGTCCAGGCCCAGCCGGGGCCCGACACGCCCGGCTCACAGTACGTCGCGCCCGCGATGATGAGGCTCTCCGCGCCCGCGGCAATAGAAGGCCCGCCCAGCAAAACGCAAAGGCAGGCCATGGCAACAATCGCAATGTAATGACGGCTGGTGTGGGACTCGGCAGCAAACATACCCGCTCCGATCTTCGCAGGAGCCAATAGAATGTGCACCAGAAAATGCCCTGGTAGCAGCAGCTATTAGTTTAGCGAGATCAGACAACTGCCAAGGAAAAACGCAGTGAGAAATGCCTGAAATTAGGTGTAAATCGTTTTGCCAGTCGGTGAAAGGAGGGGCGCCTTAGGAACACCGCTGGCGCGGCCTCACCATTTGCGTATTTCATAACATTCTGGCTGCAGTGCTCGAGGTGTTCGATGTCCGTCTCCATTGTCATAAGATGGATTCCGGCGGCCATCGGGCACTATTCTGTTGGGTCACGACTATTACGGAATGAGATGGCGGCCTTAATTGCATTACGATAATTAAGGTTTTGACGACTAAAACAACGTTGAATAGTTATGGCATTAGGAGATAACAAGTGGAAGACATCACGACGCGCACGCTGCCAAAAATTGACCTATCCGCTATTAATCAAAAATTACATCTCCCTGAAATTGAGCCGCCCGATTTCAATCACCAGTCACGTTCATTGGCAGGTGTTTATGCAGAGCAACCAGATCTCCGATCCAATTGGCATCAGCTAATTATTGTTGGCAACGGATTCGACTTAGAGTGTGGGCTGCCCTCGGGCTTCAGCGATTACATTAATGCTCGCAATAAAGAAATCAATGAATGCGAAAACGACGAAACTCGAAGGTACACCCTCACTATATGGGATGCCATTCTTGCAGGCATGCCAAACGCCAATTGGTGCGACATAGAAGGTGCTATCTCAAATTGGATGGCACCCGACGGCATTGAACCATTATCAGAAGGCACGCTCTTTGCGAAGTGCTTAAACATACTGATCAATTACAACCCGACTGTTTATGATCCAAAAAACGTTGAAGAAGTGGTTGCGTTTCAGCTGTACAGGCGCTTTCCTAATTGCTGGGGGACTTGGACCAGTAGCCTTCTACTGGATATAACCATGAAGGACCTTCATATTCTTGAAGAAGAGTTTGCGAAATACCTTCAGGGGGCAGTTTCGAAGTCGGACGACTATAAAGATCGCGCATCAAAACTCATGATTGAGCTGATGGTATATGAGCGACCGAGTGAAGAAGAGTATGACGTTCAGGAAAGTATCCTTAGCTTTAATTACACTCGGGCCGCAAAGGATTTCCACTCGAAGGAACATGTGATTAACTACGTCAATGTTCACGGGAGACTAGGCGGTGAAATAGTTTTTGGTATTGATGGCTCTCGCATAATGAACAACGAGCTCGTTGTGCCCTTTACAAAAACGTATCGAGTTATGGCATTAAATCCGCCAGATATCGGAAAAATCGTTGATGTGCCCACCAAAACAAGCATCTATGGGCACGGCACGCGCGTCATAAAGTTCTACGGTCACTCTTTGGGAAAAGCAGACTATTCGTATTTTCAGGCAATATTTGATGCGGTGAATCTATATGAAGGAGAAACAAAATTAATTTTCTTTTTCAGACCGCACGGTCAGAAACCCGGAGATCGCGGTGGCGTTGATGAAGCAAAGAAAGAAGCAATGTCAAAAGCAATTGCGCTTTTGACTGCATATGGCGCGACTCTAGACAACAAAGACCATGGAACGAATTTGATTCATAAGTTGCTAATTGAAGGTCGTTTAGTCGTTGCTTTACTTCCCGATACCGTGCGTCGCACCAATTAGATTCGCTAAATCATCTTGGGTGACAATAAATTCGACCATCGGGCGTTTACCGAACGAGGCATGGATTTGAAGAGGCTTGCTTAAGCCGCGCGGCAACCCTCTACCTCATGACAGGGGGTGATGAACCACAATAGCGGTAACCGTAATTGTATTTTGCGAGAACAACGAATGACGGAGTGTATCGGAAGTATAAGCCCACCCAGCGCAGGTTTGCCCCTCCCCTAGCCGCGCTTAACATATTCCTGGCCTGCGCCTTGTCCGCAACGCCCGCGAACTCGTTGCTCCAGCGATTGACGACGATCACGTCGCAGCCGACCTTAAAGAGCTTCAGATCGTGTGTCACCTCGGAACCAAAAATTCCGACGCGTCCAGCGTGTGCTCGTAGGCCACCACGGGCACACGCTTGAGTTCTTCTTCACGTGCTTCATTACGCGTAAACGCACAAATTTTTCTCATAACCGAGAGGACCACCCGCGCCCCGGCGAATGCCCGAGAAACCTCCCTGGGGGCGCGGATCACGACAGCTAAAATGGGCGAAGGAATTCGCGGACCTCAGCGTCTTCCATCCATCGCTTCACCGAGGAAATCGCGTCTTCCAAAACCATGCGGTGCCGTATAAAGGCAACTCCTGGCAAATTCTCGATCACCTCTTCAATGAAGTCAATCTTCCCTTGAAGAAGAGGGATTTCGCTCCCGCTCCACGATTCGCCGAAATAAGACATGATTACTGGGACCTTCTTGAGCTCTTCCGAGCTAAGGCCCTCTTGGCATAGCAATACTATGTACTTGACCTTAAGATTCTTGGGTAACTCCATTGCGATATCTGGCAGAGAGTCGACAAGCTTCCCATCACGCATCGAACGCGACGCCAGCCAAGACACGACAGTATCGCCGCAATGCTCAATAGCGTAATTAAGAAAATGCTTCAGAGCGAAAGGCTTCATCATGCGCCGCGGGCTTGTCTCAACCCCCTCTATGGCCTTCCATACGCCATCGGTTTCGATTTCACTGTTCTCCTCCCTCCATACTGCTTCGCCTAAATTCTCCATCGCATAAGTCGCATTGAACTCCATGAGCACGGGCATTGCCCTCTCAGGAAATTGGTCATCCTTGGCGACGATAAAACGAAGTAAATCCCCATTCCAATAGGGGTTCGTTCCGCTTACGAGATAAAGCAAGATTTCTTCCACAAGGCACAACATTTCCGGCTTAGAGACAAACGCCCTCTGCTCGGCATTGTTGATGTTGCTGGGAAGGAGCTTATAAAGGGCGCGCGAATCCCTGTCCAGCTTCTGCAGGACGCCGGCCGCGTACCTAGCGAAAAAGCCCGGCGTAGCAGAGTCGATTTTCATTGCCACCTCATATGCAACGGTTTCGCCGTACTCGACGGCTCCTCCCTCGATATCCCTTGCCAAATCGGGACTGACTCCGAACTTGTTAAATCGCGCTTCGTCAATCCGGCTAAGCCATTGGGGAATTCCATTCTCCTGCCGCTTAAGGGCAAGACCGCGAACCCTATCAATGCCGAGCAAGTCAATCCAGCGAAAGAATAAATCGTCCGGAACCGCATACAAGGGAACGCCAGAGAGGATGATCGAATCTGCGCATTCGGTCAAAGTATCCGCACCAAGAATCATGACCTCTCTCAGGATTGGATACGGAATGCCAGTCGAGTTTTGCCGACCAGCAGAGCAGGCAATCGAGATTGCCCCCAATAGCTCCACTGAACTTGCTGTTTGAACAACCTCTGTCAATTCCTCCGAGATATCGTGTCCACAGTAGTCGTCAGAGAAAATCTTGGCCGCGATCCGTTCCTCAGGCGACGCGTTAAGGAACGGGAGCCCCTCTTTGGCGATGACACCTTGGGAAATGAGTTCTTTCTCAAGTTGGACAAACCCAGGTAGGCTGCAAATCTCAATTGACTCGATTTGCGAAATATATCCTTTATACGTCTCCTCCAGGGTTTCCTTCCACAACCGGCCGGTCCCGTCGTTGCCGCCGATACCCCGAAGCCCAGTAATCACCGAATCGCAGAGACGGCTCAGCTCCGAACAGCCCCTGAGCTCCTTGAGGCAGGCGATTGCTCGCTTCCGCAAGCCGATCAGCGCCTCGGTGTAGACGTGGTTTCCGTGGATGAACGTGACTTTGTTTCCCTCCATCCTTGTCGGGCCATCGTAGGTTGCTGCCAGTAAAGCCTCGGCATAATAGGCGAGCAGAACCCCGTACCTATTCTCCTTTGTTCTGCGATACTCAGACGCGAGGCGCTCAATGACATCGTTCTCGTATCGAAACTCGTCCGAATACGAGTCCTCGTTGAAGCACATGGTCGTCGTGAGGGTCTCCTTCGCCTCCTGCGGAGGCAGGATGTTCATCCCCAAAGCCATGAAGAACAGCTCTTCAGGCTCGCCGAATTGAGAGGCATGTAAAAAGGGCGTGAGCGATACGAGGATCCGAGATTCCGGCGAATAGGATTCAGCGTTCCTGTCAAATCTGCAAGCAAGGTAATCGTGGCTATCAGGCTCGCAGTCTTCAATTGCCCCGAGAATGTGTCCAAGGCCCTTCTCGCCGAGAAGGAAATGATATTCGCCCACCATTCCCCATCGTTTCTCCTCGTTGGCCAATGCCCAAATGTCGTCCAGCTGCGATTTCAAGGAGGAAATAAGTTCTTCGCTGTAGAAATTGTTTACAAGGATGGCGACAATACTGGAGCATCGAGCATTGCCGCACTCAAGCTCGTCGACGTCGGAAAGAAGCAAGCTTTTATCGGCGATGAATGCTCGGTAGAGCAAATAATCTCTCAAAACCTGTTCGCCCGGCGCCACCGCAACCATACCCTGGCAGGCATCCACTAACTCGTCGTGGCACAGAGCGGCGCATGCATCGATGTAGCAGTCATGAGAAATCCCAACCTTGGCAAGAAGCTTATCAAGGTCTTTGTTTCCCTCCACCCTGTGCGAGTCCAAAACGGAGACGATCGTTGCCGCCATTTTGGCGTTGCCGCCCAGAAGGGAAACCTTCTCTCGGTAGCAAGCCTCTATGAGACTCGGCAGCGTAGAGAATACTTCAACCCCGCGTTTCTTGGCGACTTCGGCCGCTGCGCAGGCCAAGCGCATATTACCCCTCGACAAGCGGATAATATCCGCAGAGGCACTTCCTTTTGCGATCCCGAATCCATTTTCGACCACGTGTAAGGCCGTCTCCTCGTCAAGCGGGTTGACTGCATAGAGGCAAGGCTTGCAGTACTTTGAAACGGAGCTCGTCACGTGCTCGAACGCGTAATTTCTTACGGTCATAAGGACCTTGATATTGCCCCTGTTAGACACGAAATCCGCAAACCCCTCGAGATCGGAAAGCTCGTTGGCGTCATCGAGCAGAATTATCGTAGGGTCCTCTTTGGGAACATCATTCGCCAAATCGTCCCAGATTGGCAACTTGTTCGATTGAATGACAAGAGGATGCGCGCCACTGCCATTTGCAAATCTACGTAGAACCTCTAGGCAAAGCCTGGTCTTTCCGCAACCAGGGCGCCCATGCACCAAGACGAACTGATTCTCTTCGAGTGCAGCAAGAAGCTCATTAATCTCATTATCCCTGCCAAACAAATCGACCTTTAGAGTTGAGGCGAAGCTGTTTCTTTCGACCGCGGATACGAATTGGTCCGGAGACATAATTTGCCCAGTACCCACTTCGATGCCCAGATGCTCTTTTGCAAGATTTGGGTACCGTCGGGCTAACAAACGCGCCATTTCGTCCGTGCCCACAAGTTCAACGCGGTCGTCGATACCCCTTAGATAGCTGAGGTCAGAACTGTCTAATCTTCGGCATGAATATGCAATGACTATCTTGACCAACTGCCCGGACTCGAGCTCTTTTCTTTCGGTCTCTAGGCACTTCTCGATATCCGCTTCGATTTTATTCTTCGCTTCAGCTCTATCCGGATAGTGGCCGCATTCGAGATAGGCGAATTTATTGTGGGGTAAAAGCCAGATTGTGTCCGGCGTCCCCGGTGCCGTTGCAGCCGAGTGAGCAGCAGACCCCCTGTGAACGGGCTTGTCATACCTAAAATGTTGCGAAAGCAATTCCTGAGCAAGGTTCTGAAAGGCAGCAGGATCAAGCCTGACGATTCTGTCCCTGATTTCGATTTCTCTGCTCATCAAAGCTGCACGCTCCTCCGCTTTCTCTGGCAATTCAAATGCCCTCGGGAAAGGGCTGCACAAAACTGCCACGGTAAGATTGATGATATGACATACGCCGCATTTGAGAGAGCGCGATTGTTGATAACGAAACGGTGCTGTTCCGCAGCGCTCGTTCTACACCTTCTCGCGCACACCGTGGAACAAATGGCATTGGGCTCGGGACCGCAGTGACAGTAAGAGTAATTATCGAGAATAATATGATGCGGGGTGCATCGGCGCCAGCCGATACACCCCGCACTCAGCTTAGTTTTTGTATTTAGACTGCGGCAGACCTGCGCAACCCCCTCACCCCTAGTCCCGCTTAAACAGATCCCTCGTGCACGCCTTATCCGTCACGTCTGGGAGCTAGTCGCTCTAGCGGTTTGCGACTATAACGTCACAGCCGGCCTTGAAGGCATCCTGGTCGTGGATCACCTCGGAGCCGAAGAACTCCGGCGTGCCATGCGTGGGCTCATAGGCCACCACGGGCAGTCCTTGGCCTTCATGCGCTTCAAAACGCCCTGGATGGAGCTCGCGCGGAAGTTATCGAAGCCGGTCGTTGTCAGGCAGCATGCGCCCCTGACCGGTCCTTTTGCCGTCGTAGACGCGACGACGAACTATTTACACGTTCTGTTTAATCCACTTGAACAGTGACGTTTCCTTTAATTCAAACATGGCACATTGGCCTGTTTTGATCCGGCTCCAAAGCCAATCAAGCTCTTCTGCCGCATTTCGGCCTAGCTCAACTTCATTGTCATCAAGAAGCTTATCGGTCTCAACGCAAACAAAATCTGACGCAATAGAAAACGAAGTAATGAATGAACTAACGGGAGAAAACTCATGCGATGTATCAAGTCTGGCGAGATGACAGATCTCCGCGAGTGGAACGTTGACTCCACCAAGCTGCTCGGCGTAATCACTCATGTCTGAAAGGTACAGACCGCTTGATGGTCTTGCCGAATTACTAAATGCATCAAGCATACCGGTTATATGAATGGCAATTACTTTCTCTGAGAATAGTGCAGTGAATAAAACAGCAGTTGCCTCGTATAACGTTAACTTATCTAGCTCATCAAGAATGTCTTTGATGTTAGACAAATCAATATAGTGCAGGTTTGAGACATAATATGTTGCCTCCTTCAACTGAGGAAATGTTGACTTAATCGCATTCATCCAATTGCGGTAGAAATCCGTCTTGATGTAATGCTCAACAAAATCGTTTCCCAAACAATTATCAATAAAGTATTGTCCGAATTCGATTGTCATACAATCAGGGAATCTGTATTCGCATTCGGGGTCGCTCAGTAATATGGGGAAAGGATCGACGGCAAGTCGAAAAATTGCACAGACCTTTACAGTAGTCGTGAAATAATCGGTGAAATCCTCTCGAATATGCTTCGCGCTTTCGGGAACCACCTCGTAAGGCTTGGTATAAAAGGATTCGTGGCCTTGTTTGTGAATATACTTGTTCGCCCTCTTATTGAGCTTGCTGATTAGCTCATCAATTTCGGGCATTTGTTCAAGAAGGTCTCGATATTCAATATCTTTTGAACGCAGCATTTTGGACAGTTCGCTAAATGAGGGAAACCTGTCGAGCGAGACCCATTTCTCATATTTAGACTTGCGCTCAGATTCTTCTAGATTCGAAAACAACGTTCCGACAAGGATGATCTCTCCAGCTTGTCTAACTGAATAAAAGGCAGCGTCGAAGTAACCTTGATGAATTAGATCTAGCGAGTTTGCTAAGAGCTGACAGGATTCAAGTAAAAACTGGTTGAAAGATGGCGTAGAGACTAAACCACTAACGGAATCCGCCAATTGTCCTACGTAGCCATAAAGACGACTGTAAGCGAGCTCATCCTCCCTAGCCACGTACCGCAGTGGATGATGTCTCCAGCTGGACATCTGACTATTTATGTATTTGTCCTTAAAGTTCACCTGAGTCAGCTTCCAAATCTAATTCCACCATAGGGTTCTATTCTAATTGGTAACGTTCTCAAGCTCGCAGCAATGAAAGCTGGCGGGCTTGCGTTACTTTAGAGCTTAAGAGTTTTTGCCCATTGGGCCAAAAACATTGAGATTAGGTGAGGTATCGACGTCTTAAGCACCCAATTTTGGCTCAGCGCCATATAGGGCCTGCTAGTTGTATTTGGCGCTGAATTGCACCCCGCTTGTTTTGCTGACATAGAGTCTTGTATGAAGCGGCAAGAGCGCATTCTCTTTCAAAGAGATCTTTCCGTTGATTGGGCTCATGTAACTTCTCAGAGGCCTGTTCAAGCGTCCATTGAAATTCCTTTGCATTCTGATGCATCCTTTTAACCATAATTTGATACTGATAGATTGAAAACAAAAGGGCTTGATAATCTTCTATGAAGTCGGCGAGTGCGTCTCCACTCTTTCCTTTGAAGCAAAATCTTGCCTCCATGGCAAGTGATCTCATTTCATCAAGCTTTAAATGCAATTTAAGTTGATGGTCGGCATCTAGCACATGATTTATTGAGGCTGAAATTGATTGCAGGTACGTGGTATTAGTTAACCCAACAAATAGCAGGTCGATAGCCATTTGCGGTTCATCATCATGTTCCAAGTTCTTCGCGTTTTTGACGTAAACACTCATGAGTTTATCGACGGTTATCCATATATTTAAACGTCGATTGAATAGAGACTGTTTATTGCTGAGACGAGCTTGGTAACAAGAAATGAACAACGCGATGATTGCCACAATCGCTGAGATGTACTCAGGTAGATTTGTTAGACCCATTGTCTCCTCCTCCCTTGACACGTGCCGCAGTGGATGATGTCTCCAGTTAAGCAGTCGTCCACTTACACCTTTTCCTTGAAGTTCATCTGGAACGGCTTTCGAGTCTAATTTCAGTTTTGGTCCTATCCTAATTGCCACGGTTACTAACAATCGGTAATGAAAGCCGGCGCATCTTGTCGTAGGCAAACGCAGAGATATCTTTGGGTTACGCGTGGTTGTCGACTTAGGAAAGCTCTATCGAGCTATCAGCAACTTCAATGCCGGGTGCGTATTTCTCTATCAACGTGTTCAGAATCACGCGGTTGCCAGGTGTCATTTTTGGCGAAGAAACGATCTTCATTGACGAAAAAGCCTCATCGGAGATAGCAAGATCGTAATAGGGTGGGATTCCGGGATCGCATTTATCGAGTATGACATCATTTGCTCTGACAATCTGATCTAGTCGTCCGTTTATTACGGAATCGATACCTATAGGAACGGCTGTCAAAATATAGCGCCATTCTTTTTGATACGACCATGCAGTTGTTTTGTGAACTCCAAGTGCATTTAAATCAGCCACGAGTCCGCCGTTTTCAAATGCGTTAATTACCTTAGGAAACAAAAGAGACTCATCATTTGTGTATTCGACCTCGTGAAGCATCTCAATATTACGAGCCGTTTCAAAAAAGAGGTAATTCTTATCCCAAAAGTCCTCGAGAGGTAGATGAAGGCCATCAAATGAACCGCCAGGGGCATTCAGAACCGCTTCACTTGATAATTTATTGAGGCTCTCATTTGAAACAGAGTACTGCTTAAACGGATAGCTCTTCATCTGGATTCTTACTCCGCATTCAGCGCCGGCATACTCACGCCACATGGGAATACTCTCTTCGTCGGATGAAGTCCAGCAGCTGACGAGTTTCATTTTTCCAAGATTTTGAGAGTCGGATGAACGTTGCTCTTGCGGGTCATCGACCATATCTAATCGGCTGAACCTGATAGTCCGATAACGTAGAATCAAAGACAGTGTTTCTAGGCTTGTATAATGGTAGAGAACAGCAGGTTCTTTCATGGTGGGCTCCCGATCAAGATGAAACGTTCTTATCGCAATTCTAAGCCTGTTCACTTAATTGCAAATAGCGAAACAGTGTCAAGCAACCCCAACCATCCCCTCCCCAACTCTGTTCAAAAAGTTCTCTGTTGTTGACTGGTGTTACCGTAAAATTAACCCCACTTACATATACACGGAGTGTTGGCCTGGCGCCGCCTCCGGGCCTTGGCGCCCACCTTATCGAGAGGTACCGCTATGAAACGAGTCTTTTACCGCTCGCTCTGCGCATTTCTATGCGTATCCATGCTTAGCGCAGCAATACCTGTAAGGGTTTTAGCGGAAGAAGGATGGCGGCAAGAAAACACCTTGGAGCAGTTTGATACTGGCGCAGCGGCCAATTCGGGCGGCAGCGTGACTGGCGGCATTGATACAAGCGAGATTGGCAATGAGTCCATTAAAAGTGATTCCTATCCCGTGAATCCAGTTTCACATCGGGCTGAACCTCGGGTTTCCCTAACTTCCGATATGTCGCCTGATACGGAACAAGCCACAAGGGCCAAAGCAAGTGAGTATCAGCACAGCGATAGCGCCACCTGCGGCAGTGATACCCTCACCGTCGAATGGAACGATGCTGCACTTGGACAGCCAATGACCTTTCATGTGAGCGCAACAGGCGGTAGTGGCAGCTTTTTTCCGCATGGATGCGCCCTCGTACTCTAACCTCAACGAGTACGTCTACGAGTCGGTCGCCGACCCAGGCCGCGGAGAGTGGTCAAAGTACACCGACGCGTGCGTTAGCCACGACTTTACGTTTACAACGACGGCTACCGGATCATATAACTTCCGCTTTTACCTCATGGACAAGGCATCGGGCGTTTACTACATGCACACTAACACATATATCCAGTTTGCAGGTGATGCGCATTCCAGCGTTGCGAGCATTGTTGGTCTGGCGGCGTCACAAGCCAAGCAAGAAGCAGACGGTACTGAATACGAAATGGCTCCCCATCTTCATGACTTGCTTCTAGATCAACTTAAATATAACAATTCGCTCAAGTGGCCTTCGGTAGAAAGCGCTCTCACGAGCTGGCTTAGGACATACCAAGCCTATGAATCAGCGTATGCGAAACTACTTTCCGCCGCAGGTATAGAAAACGCCGAAACCCGCGATACCTATGATGGAAATACGTGGAATGCTGCTAATCTCGATGGCGAATGGTATCAGGTTGACTGTACTTTGGATGATTCAGCCGATAACTTTTACGGCGACCTAGGCCAACGCCATCTCTACTTCTGCCTCGCTGACGAGCTCATGGCAATTGCACATCCTGGGCACGAAAAAATATTCAGCTGGTGGCTATGCTACGCGTTCTGCCAATCTTAAAGATAACTACTTTGTACGTAACGGTAAGGCAGATGAATGGGCTGGCAAGTATGTCGACCGCATCCAGCAGCACTTGAACGCTAGAGAGGCCAGTTTCTCGATAGACGCTGGCAACCAAAGCTTTCCTTCCAGTATCGGCGGCATCCAAAACGACGTCCTCACCTATGCGATAAATCAACGGAAATGGAACGCAAATAAGAGCATGGTTGATCACGCTGTAGAATCAGTCGATTCGGCTCAGTCAAATGGTAAATGGTCTTCTAAGTACATATGCAAAACCATCTACCCAGAGATGTTCACCGTTGAATATTTCGACGCGGGCTACGCTGCCCCCTCGCAGACCACAACCGAGGTGAAGTTCGGCGAGGCCAGGGGGACCGCCACGTTCTCCGAGCTCGGGTCCGGGTCCGGCGCGTTTTCCGGCTAGCGTTGCTACCGCGAGTGCGACGGCAAGTGGTGGGCCAGGACGCCCTCGGGGCCTGGCTGGGTGAACGCACCGGGCGGCGTGCTGCCCGAGGGGTGCACCTACATCCTGCTCGGGGGCGGCGTCAGGCTCGACGCGGCTGCCCGCACGGGTGTGGCGAGGCTCTACGGTCAGTACGACTAAACATCTCCGTTAAAAATGACGGGGGGTTGGAGGAACAAAACCTCCAAACCCCCGTTTACAAATAGAGATGTTACCGGGAAATAGTTTACTTCAACACATCCGCGATGCGTTCGCTCGCATGCCCGTCACCGTAGGGGTTCGATGCATGGCTCATGGTCTCGTACTCGGCCTGATCGCTGAGCAGTCGGCTGAACTCGCGGTAGATGACGTCCTCCTCGGTGCCGACGAGCTTCAGCGTGCCGGCGGCCACGCCCTCGGGGCGCTCGGTGGTGTCGCGCATGACGAGCACCGGCTTGCCCAGACTAGGGGCCTCCTCCTGGATGCCACCCGAGTCGGTGAGGATGAGGTGGCTCGCCGCCATGAAGTTGTGAAAGTCGAGAACTTCGAGCGGGTCAATGATGTGGAGCCTGTCGAAGCCGTCCAGCTCCTCGTGCGCCGCCTTGCGAACGAGCGGGTTCATGTGGATGGGGTAGATAGCCTTGGTGTCTGGGTGCTCCTCCATCACGTGGCGGATGGCGCGGAACATGCGGTGCATGGGCTCGCCCAGGTTCTCGCGGCGGTGCGCCGTGATGAGGATGAGGCGGGAGCCCTCGGCCCACTCCAGCTCGGAGTGTGAGTAGCCCTCACGCACGGTGGTGCGAAGGGCGTCGATGCCCGTGTTGCCGGTGACCCAGATCCTGGACGCGGGCTTGCCCTCGGCGAGGAGGTTCTCCTTGCTCGCCTCCGTGGGGGCGAAGTAGTACTCGCTCACGATGTCGACGGCCTGGCGGTTGAACTCCTCGGGCCACGGGCTGTAGATGTCGTGAGTGCGCAGGCCGGCCTCGACGTGCCCCACGGGGATCTGCAGGTAGAAGCAGGCGAGCGCCGCGGCGAAGCTGGTCGTGGTGTCACCGTGGACAAGAACCACGTCGGGCCTCTCGTCCTCGAGGACGGCCTTGAGCTTAAGCAGAACGTCGCACGTCACGTCGAACAGCGTCTGACCCGGCCTCATGATCGCCAGGTCGTGATCGGGAGTCACGCCGAAGACGCGCAGCACCTGGTCGAGCATCTCGCGGTGCTGGCCGGTCACGGTCACGACGGTTTCGAACTCATCCTTGCGCGCCTTCAGCTCGTTGACGAGCGGGCACATCTTGATTGCCTCCGGGCGGGTACCGAAGACGAGCATTACCTTCTTCATATCTTAAATCACTTTCTAAAGTGCTTATAGAGGCTTAGACAGGTACTCCCCCAGCTCCTCCTCCCAGTCGGGCATGCGGAAGCCGACCGACTCGAGTTTGGACAGGTCGAGCGTGGAGTGGACCGGGCGCGGGGCTACGGGGCCGGCGGCGCCGGCGTAGTAGTCGGCGGTCGATACCGGCACGACCTTGCCCCCGTTGCCGTTGGCGGCATCGAAGACGGCGCGGGCGATGTCGGCCCAGCTCTTGACGGCGCCGGAGCCGGTGCAGTTATAGGCGCCGTAGGGGGCGCGCGTCCCCAGCACGTGGAAGATGGCCTCGGCCATGTCGCGCGTGAAGGTCAGGCGGCCCAGCTGGTCGTCGACCACGGTGACCCGCTCGAGCTTGTCACCCGGGTCGGCGACGCGGTCGGAGAGTCCCTTCATGGTCTTGACGAAGTTGTGCCCCTCGCCGATG
>ERZ791915.1629-NODE-1629-length-16307-cov-8.106202_pt1 | contig 16307 bp, 9 predicted proteins | sample MGYA00510139_ERZ791915 | MGnify/ENA primary metagenome ERZ791915 (study PRJEB30046, sample SAMN00792117) | human gut metagenome | study: EMG produced TPA metagenomics assembly of the A metagenome-wide association study of gut microbiota in type 2... | reverse complement strand
CGGCGATCGACAGCTGGTTCCTGGCACAATACGTATCAACTAACGCCATGGCCGCAATCAGCATCGTCCTGCCCTACTCCAATCTTATCTGGGGTCTGGCCGTCATGTTTACCTGCGGCTCCTGTGCTCTGGTAGGCATCAAGCTGGGCGAAGGCAAACGCCATCTGGCCAATACCTACTTCACTTCGATGTTCTGGTTCCTGACGGGATTTACGGTAATTTTTGCAATCGTCGCTTACCTGAACATGGACCGCATTATTTATTCCTTAGGTTCTACAGCGCTGCTGTTTGAAGATTGTAAAACATACCTCAAATATATGATTTTAGGTACGCCGATCCTGGCAGTCAAACTGTTCCTCGAATATTACATTCGTCTTGACGGCAGACCTGCTTATTCGCTGGCGATGTCTTTAACAGGCTTCATCCTCAACATCGCCCTCGACTATTATACGATCGTAGTTCTGGGCTGGGGCGTTTTCGGCGCTTCGCTCTCCACTATCACCTCTATCGCCGTTTCTACGCTGATGGGTCTGGCTTATTTCAGGATCTACGAAACGAACCTGCGCTTTACCAAATTCCACTGGAACAAATGGTATTTTATCAAATCCAGCTTCAACGGTGCCGGTGAAATGCTCACCGAGCTGTCCTCGGGTATCGTAACGATCTTCTTCAATATCGCCATTATCAAGTTTGCCGGTGAAGACGGCGTTGCGGCAATGGCCGTCAATATCAACATCTTCTACTTTCTCATCAGTATCTATCTTGGTATCGCCACCGGCGCGCAGCCGGTCATCAGTTATGCTTACGGCGCGCAAAACAAAAAACGTCTCAGCGAGATCATCGACCACTGTAAAAAAGCGATTTTATTTGGTTCACTGGCAGTTTTCACTCTGGCCCGTTTTTACGGCAGCAGTATTATCGCCTGGTACATCGGTGATAATCAGCAGGTCATCGACCTGGCGGTACACGGTTTCAGAATGTTCTCCTACTGCTTTATCTTCCTGGGCTTCAACATCTTTATCGCCGGCTTCTACACCGCTATCGGTAACGGCCTGATCGCCGGTATCATCTCGCTGCTGCGTTCGCTGGTCTTTGTACTGGCAGCCTTGTTTACGCTGCCTTCACTGATAGGTATCAACGGAATCTGGCTGTCCATACCTTTTGCAGAACTGGCAACGATGATCATTTCGATAGTCTTTTATCTGATGTTCATCAACAGCTATTTTAAAAAGCTGGCCGAATAAATAAAATATTATCTGACATATAAAAGCTCTGCCTGCACAAGGCAGGGCTTTTGCCGTTAAAAGACTGCCTAAAAAATTTCTTTTGTTTGATAATTTATATTTCACTGTGATCTACCACCCTTTTTCAAAACAGCCCGCCTGCTATGCAGGTACTTACTACGTTAGTATAACTATGATTTCTTTTTAAAATTTCTTTGTTCTACGCTGGCCATAGCCAGCTACAACGGGATACAGTCGGTTTTAAAAACCTTCGGTTTAAAACCTGAACGTAAGACCAAAAGAAAATTTAATAAAAGAAAAGGTAAAACAGCCTCTATATATAAAAGAGCAGCAAATTCGCGTTTTTATGCACTCATTACAAAAATTTTCTGCAAAATAAAATTTGTGTAACTGCATTTTTGCCGCAAACAGGCATAAAAAAACAATGACGGCACGAAAATAATATTCATACCGTCATTGTTTTTATGTATGTTGTTAAAGTAGAAAATAAGGTTCAGAAAAGTAATTTATTCTTTTTTTTAATCCAATTTTTACTTTTTATTATTTCTTTAGACTTTCTTAAACTGTTTCTCATACTTTCTTGAAAGAAAGTCAGCAAAGAAAAATAAATTCCAATGCTTAACAGCAAAAGTCTAGAACTTCCAAACAAAATTCACATTACCTGTGAACCCCTGCTTCTTACCGCCCCAGCCCTGCAGACCGATATTTATCATCGGGTCGTTGACGCCTTTCGGCTGCAAAATGTAACCTACTTCCAACAGGCCGTTGCTGCCTTTGATGCTGGGCGCCGGCGTGCTTAGACCTTTGACTGTGGCTCGCGCTTCGCCGTCAAATTCGTATTCATACGCCAATCCCACGTAGCCACTGCTGCGCTCGCCATAATCCTTACTCAAACGTGCGCCTACTCTGGCTCGGGTACTATCTACAGCGTCAAAATCATACACTTCGCCGTTACCTTCACCTCCCAAAGTAACGCTGTCGCCGCCCTGATGCGTATAGAACAGTTTGGCGTACAGATCAGCTTTAGTGGTGTCGTTGATTTTGTTCACTTTGCCGATACCCAGATGAGCACCATAGTAGCTGCTGCTGCTATCGTAGTCGGCAAAGACCTTGCTGCCGCCGGCTCCGATCAGATCGCCGCTGGCATAGTCGGCATCCATGCGCCCGTAACGCAGACTGCTTTCGTAATAGACACCGTCGTTATTGTCCTGACGTGCTAAAAGTCCGATACCATAGTATTTAGTATTGCCGTCAGCGCGGATACCGCTGTCGAAATGGCTAGTGTAGTTGCCGTAACCATATTCTATAAAGGAGCCGAAAGTCAGCAGCTGGCCGGCATTGTTAGTAACGATTTTGCCAAAGCCCATAGCCAGGTTATAGCCTTTTACATCGGCATGGGAACCGGTATCATAACGCATACTTCCTCCGCTCATGACACCGAAGATGCTGTCGTCTGCAATTTCGGCTATGTCAGCGATGCCTTTATCAGCCAACAAGTCGGCGCCACTGTTGAGGAAGGCAGCAGCCGCCAGTCGAGTTTCTACAGGCGATTGGCTGTTGACGCTGACTCTGCCATTGGTAAATTCTGCCAGCACCTGTTTATTATCATCACTCATTTTGGCGGTATAATCATAAATCACACTGACGCCCTGCATAATCTCTCCCGATTGCAATTCTGTGTTGACGTCAGTTGTGATCTCAGCGTTGTGATTAGCCAGCAAAACTAACTTATCATTATTGCCGATGTTTAACACACCATTCAGCCTGCCCTGTACAGCGACTTTGCTGCCCGAAAGGTCAGTACCACTACTGTCTGCGTCTGTCAAAGTCAACAACACGTCATCGATCGATTTAACTCTCTGTAGATCGAAATTATAATATTCAAAATTGACGGCATTAGCGACAGCTAAATCAGTCGTCTTGATATTTAAAGTATTGCCTGCAAAACCATTACTACCAGCCAGACCACCATAAAGAATAGTCTTATCACCAAAAACCGGAGCGCCACCTACTGTAATGGTATTGTTTACCGCATCCGTAGACCCACTATACCCACCACAGATGTCTCCTGATAACTGCGCCTGTTCATCAATAACGATGGTATTGCCACTGGCAGTACCGGCACTTATCAACCCTCCAAACACATCCCCTTTAACAGCAGCATTGCCGCTGAATTTCAGGGTGTTACTATCGGCAGAAGCACTTGATGAAGAACAATATCCTCCATATACAGCTCCCCCGACAACAGCATTGCCGTCAAGTTCAAAAACATTGTTATCCGCCGTACCGGTTGAAGTACAGCCTAACAGCACATCTCCACTTACAGTAGCATTACCGGTAAGTTTAAGAAAGTTATCGCTGGCAGCACCAGACACACAGGAACCACCATACATATCTCCCTTGATGGAAGCATCTTCTCCGATAATCAAAGTATTATTGCTGGCATTTTCCTGCGCAGCACGAGCCCAGCCTCCATAAACATTACCATTAGCAGCAATAGCGCCTGCAAGTATAACAGTATTGGCATCGGCGTTTCCTTGCACGTTTAGCGCATTTATCAGGCCGCCGCATACCGCTACCAATCTTCCACTGATTGAAGTTCCTTGAACATCAGTATCACCGGTCAATACCACGCTGTTTCCTGTAGCAGAGCCCTGTGCATTACTGCCGCCAACATAGCCGCCGTAGACAGTTTTGCCTATCTGTACGTTTTCCAGTAGGACGCTGTTATTTGCCGCACTGCCTTTCGCTGCATAACCGCCAATAACATCACCGCTGATCTGCACTGACGTACCACTGACGCTGACAGTGTTATTTGCTGCAATACCATTACCGCTGTTATTTCCGCCATAAATATTTCGCATAGAACCGCCGCGTACTGTGACACTGTTTCCACTTACAGCTACAGTCCCGGAAGAATTGAGGGCTTTTCCTCCCCAGACATCTTCTGTTACGGTTCCGCCTGTAACCAGCACCTGATTTTGACTGACTTCGCCTGTGCTGCCTTTTATATTGGAACCGCCTGATGCTGCTTTAATAGTCCCGGAGCTTACCACGACTTGATTGCCGCTGACGCTGCTTTCACCGACACCACCGCAAATCTCTCCGGCGGAACTTACGCCGTCTACTACTACTTTATTCCACGCCGCCTGTCCGTTAGAACCTGCTTTGCCGCCATAGACATCTGTTACGGTACCGCCCTGTAAAATGACATGATTGGTAACAGCATCTGCATTTTTACTTTCCCCGCCAAAAACATTGCCGCCATAACCAGAACCATTGTTAGCGCCGCCGTTGAATGTCACCTTATTATAGCTGGCGCTGCCGTCAGCGGCATAGCCGCCGTATACGTGTACGCCGATTGTACCACTGTTGACTGTGATCTGATTATTTTTTGCGTCACCGCTGCCGGCATTATAACCGCCGGACGCCGCCGTTTGAACATTACTGTCGATAATTACTGTGGCATTCTCGGCGGTACCAGCAGTGCCAGCTTCTACATAAGCCCCAGTATAATCGCCATTATTGGGTTTATCGCTTATTCCACCACTGTTGGCCGCACAGACAGGGCCGCCAAAGTAGCTGCTGCAGACAGTATAAATCAATATTGCTGCCAGAACTTTCCCTTCCAATTTTTTTGTTTTCAATCTTCTCCCTCCCTGCATTCTTCATTCATAAAATTTTATAAATTATACCTATAGCAATAATTAAATTTTAACACAAAAGAACCCCCCCACAAGACATACAAAAACTTTTTAGCGCCGCAGCTTGGTTATCTATTGCCCTTACGTTTTGCCAGCCGCCGAAGTTACTGCCTGTCCGCTGTTGGTAAAATTTTTCATAAAGCTGCAAATGCTGCCGGTATGGCGTACTTTTGCCCTCCTTTACCCTAAAAAAAGGCATAAAAAAAAGTACCGTTATCAAAACGGTACTTGGATGACTTAACTATTTAGAAATTTGTTCAGGCTTTCGTGCTGCCAAAGCCGCCGCCGCGGACTGCTTTATCGATGTCGGCATCGCCGTCAGCTACCAGATATTTATAAAAAATACCCTGCGCTACGCGCTCATCTTTTTTCAGCGCTACCGGCTCAGTTCCCATATTCAGCAGCGCCAGCATGATATGGCCTTCGTTATCGGCGTTGTTATAATAGTCAGCGTCGATGATGCCCTGATTATTGACCAGGGAAATATGTTTTTTAACGGCGATACTGGAACGGATATGCACGCCCAAATACTCATCGTCCTGCATATAAGCCTTGATGCCTGTCGGCACCAGCTGCAATTTTCCCGGCAGCAGTTCAATATCCTCAGGCAGACAGATGTCGTAGCCGGCAGATTTCTGGGTTTTACGCTCCGGCATCGGAAACTCGACCGCAGCGTATTTAGTGATTTTTTCAAAGCCTCTTATTTTCATAGTGCACCTCGCTTACAAAAAATCCCGCCGAAGGAATCAGCGGGATTTGAAATTTATTGCTTATTTTTCAAGACCGGTAGCCAAAACAGCTTTACGGGACAGGTTGATACGACCTTTTTGGTCGATCTCGGTCACTTTAACGACGATTTCGTCGCCAACGGAAACCACATCTTCAACCTTGCCTACGCGTTCGGTAGAAAGCTGGGAAATGTGTACCAGGCCTTCTTTACCCGGCAGGATCTCGACAAAAGCGCCGAAGTTCATCAGGCGGGTAACTTTACCGGTATAGACCTTGCCCACTTCAGCATCGGCAACGATACCGTGGATCATATCGATAGCTTTAGCGGCAGATTCGCTGTTGACAGCAGCGATGAAAACTTTACCGCTGTCGTCGATGTCGATTTTAGCGCCGGTTTCTTCCACGATCTTTTTGATCATTTTGCCGCCGGGGCCAATAACTTTGCTGATCTTTTCAGGATCTACGCTGATCGTAGTGATCTTCGGAGCATATTGGGACAACTCTTTGCGCGGTTCGGAAATGCATTCCATCATGATGCCCATGATATGGTCGCGGCCGCGTTTAGCCTGTGCCAAAGCCTGCGTGAAGATGTCTTTATTGATACCGTCGATCTTGATATCCATCTGGATCGCGGTGATGCCTTTATCAGTACCGGCAACCTTAAAGTCCATATCGCCCAAAGCGTCTTCCAAGCCCTGGATATCGGTAAGGATAGTGAAATATTCGCCGTCTTTGACCAGACCCATTGCTACGCCTGCTACAGGAGCTTTGATAGGTACGCCTGCATCCATCAAAGACAGGGTGCTGGCGCAGACGCTGCCCATAGAGGAAGAACCGTTGGATTCCAGCGTTTCAGAAACCAGGCGGATCGCATACGGGAATTCGTCTTCGGAAGGAATGACCGGCAGCAAAGCGCGTTCTGCCAAAGCGCCGTGACCGATCTCACGACGACCGGGACTGCGCATCGGTTTGGTTTCGCCAACGCTGTACGGGGGGAAGTTGTAGTGATGGATATAACGCTTGGTATCTTCTACGCCCAGGCCGTCAAGGATCTGTGCTTCACGCAGCGGAGCCAGTGCCAGAACGTTGAGGATCTGAGTTTGGCCGCGGGTAAAGAGCGCGCTGCCATGCGGACGTGCCAAAAGGCCTACTTCGCAGGTAACAGGACGTACTTCGTCCAGCTGACGTCCGTCAGGACGGATCTTATCAACGGAAATAGTGCGGCGGACGATCTTTTTCACCAGCTTCTGGGTGATATAAGCTACGTCTTTAGCATTATCAGGATATTTTTCGATAAATACTTCGGCGATTTCAGCTTTTACCTTAGCAACGTTTTCTTCACGCTCTAATTTATTGGCGTCCATCAGGGCTTCTTTCAATTTATCTGCGCCATAGGCTTCGATCTCGGCAGCGATTTCAGCAGGAGGTTCATAAACAGGAACTTCCATTTTCGGTTTGCCGACTTCCGCCATGATTTTTTCCTGGAAAGCAACCAGCTCTTTGATAACGCCGTGAGCGAACCAGATAGCGTCAAGCATAGTTTCTTCAGAAACTTCTTTAGCGCCTGCTTCAACCATCAAAATAGCGTCTTTAGTACCGGCAACTGCCAAGTTCAATAAACTGGCCTGTGCCTGTTCGACAGTAGGACAGATCACGAACTCGCCGTCAACAAGGCCGACGCGCACACCTGCGATCGGGCCTTCAAAGGGAATATCGGAAATAGATAAAGCGCAGGAAGCGCCAATCATTGCCGGCATATCCGGAGCATTATCAGGATCGACAGATACGGCAGTAGCTACGATCTGCACATCATTATGATACCCGTCAGGGAACATCGGACGGATCGGGCGGTCGATCAGACGGCTGGTCAAAATGGCCTGCTCGCCGGGACGGCCTTCGCGTTTAATAAAGCCGCCGGGGATTTTACCGACAGCGTACATTTTTTCTTCAAAATCTACAGTCAACGGAAAGAAGTCTACTCCTTCCCTGGGTGTTTTTGTACCAGTTACCGCAACAACTACTGCGGTATCGCCATAACGAACTAAAACGGATCCATTTGCCTGCTTGGCGATCTTACCGATCTCCATGGTAAGCGTTCTGCCGCCAAGCTCCATACTGTAAGTATGCATTCTTCTGCCTCCTCTAAGTTTTCACAATTTAGGTTACCTGATTGTATTCGCCATAAATCGCATTTTTCCTTTTACTTTTTAAAATTTTCTTAAAAAATCTTTGCTGTATATTTTACCTGTTCTGCAGGCCTGTAAAAAATTCTAAAAGCACAGGCTTTATACCTGTGCTTTTAAATGCTTTATTTTTTTAAACGGAGCAGTTTGCCTAAAAACGGTGACAGCAGCGAAATAAATGCCGCCGTCAGAAACAGCAGGCAGATCGGCCGCGTCCAGAATACCGAAAAGCTGCCGTCGCTCATGATCAGCGAACCCACGAAATTCTGTTCTGCCATCCCGCCCAGAATAATGCCGATAACGATAGCCGACATGGAAAATTCTGTTTTATTCAAAAAATAACCGATAATGCCGGCGGCGACCATCAGATAAACGTCGTTCATGGAATGATTGTAAGAATAAGTACCCACAAAGGTCAGCATAATGATGATCGGCAGCAGGATTTCTGTCGGTACGTTCACCACTTTAACAAACAGTCTGATCAGCGAAAAGCCCATCAGCGACATGATGACGTTTGCCAGCAAAAGACCGATGAAGATCGCATAAACGTCCGGCGCCTTTTCGACAAACAGTAGCGGCCCCGGCTGCAAGCCCTGCACCATCAGGGCGCCCAGCATGATCGCCGTGGCTCCGTCACCCGGTATCCCCAGCGTCAGCACCGGTATAAAAGCACCGCCCGATACAGCATTATTGCCGGCTTCCGGTGCGCAGACCCCTTCCGGTTCACCGGTACCGAACTTCTCTTTATGACTGGACCAGCGTTTGGCCTGGTCATAGGAAACAAAAGAAGCTATATCCCCGCCTGTACCCGGTACGCAGCCAATAAAGGTACCGATAAACGAGGAACGCACCAGTGTCAAGAAAACACGTTTAAAATCGCTCCAGGAGGGCAATACCCGGTCGAGCTTTACCTCCTGCTGCAGTCCCGTCTGTTTATGATAATATTCCTCTACTGTGGTCAGCATCTGCGCAAACGCGAACAGACCGATCAGAATAGGGATAAAGGAAACCCCGCCTAAAAGATAGGTAGTATCCAGAGTAAAGCGGATCTCGCCGCTCATGGCGTCGATACCCACCGTTGCCAGAAATAAACCGATAACACCGCCCATAATGCCTTTAATGACAGAGCCTGAAGAAACGCTGGTGATGATACTGAGACCAAAGATCGCCAGCGCGAAATATTCCGGCTTAGAAAATTGCAGAGAAACCTTTGCCAGCTGCGGCGCCATAATGATCAGGCAGATCGTGCTGAAAATACCGCCAAAGGTGCTGGCAAGAGTAGAAAGCCCCAGCGCGCGCCCCGGCTGCTTTAATACGGTCGCCATCGGATAGCCGTCCAGCGTAGTGGCAACAGAAGCCGGCGTTCCCGGAGTTTTGAGCAGGATAGCCGAAATCGAACCGCCGTAGATCGCGCCGCAGTAAATGCCGATCAGTATTAAAATGCCGCCCATCCCCTGAAAAGTGAAGGTCAGCGGAAACAGCAGCGCCAGTCCCATATTGACGCTGAGGCCCGGCATAGCGCCAAACGCGATCCCGGCACCGACTCCGAAAATAAGTCCCAGCAGATTTAAGGGCACAAAAATCATTTCTAAAGCTGTTAAAATATCGGTCATGATCTGTAACCCCCTATCCTAAAAACATTGACTGCGGCAGCTTGGTGCTCAGCAAAATATCAAAGATCAGATAGATAAAGCCAACCGTCAGCACAGCCGTCAGCGCGATCCGCAGCAGACTGCGGCAGCCCAGGACCAGCATCACGGCGGGGATCATCAGCAGCGCCGCCAGATAAAAGCCCAGCAGTTCGATCACCAGGCAAAAAAGCACGGCCAGCCCCATAACGATATAAACACGAAGATTGGCAGGCGTATTGATCACGACCAGCCTCACTGCGAGGGATTTTCTATTCCAAAATGTATGCCCCAAAAGTACCAGGCCTGCCAGCGCCAAAACAACGCCCAAAGCAAAAGGCCACACCCCTGCCCCAGGGCCTGTTTCCGTCATGGACAGCGGGAACGCTGATGCTGAATGCATCATAAAAAGACCCAGCAGCAGCCCCAGTACCCCTATCAGATAGTTGCAAAGCTTCATATCGATCATCAGTATCTAAATCCTTTTAAAAGCTCCGCCGGTACATACCGACGGAGCAGTTTTTCTCAATAAATTTTATTTGGCTTTCCCAAGGAATTTTGCATACATCGCATCGTCATCCTGCATCATTTTAGCGCATTCATCGCCAATGATAACAGTCGGATCGATACCCTGCTTGATGAAATATTCTTTGAACTCTTTCGATTCGCAGGCTTTTTTAGCAGCGCTGCGCAGAACTTCAAGTTTTTCTTTAGGAGTATCCTTAGGAGCTACCAAAGCAGCCCAGGCTCTGATCGTCATATCGTGTCCCAGCTCCTTGAAGGTCGGCACGTTCGGATAAATTTCTGAACGGCTGGCTGCCATCACAGCTAAAATTTTCAAATTGCCGGCATCGACCTGGCTTTTGAAAACAGACGGATCAGCCAAAGTAGCGTCGATATGTTTACCTGCCAAAGCTGCGGCAATATCAGCAGATCCTTTCGGATACGGAACATGTTTGAATTTCACGCCGAATTCCTCTTCAAAAGAAAGTGCGGCGATATGCCAGATCGCACCGGTACCGGAATTACCCATTTGTACCTTGCCGGGATTAGCTTTAGCATAGGCAACGAATTCATCGACGGTGTTGTACGGCGCTTCACTGGGAACGATCAGCGCTGCCGGCGCCGCGATAGGCGCACAGATAGCGGCGTAATCTTTATAAGTTACTTTGCTTTTGCCTTGATGCGGGAACATAGCCAGCTCTACAGTTACCATACCCAGCGTATGACCGTCAGGTTTAGCGTTGGCAACGTCAACCATGCCGGTCACTCCGCCGCCGTCAGGCTTATTGGTCGGTAAAAATTTAGAACCGGGCAGCTCCTTCTGCAGGAACTGGATCATGCCGCGGGCCGAAACATCGGTACCGCCGCCGGGAGCCTTGGGAATGACAACTGTAATGTCGCCGTCCTGCGGATAAGCAGCTTTTTTATCGCCGCTGCCGCAGCCCGCCGTCAAAGTCAGCATCATTACCAATGCCAGAACAGTAGTTAAAATCTTCTTCATCTTTCAATCCTCCAACTTTCCATAAAATTTTACAAAAGCAGCCTACACCATAACTCCCCGGCAAACTTCATCAATAGGCACCTGCCAAAAAGCAATGTTCTGCCGTTGATATGTATAGGTAATATAAAGCGTGCCTGACGCTTCAATAATAGCGGGATAAGAAAATTCCCCGTCGCCGCTGTCCAAATCCAGCAGCTTGACCCAGCTCCTGCTATTGTCAGCCGAACGGAACAGAGAGAGAGGCGAACGCTGTCCCCAGTTATCGGCTACAGGATTACACACCAGGTACAGCGCTCCATCATCCTTGCTGAGCACAAGATCGATACCGCTGTTATTATTGGGAAAATCTATAGCATAAGCGCTGCTCCAGCTTTGTCCGCTATCTTCGGAATCACTGCGGTACAAACTGCCTTCCGTACTGCGCAGCAGCATATGGAGCATGCCTGAATCACTGCTCCACAAGGCGGGCTGAATGACGCCGCGGCCATAAAAAGACTGTTCACTGACCGGGATAGCACTTTTATCACGCGCAACAGTGCGTTCACCGCTGCTGCGCAGTCCTGTTATCATGATCGGCTGAGATTTCTGCCAGCTGCGTCCGCCGTCTTCAGAGGTATCGACAAAAGCCTGCCAGATCCCCTGCTCTGTCGAGCCTCCGGCCAGCAGTCTGCCATTTGCCAGCTGCAGCAGTTTATTGCGCACTGGTCCGCGCCCGCCGGAAGTATCGCCGTCAACAAGCTGTCTGGGCTGCGACCAGCTGCTGCCATTATCACAGGATTCTATGACCCAGGTCTGCCAGCTTTTGATATGGGCGCCGACCTTATAAAACAGCATGATCCTTGTATCTATCAGCGCTAACACCGGATTCCAGTGCGCGGCAGTGCCAGCAGCCAGAAGCAAGGGCTTTTGCCAGCCGCTGCTGCTACGGCGCGCCAGCCAGATACCAACATCGGCAGCGCCTTCCCTGCTGCCACCGAACCAGCTGCACAGTATAGTGCCGTCGTTAAGGCGCAGAAGCGTCGAAGCATGACACATCCGGGTAGGTAACTCCTGCATTATCAGTTCCTTACGCACTGCCAGCCTCCTAAAAATTCTCATTATTCAAAATTATTGTCACTATTTTATCATAATTTTAACAATCCATAAACCTTAAATTAACAAAAAAAGAGCTTAGCGCCTTAAAAAGCTAAGCTCTTTGGGATTTACTTCTGCACTTTTCTTTTAGATGACTTTACCTGCCAGTATCTCGCGGTAGTCCTGATAATTTTCTTCCAGAAGCTTGGGCGTATCCAAGCCGTAAGGGCATTTTGCCTTACATTTACCGCAATGCAGACAGTCTTCGATCTTCTGCATCATAGCCTGCGCTTTTTCAGTCAGCTGCGCTGCCTGCGGCGCCCTTCTGATCATCAATGACATTCTGGCGCAGGAATTTATTTCGATACCTACCGGGCAGGGCATACAGTAGCCGCAGCCACGGCAGAAGCTGCCGATCAGTTCCTGACGGTCTTTATCGATTACTGCCTGCAACTCGCCAGTCAAAACCGGCGGCTGATCGATATAGCTTAAAAATTCATCCAGCTCGTGCTCGCGCTGCACGCCCCAGATAGGCAGTACATGCTCAAACTGAGCCAGATAGGCATAAGCGGCGGCGGAATTATTGATCAGCCCGCCTGCCAGCGCCTTCATGGCAATAAAGCCCATTTTCTGCTGTGCACACGCCTCTACCAGTTCCAGTTCTTTAGCTGTCGACAAGTAGCTGAAGGGAAATTGCAGCGTCGCATAAAGCCCCGATGCGATCGCTTCATGGGCAACTGCCAGACGGTGGTTAGTGATGCCGATAAACCTGATCTTTCCCTGTGCCTGCGCTTCCAGCATCGCCTCATACAGACCACTGCCATCGCCCGGTTTAGGACAAAAATCAGGATTGTGGAATTGATAAATATCTATATAATCAGTTTGCAGTAAATGCAGGCTAGTCTCCAGATCCTTCCAGAAGCCCTCTGCTGTTTTCGACGGTGTTTTGGTAGCGACAAAGACCTGCTCGCGGATACCTTTTAAAGCCACTCCCAGTTTTTCTTCGCTGTCTGTATAACTGCGGGCAGTATCAAAAAACCTGACGCCGTGCTCAAAAGCCTTGTGCAGCAGATAAACAGCGTCCTGCTGTGAAATACGCTGGATCGGCAGTGCGCCGAAGCCGTTTTTATTGACAGTGATACCTGTTTTGCCTAATGTTACCTGAGCCATGTTTACGCCCCCATCTCTCACTTTCTTGATACCATAAATATAGCACAAAAATAAATATAAGTCGAACAAAAACACGATGATTTCTGTTCGACTTAAAATTTTTAACAGGTTATCAGATATGCAGGGTCGCAGTAAAGATATTTTTGTTTGCCTCGATACTTTGACTGCTGCCGACTACGCACAAGTAACCTTCACTTAAGGTATCTTTGATGACGGGCGCCAGTTTCTGCAGATCGGCATTCGTCAAATCAAGGATCTCGCTGCGCATTTGCTGCCGCATTGCCGTATCGACCTGCTTCAGATGGTAGACCCCGGCCTGCTCCAGGCGCATGGAGTTCGTCAGCGGCGTATCCAGCCCGCTGATCGTACCGATGATATATTTGGTCAGCTCACGTTCCGAAAGCTCCAGCTTTTCGAGCCAGGACGGCAGCTCATAATAGGCCTGCAGTGATTCTTGCAGTTTCGGGTCACGATAGGAAGCAAAAAACATGGTACCGTTGCGGTCAAAGCGCGCTGTAGCGCCATAGGCCCCGCCCTGCACTCTGATCTTCGTCCACAGGTATTCGTAACGCAGGATCGTTTCCAGTACCTTCATCGAGCCGTGGAAGTGATGTCCGAATTTGCGGAAATCACCGCCGGCGGCAACGTACTGAACTTTACCAGGCGTCATGATACCTTCGTTTGCTCCGGGAGCCGCTAACAGCTGCGGCGCTTTACCGGCAACAGCAGACTGCGGCAGGGAGGCGGCAAAATTCAGTGCCTGCTGCAAAACCAGCGTCCGTTCGCTTTCTTCACAGGAATAAGCCAGAAGATATTTACTGCTTTCAAAAAAGATCCCCAGCAGCTGACGTAATTTAGCTAAAGTATCCTCTGCCCTGCCTGCAAAATCTGCGGACAGGTCTTTTAAAAATTCGTAATAACTGAATTGATCCTGTTCATTGACACGGGCAGCTGCCGAAAAATACGAAGCCAGACGGGTGCAGGCTACAGTCTGTCCACGCGAGAAGAAGCTGCTGTCCCAATCTGTTTTTACTTCGTCTAATATTTCCTGCAGACGTTTAACGTCGTCGATTTTACTGCCAAGCGCAACGGCCTGCAGGATATCGAATAATTTATCCAGATTCGCTGTCAGTGCCTTCGCCTGAACGGTAAACTTGACCGTATAATCGTTAGCATCGTTGGCAGCCGAATAGGCATGCACCTGGAAGGAAACGCCGCCGGTATATTTATTAGAGGCCGTTGCCAGCTCCTGATAAGTATATTTATCAGTATTGAATTTGCCCAGTACATCACTGAGCAGATAGCAGTAAGGCAGCAAATCTTTATCGATTCCGGTCAGGTCAAAATACCAGTTCAGATACGCTATTTTATTGGTAAAAGCCGGTACATATAAAATTTCATTTGTCCCAAGCTTTTTCACAACAGTTTCCGTAATTTCTACTTCACGTCTGATGTCACTGCGTTCCAGCAGCGGGATCGTTTCCAGAGCTTCAGCACTATCTACTGCCGCCTGGCGTCTGTGCAGTTCACTGCACAGCTCGATATTTTTGGCAATAGTTTCAGCATCCATCGACGCTTTAATAGCTGCCATTTTTTCTGCCAGTACTGCCTGCTCCCGCTCCTCTTTGCCCTGCTCAGGATTCAGCGTAACGATGACTTTATGGGTATTATCAAGCAGATAATTTTCGATCAGCTGCTCGTAGTAACGGGTCTTGATGCCTTCCCGCAGCTGCTGCAGCGCCTCGGTATAGCGCAGTCCTGCCAGAGGATCGCCGTCATAGAGCCAGGAATCCATGACGCTGATGCCATAGATCAGGCCTTTGGGATAAGCGCCGAAATCAGCTTCACGTAGTTTAAATTCCAGATAATTGAGATGCGCCTCTAACAGCTCTTTATCAATGCCATTGATCGTCAGTTGCTGCAGCGTGTGGTAAATAACACTGATAAATTTATCACGCTGCTCCGGTCCGGAACCAGCGGCTTTGATCGAAAATACCGGCTGGCGGTAACTGCCGGCATAAGAACCGCTGATGTCCTTGGCAACGCCGGACTGCAATAACGCCAGCCGCAGCGGCGCCGAATTGCCTTCCAGCAGCACGCTTTCCAACACTCTTAATGCCATTGAGGTCTTGACATCACGGGCGTCACCGGTAACGATATGCAGCTCGTGATAGGTTTTAGCCTCGGTAGCTTCGTCAGCCCCGACCGGATAAGTGCCAATAACTTCCTGCGTTCTTGCGAAAGCCTCCTGCATCGGGATCGCTGAATCAACTGCTCCGGTGCGTTTAAAGCTGCTTAGATATTCGTCATTCAGATATTGCAGCGTAGCCTCGATATCCATATCGCCATACAAATAAATAAAGGAATTTTCAGGGCTGTAATAAGTGGTGTGGAAATGCTCGAAAGCTTCCTGCGTCAATTCGGGGATAGCGTCCGGATGACCGCCTGATTCAAAGCTATACGGCGTGTCAGGAAATAAAGCCTTCATAGCCTCGTAGTCAAGCAGTGCGTCGGCAGAAGAAAATACGCCCTTCATTTCATTATAAACGACACCGTTATAGCTTAAAGTATCCGCGGGTGTCTCAATATTATAATGCCAGCCTTCCTGGCGCAGAGTATAAGGATTTTCATAAATCAGCGGATAAAAAACGGCGTCCAGATACACATCCATCAGATTCTGAAAATCTTTGTCGTTGCGGCTGGCTACCGGGTACATCGTCTTATCAGGATAAGTCATTGCATTGAGAAATGTGTTCATCGACCCTTTGACCAGTTCTACAAAGGGTTCCTTCAAGCGGTATTTGCGCGAGCCGCATAAAACAGAATGCTCCAGAATATGGGCGACGCCAGTATCGTCATAAGGCGGGGTCCTGAAGCTGATAGAAAAGACCTTATTGTCATCATCGTTCCCTAAATATAACAATCTGGCGCCGCTGTAAGCGTGCTCCATAACATATGCTTCCGACTGGATCTCGTCGATATAAGCAGCTTGCCTGATAACAAAGCCGCTGTACTCTTTATTTACGTCTAATTTCATTTTTGCCTCCGAATATTTAACATTTGTCATTATT
>ERZ791915.1609-NODE-1609-length-16535-cov-16.042051_pt1 | contig 16535 bp, 9 predicted proteins | sample MGYA00510139_ERZ791915 | MGnify/ENA primary metagenome ERZ791915 (study PRJEB30046, sample SAMN00792117) | human gut metagenome | study: EMG produced TPA metagenomics assembly of the A metagenome-wide association study of gut microbiota in type 2... | reverse complement strand
ACCGGTCGCCAGGAAGGTGGTAAAATCGATGTCCGCCGTGCCCAGGACGGCAAACTCTTTCCGGACTCCGACTATGCTCCGGACGCTCGCGGCTTCATCGATCGCCCCACCGTCATAGTAGGAGAGGGGCCTGCCGGCCAATCAAAAGAATGGGTGGCCAGTAACGCTGCTGTCGAGAATCCCACCGTAGCACCTATCTTGGATATCCTCGATAAATCCCAGCAAGCCGGCAACATCCGCACGCTCGATCTCAACCAGGCTATCCGCGCCCGCATGGCCGGTTATGCCTCCGGCGGATCAATAAGTTCCACTTCATCAACTCCGGATCCGGTACCTACCGGTAACTCCGGAGCTGCACTTCCTCCGGAACTCATGGAGAAACTGGCTCGTTCCATTATCCATCTCGATGAATATGGAGTACCCGCTTCTGTAGTTCTTTCCGATATCGAGCGAAAAACCGATCTCCGTAACCGTGCCCGTGCAATAGGATCCAAAAAACAAGCATCATGAAAATAGTCAATACCAAGGCTGGTCAAGCTTACCATCTCGCTCCCGGCACTCAACTCGAAATCGAGCGTCCCAACCTCTTTTTTAACGAATGGGGCGAACAATCCCTGCCAACTGATCTTCCTGACACTGACCTGAATCGTCAGCTCACTAACTACCCGGACATGCTGGCCAATCGGAACAAACCTTCAGCCAACATCGATTGTAGCATCCAGGATGGAGATTACTTTATGCCTTGCCGGCAAGCCATTTTAGGAGCCAAACGCCGTGAAAAGATTTCCACGGCATTCTACATGAACGAAGGTTCCTTTCTTTCCAGGATATCCGATGTCACCCTAACCGATATCTTTGGTGATGAAACCATTCCAGGAATCACCACCGTCCAGCAAGGAATCGACTTCTGTTGGTCCCTTCGTGACAACTCGCATCCCAATTTTGCCATTTTCCCGATAACGGTCAATCTGGATGGAGACCGTCGGTATGTCAATCGCATCAATTATATGAACGATGCCGGTGTCTGCATATCCAGCAATGCCGGAAAAGGAAGCTATCGTTTCTACAACTCTTTCGAACGCAAAGAGACCGTCAACGATCGTATCATCAAACTTGAGCCGGGTTATTATATTTCTCCTTTCATTCGTGCCGCATATCTATTGCGCCGTATCTTCACCTACTTTGGCTATACCTTGCTCGATCACTTCCTCCTGACGAGCGAACCTTTCAACAAAATGGTATTCATTAATAATACCATCGACTCCCTCGTCAACGGTACGATCCTGCTTGCCCACCTGGTGCCCGATTGTATGGCCAACACTATTCTCGATGTTTATCGCAAAAAGTTCTGCTGTGAGTTTATCCCCGACGAAGTTGCACGTACTGTGCGGATAGAACTGTTCAACGACATCATGGATTCAAAGCCAACAGTTGATTTAACTCCATATCTGAAATCCTATCCAGAACTTTCTTTCTCCGAATACCAACAGCTCAAACTATCCTCTGAAACAGTGATTACAGAAGGGGATACCTACGATTCAACTTACGAACTGGAAGCTAAATATCCGGAAGCCTGGTACAAAGAGGCAGATGGTAGCTATTGCCGTACAGGCTACGCGGACAGTACTATCGAAGAACGACTTTCCGATGGCAACATTCCCTATTATGCTGGCGGTCCCCTTAAAGCTTATGAAGTAAAAGTGCCGGATTGTGCATTTTGCATATCATATCTTGCCTTTCCGGATATACCCAATGCGGATAGAGGTAAAATGAAAGCTGGAGAGACAGCACCTTATATCGGCGACGGTCGTACACTCAACTCAACGATTGATGGTGTACCGGCGGAGAGTGTCGCCGAAGGTTCTGCAGCATCAGATGAAGATGTTGTAGCAAACAATCCGGATCAAAAACCTATCCTGGCTTTTGTACAATATAGCTCTAATTATGCAATCGGAACCAATCACGATGTATTGGGTAAATGGGGATATTCCTTGCTGTATAATGGTCCCACTGGTATATTTGAGAAATTCTACCGGAAGTTTGACAACCTTCTCCGTAATTCCCTTCATAAGGTCTCTGCCGATTTATTGCTCCCTAACTCTTTAAAAAATTCCCTTCAGGTCCATCACAAGGTTACTCTCCAGGGAGTTGAGTTGTTATTCAACATCTTTAAATACACCATCGGTGGAAAATCAGAACCGGTTACATCCGAACTGATGACAACCTCGCTCTATGAGCCATTATCCATAGCCAAGGCTGAATCTGAACGCATGGTCCGAAATACAGAATACAAATGGATGATCGTTTCTTCCACTACAGAAGTCAGTGAATCTGAATATATTGCTGCCGGTTATACTATCGGAGAAGGTGAAAGTGACATGCGGAATACTATTTCGGCCATCTATCCTTTGCCGCCAACCAAGGCTATTTATGATGCCGGAGGCACTTATTATCACCGTAACTATTATATATGTCTTAGCCGCCGGCCAAATGGAAAAGTTTATTATCGCATAGATTTATCCCTGCGTCCGGCACTATTTTCAGAAAAGGATCCCAACGAACGTCCTACGCGTCCATCAACGAGTCCTACCTGATTTTGTCCTTTAGTTACTCCCAATCCAATTCTAATTTTGGCATAAAAAGAAATCAATATGACTATACTGCAGCAACCTGATGCTTTATCGCTATCTCAGAATCTAAAGGAGTTCCACATCTCTTCAGATGTTCAGGTATCCTTTATTCTGAAACAAGGTGGTGTGGAAATCTTATCCCAGCGTTACGATCCTTCCGCAGATGGACATATCACAATAAACCTGCGTGATATCGTCCATGCCCGGCTATCTTACCAGCTGATCGAATCAGGACAAGTATATGAGCAATCCTCACTTTCCTCAGATTTTACTGCTGTGATTAATGACACTACATTAACCTTCCGTGTCATCCGTTCCGGCATTGACCGCCTGGCCAATTCTGCCGCCAATTTCCTCACGCAGAATTTCCTCACATGGCAGCCATCAATAAAGCCGGTTACCTATTATTCTCCGGAGTTCCTGACTTACTATGCCACAATACCTTGTGTGGCAAAGCTTCGCGCATACTTCACCGATACTTCCGGATCCGTGATATCACAAACCGACTACACAGTTGCTGAAATGGTTGCCGGCATCGCATACACTATGCCTCTGCAGTATTCTGTAGTTGCCGGTTGGCTTGACCATAAATTGCCAGCCTATTATGATGTATGGGTTGAAAACCTAACCGGTCAGCGTCTCACATACATACAGCGTTATTATGCTGAAGACATGCGTACCGAGCAAGAGCAGTGGATCCTCTTCGAAAATTCCCTCGGAGGTCTCGACACCTTCCGTGCCTACGGTACTACAACATTCAGCGGTGAGCATACACATAATCTGGCAGAAATTGACGAAGTTTCTCAAGAGTACCGTGTCGATACCGAACGAAAGTTTCAAAAAAACACCGGCCATTTGAATCAGGATGAGCGCAAGTGGTTACTTGACTTTTTCCCCTCCCAGGCTAAGTATCTTTATACCGGTAACTACCTGCGTCAGATTGTCGTAACAGAAAGTAATGTCAGTTACACTGACCGTACTCTCCCTTCCAATTACACATTTACATTCAAATATGCGGATGCCCGTCCCTTATTAAACCTCCCCAGAACCGATATCCCAGCAGATGTTCTCAGCATCACTGTGCCTGAGGTCGGTTCTTTTACAGTGCCCCCTCGGCTTGCTGAATTTCCCCGCCTTCCACTTTCCGAGGGGGCACTCTTTCCCGTTCAAAATCCTTACTCCGAAGAGTGGGGAGTTGTTGCTGCTGATTATTTAACCAGTTTTATTGCAGAAAAGTTATCTGCCGATGCAAATTCCAGCGGCAGTTCTGGCATTGGACACAAACATGCCAATCTTGATCTGTTGAATATCTTGTCGTGCACTAATGGTTATCTCTATATTGCAGAAAAAAAGACAAAAGCAGGATATGCAGACGAAGCCAAACATGCAGAAACAGCACATGATCTTGATCATGACAGTCCTTTTTATGATATTCTATATGATAAATTAAATCATTTCCTCCGCAAAGACCGAGAAGATTCTACTCTTTATAATATTGACTTTATTTCCGGCTTATCCATCAACTCCAAACGCATAGACGATATTATCCGCTACTACGACGAAGACAAGCCTGTGGCGACGGATGCCAATATCTACTCCGCCTTGCAGACCGACCAGAGGATTGAGGATGAATTGAACCCTCTTGAAGATAAGTACATCCGTAAGGACCAGCCTGACAGCACGCTCTATCCCGTTGACTTCATGTCCGGCTTGTCCATCAACAGCAAACGTATTGGCGATGTCATCCGCTACTATGACGAAAACAAGCCGGTTGCCACCGATGCTAACATCTACTCCGCTTTGCAGACCGACCAGCGCATAGACGAAGAGTTCGGCAAGATAGATGACAGATACATCCGCAAGGATAAGGAAGACATAGCACATAAGCACATCACGTTTGAGGATGGCATCACCGTCTACCAGCTTGCCGAGATGATGAATGTGGACGTGAAGGATCTCGCCACCATCGCCAAGGCTGTTGTGTCAATTCTCCGCAGCAGCAAGTTCGTAGACGGTTTTTCCGGTGAAGGTTATCAGATATGGCAGGACATTGCTACCGGTGACTGGAATATGACCCTTGACCGCCTGACCGTCCGTAAAGTGCTTACCATCTATGAACTCGTATTGCAGAAGATACGTTCTGTAGGCGGCATGGTGGTAGTCAGTGCCGCCAACGGCAAGGTAAAAAGTGTGGAGCGTATCGGCAACAACTACCTTTTTACTTTTGAGGATACCAACCAGTTCCAGCCGGATGACTTCATGCGTTGCCAGGTGTTTTCTCCTTCCGGATTGAAATACTATTGGGTGAAGGTCGCCTCCGTCTCCGGCGAATCGGTCATTGTGCCGTTATCGGAATTTGACGGCGTGATACCCGCAGCCGGTGACGAAGTGGTGTTGATGGGCAACGCCACCGACAAACGCCGCCAGAGCCTTATCCTTATCTCCGCCACCGAAGACGGGCAGCCCCGCTTCGACTGTTTGGACGGGGTGAAGTCCAAGAACCTTGAAGGTTGCCTGAAAGTCCGTGTAGGCTCACTCGACGGCATATCTGACAGCCGCTTCCCGGCAGACATGCAGCCAAGCGGATACGGCCTATACGGCAACAACTGTTTTCTCACGGGTATCTTTGTCCTATCCAACGGCAAGGATGTGATGACCATGTTCTCCATCATGGAGGGCATGATAAAAAGCGAAATCTCATCGGTGCGCAACGAGATCAATGCGAAGGACAACTACCTTAGTAACGCCTCCTTTTCCGGTGACCTGATGGACTGGTCATCCACTAATCGCGTCCGCGTGTTCCGTGTGGATAACAGGCTGTTGAGCTTCAACAATAATTTTTATGCGAATAAGGAGAACCTGGCCAGTATCACCCTTGAAGACGGCAGAAGTGTTCTCCGTCTGAAAAACAGCAGTATCACTCAGTATAACTCCAATTTCGCCCGCTATCCTAAGTTTGATGAAAAAATCAAATATGAAGAAGTGGAAGTTCCTGTACTTGACGCAGACGGAAACCCCGTACTTGACGAGTCAGGGCAACCGGTAACCGAACTTCAGGAAGTACCCGTCCTTGATGGAGAAGGCAACACGGTAATGATCAAGATTCCCCGCCAGTTCTACATCTCCTTCAACTATATGGTCAAACGGACAGGCACGCTTACCGTGTACTTCAAAAACGAGTCGTCCGATGAGAGTGGAAACAGCTACAAGGAGGAATTTGAGCCTTATGATCCTATCTATTTCGTACAGTCGCTACTTCCGACATCCGGTTTTCAAAAGATGGAGATTGCCGGCAAATGGAATGGCAAGGGGCATTTTTACCTGGCTTTCACAGGTGACATGTACCTGTACTCGCTGGCACTTGCCGACAATCCTCTTGCCGAGATGGAAGAAAAGTTCACCATGCGCTTTGAGGCGACCGACAAGAAGATTCAGGCCAACCTCGATGAAATCAAGAAGACGGGCACCAGATTGGAAGAATACCACAGCGAGTTCCTACTGACGGCGCGTAATCTCCAGACAAAGTTTACCGAAGACTTGTCGGACGCGGAGAGCCGTATCACCGCAGCTTACAAGAGCTATGTGAACCTGACCGCCCGTGACCTGACCGTGCAGTTCCAGGCAGACATCAATAATGCCGAAACCCGCATCACGGAGGCATATACCTCTGCCATAGAGCTATCCGCCAAAGGACTGCAGACGAAGTTTACCGCTGACCTCACCGACATGGAGGCAGGCATTACCGCAGCTTACAAGTCCTACGTGAACCTGACTGCTCAGAACCTTGAAGCGGGTTTTACCGAAGACCTGACGGACTTGCGCACAGGAGTCACAGAAGCATACAAGGCTGCTATCGACTTGTCCGCCCGTGGGTTGCGTGCCGATTTCAACTCTTCCATCGCTGACCTCAACGGCAAGTTGACTACACACACCAGCAGCTTCCACGTCACAGCCAACAAGATCGAGGCGATGATAAGTGCTACCGACAATATCAGCAATACTATCAAGACTGCCGGTTGGATAACCACCGCTGACGGTAACAAGCTCTGGGCTACAATTTCCACGGTTGACGAACTCGGCAACAAGCTGACAACACACACAGGCAGTTTCCACGTAACCGCTTCCAAGATCGAGGCGATGGTTTCCGCCACTGACAGCATCAGCAACACCATCCGTACTGCCGGTTGGATCACCACAGCTGACGGTAACAAGCTCTGGGCTACAATTTCCACGGTTAACGAACTCGGCAACAAGCTGACAACACACACAGGCAGTTTCCACGTCACAGCCTCCAAGATCGAGGCGATGGTTTCCGCCACTGACAGCATCAGCAACACCATTCGCACTGCCGGCTGGATCACCACAGCGGATGGTAATAAACTCTGGGCAACCCTTAACCAGTATAATGAACTGGATCAGGTCGTATCGACCCATACGGGCAGCTTCCATGTCACCGCCACCAAGATCAATTCGATGGTTGAGAGCATTGATGATACCGGCCGTAAATACTCCGCCATCACGCAGACTGTCGGTGAAATTCGTGCTGATGTAAATGACGTATCCGGAAAGTATGCGAACCTCAGCCTAAAGGTAGATGCCATTTCCGCAGTCGTAGGCGATGGCAGTACCGGATCGTTCAGCGAGTTTTTGCAGACTGTCAATGAGATCTCGACATCCGTGACCGAAGTGAAAAACGGTTTGGATACACATAAAGGCAGCTTCCACGTCACCTCCGATAAGATAAATGCGATGGTTTCCGCTACTGACAGCATCAGCAACACCATCCGTACTGCCGGCTGGATCACCACAGCGGATGGTAATAAACTCTGGGCGACCCTTAACCAATATAATGAACTGAACCAGGCCGTATCATCTCATACCGGCAGCTTCCACGTCACCGCTGACAAGATCGAGGCGATGGTGACTGCTACCGACAATATCAGCAACACCATCAAGACGGCCGGCTGGATCACCAAGTCGGACGGCAATACCTGGTGGGCTTCCAAGGGCACTGAGCAGACCGCATCCGATGCCGCCAAATCTGCCATAAACGCCGCTACTGCCGCGGCCGATGCCATGACAAGAGCCAACTCCGCCTATGACAAGGCTGATGATACGGCTACTGCACTTGTCCAGACAAACTCCAGCCTGTCAGCCATCGCGGGTCGCTTCAATGCCGACGGCACGTTGAAGGAAGGTGCGGGCTGGGTAACGACCGCCGATGCCGCAGCACTCTATGCTACAAAACAGACGGTCAACTCGCTGGGCGAGCGTGTCACCACTGCCGAGAGCCGCATCACCGCCAACGCGGACAGCATCAGCCTGACCGTGAAGAAGGACGGCATAATCTCCGCCATCAACCAGACGGCGGAGAGCGTGACAATCGACGCATCGAAGATCAACCTGAACGGTGCCATCACCGCGAACGGCTATTTCAAAATCAACCTTGATGGCAGCATGGAGGCTTCTGCCGGAACTATTGCCGGCTTGAAGATTTCCGGGGAATCGCTGACCAACGAGGGATTTAACAACGACGCGTACATCATCCTGCGCAATGACACTCATAATACTTTTGCGGGTATCGGCGGTAACACTTTGCCGGTCACTTCCGGGATAAGAGCCGTGGCGCGGTTCTCAAATGAAGAGAGCGGCGGATTCTGGGGAAATACCAATGTAGCCATGATGGTATCCGCCAAGAATGCCACTTGGAACCGCGCGATCGTAGCCACGGGCGACATCCTTACCAACGGCTTGAATATCGGATACAGCTTTCACGAATACAGCTTCACGGCTAATAACCAGTGGCAGAAGCCTTCCGTCCTCAAGTCGGACATCCTGTACGTGTACTTTAATTACAGCAACTGCGCCTTTGTGCTGCCGACCCTCAGAGACGTGTGTGAATCGCTGGGCATCAGCTACAGCACACCGTTTGCCATAAGGCTCACCGTCATCAGCTCATCCGGCGACGGCAAGCTGTACGGGCGTAACAAAACCATAGCTGGAACATCCGGCAATGAATATCCGGAGCTCATGTCATGGACCGGCGGTATCGACACTTCCGGCTACAACGTCAGCTCGCACGATTCATTTGAGGTCTGCCTGTTTTACAACGGGGGTAGCAGTTATATTCCAAGCAATGAAGGCGCCTATAGGGCATATATAACCGGAGCATTAAGATAACATGTATTAATATTTAAATTATGAAAACCAAGAAAGAAGAAATCAAAGAAGAGAAGAAAGTCCTTTTGGTGGACTTTAGCAAAGTGAGTGTTCAACTGACATTCGAAGGTGATCCGAAAGAACTGGATTTCCGCAAGTCTCTGGGCAATGCCATCCGTCAGGCATCCGGTGATATCGCGCTGGATGACTTCGCGCGAAAGGTGTACTTTTCCGAAGGGCATGTGGAAGTCCCCGAAGAGTACTTCGCGTTCATCAAGCATGTTGTGAAAGAGAAGTACAACACACCCACACAACAGGCATTTGAATCATTATTAACCATTTAATTATAGGAGGAAAAATTATGGTAATCGTTTATTCAGAACAGTTTGAGACAAAGAAAGCAACCACCAACGTTGCAGGTACCGGAGCTAACTACCGCATCGAGTACATCGTGCGTAATCCGGTGGGTGCTGCCATCAACAGCATCACCGCCACCATCTCACAGGTGGCCACCGAGGGTGAAGGAGAGACACAGACCGAGAAGCTCACCCGTGTGGGCAATGCCTGCGTGGACGTGGACAACAACCGTACATACTTCGCCATCGAGCGTCATACGGAAGTGACAGCCGACAATCAGGCAGCCTTGGCCGCGCAGTACTTCGCCGATGTGAAATCTATCCTGACCGTATAACCATGGCAGTACTTGACAGCACTCAATTCAATCAACTGGTACAGGAGGTGCGTGAAGCCCTCCTTGCCGGCTCGCAGGGTGTCGGTGAAGTCGAGATAGTCTCTTCGCTGTCCAATATAGTGAGTCTGCCCGCGCTTCGCCTGGTTGGTGCCACGGAATCGGTCGTCGAAGCCCCGCTTGAACTATTGTCTGCTCCGGCGGTGGAAGCCGCCGCCGATGCACGCAAGGCAACGGATGATGCTGTCGTGGCGGCCGTCAATGCCGAAGCTGCCGCAGACCTCTCGGAAGCCGAACGCAAGGACTTGGCGGACATCAAGGAGCAGGCAATCAAGGCGGGCACCGATGCGGCGTCCAAGGGAGACAAAGCCTTTGCCGGGGCAATGAACGCGGAAAACGCCACGCTATATGCCATGCAGATAGCATCCTACCTGCAGACCAAGTTAGAACAGGCACAGATAGTGATACTCTCCGGCAAGGCTATGCAGGATGTCATCGGGACGCTTGACAGCCAGGTGAAAGACAGCATCCTGATATGTGCCGGTACACGGGAGGCAGCATACGCCGCCATCCTGCAATTGCGTGAATTGCAGAAGCAGGTAGCGCAGGCGATTGTGGACGCATACGCCGTTTTCGACCAGATGCAGCTTTCGGTTGCCGATGCCCGGCAAGCGACTCAGGTCGCAGTCAAGGCGATGGAGCGTATCTGTGAGCTCTCAGAACGCACCGAGCAAGTCATCATTGAGTCTGTGATACAGACCGGGGAGGCAAGGCTGGTGACTGTCAGGCTGGAGACACTGGAGAAAGACTTGTTGTTGTCCAAGTCCGCCGCCGACACCGCCACAAGGCTGGCACATGAGCAGGCAGACAGAGCCAAGCAATCGGCTGACGAGTCCGAACGCCTGAATATGGACAGCATCCTGCTTCATGAACGGCTGGATGCGCTTGCTCCGGTTCTGGAACAGGCTTCTGAGGATGCGAAAATTTCCGCTGCCGGTGCCGACAATGCCGCCGGCCATGCCGAAGAGCAATCGGAGGCCGCCCGCCTTGCTGCCGAACGTGCGAATACCCTTTCCGACAATCCTCCGAAAATCATTGATGGAGTCTGGTGGAAATATGACGAAAGCGTTGAAGGTTATGTCAGTACCGGCCTGCAGGCTAAAGGAGATACCGGAAGCAGTTTCAGGGTTCTCGGCAATTATGATACGCTTGAAGGGTTGAAAGCCGCCGTCCCTGACGGCTCAGGCGTTGACGGCGTGTACGGTATCGGCTTGGAACCTCCCTATACCTACTATGCCTGGACATTCATTGATGGTGTCTGGGACTGGAATACACAGGGGCAGTTACAGGGCCAGCGCGGGGAAAGCGCCTTTGAGGCCGCTGTCCGTATATCCGGTTATGCCGGTACCGAGGAGGAATATGCTTGCAATCCCATAGAGAATGCCGACCTTGCCGAAAAGGCTGCCGGAAAAGCCGCCGTTGCCGCCGTGCTTGCCGAAAACGCCGGTATCCTTGCATCGGGTTCTGCCGCCGCAGCCGACCTTGCCGCTGAGAATGCACGTAACCTGGGTGCTTCCGCCGGACAGGCTGCCGAACGTGCCGGGCATGCTGCCGAACAATGCGACCTCTCTGCCAATGAGGCGATAAAGGCGGCGATAAAAGCCGGGGAAGCCGCTGAAGGTGCTGTCTTCTCCGCCGCCGGTGCCGACAATGCCGCCGGCCACGCCGAAGAGCAATCGGAGGCCGCCCGCCTTGCTGCCGAACGTGCGAGGCTCTTTGCCGACAATCCTCCGAAAATAGTGGAAGGTTATTGGTGGATATTCAACGAAGAGAAAATGGAGTATGCCAATACGATGATATCCGCCGAGGGCAGCGGTATGGACATCCTTCCTTTCACGGAGAGGGATGATGTGGAAATCCAATGCGGGAGCATCCACCTGTCATCCGGATGGAATACGATAGAATTTCCGGAGAAGTTCAGCGGCATCCCGATTGTCGTCTGTACAACTCTTGTGGAAGATTTTATAATCACTCTCAGTAGTATAAGCGAAACATCCTTCCAGGCCTACCTATTCCTTCCCGGGGATAGCATGAATTCCGTTTCCGGGTCAATTAATTACATTGCAACATTTAAAGAATAAAAGATATGGATAAAAACAATGAGCTGATGCGATATACTTATCTGTTTAAGGGGAATTATCGTAAGGGCGTGGAGAATCTGAGGTATGTGCTTTCAACGGATGCGCTTGCTAAAGAATTCATAAAATCACAGGGAGTAAGGGTTCTTTTCGGTTTAAAAGCTGGATTTAATTCGAATAGCAATACCGTGTTATATACCCATGACAGGAACAGTGCCGAATTACTGTCCGTCCTTAAGGGAAAAGGATTCTATGAAGACGCCGCAAGAAGTTATTTTGCCATCAAGGTCGGAAAGACTTTGGATGATTATGATGAGATACTGTCCGATGCCGGATGTATGGCTGTCATCATCAGTAGCTCAGATTGTCTGAAAGCCATAATCGATTCCGAAGTATTGTATACAGAAATCATCGGGTCGGAAGTTGCAATGAATGCCGTGAAGAACAACAAGGACGCATTCAAAACATTTATTGATGGCAATATAAAGTGGGCTATATTGAGTAATCCGGTTGCTGCCGGACAAGTGGCGGATTCACCCTTCTGGCCGGACTTGTCCAATGAGAATTATATCACTGCTGTCATCCGTTCGCTTTCCGGCATCACCTATACTACCGCTATGACCGTAACACAGATTTTGAGTGACAGTGATATCATGGAAGTTGCGTGCAGAACTCCCAAGGCATTGGCGGCCATGGTCAGTAATAAAACTGTGATGAAAAAAATGAATGATAGTTATACGGCTGCTGTCTACAAAGCCCTGTCCGGAAATGATGACACCTTAAGAACAGTTGTCGATTCTCCGTATTGGCCGGAATATACCGTTTCAAACAGCAATATCGCGATAGGACTTTTAAGGGCTTTATTCCCTAACTACAACATATCCAGTATAGATTCATCCGTATATTCAAACCCTGTATTGATAACGCATATAGCCAACAGCCGGAAAGCCGTCAAGGAGTTTGTCCTGGCATGTGTATATCTCAGAGTGCAGATTGCAAATAATTCAAACTCTATGAAAATCCTGCTTGCGGATGAAGAATTTTCCACTTTGTTTTTTGCCGACAAGGAGGCCTTTGAGTCGATGACCGCACAAAACAACTGTATGTATGCAATCCGCGATAGCCTCGGCTGCCTTAGGATAATTGCGTCAGATCCGGATATAGTGGGAACCCTTATGGAATCCGACCGTTGGGATGTTCTAACAGGTAGTCAATTGCCTTCCAAACGCCTGTTGCTGATGTCGCTGGGCCGTGAGCCGGATGAGGTTGAAACGCTTGGCGAAGTTCTGGAAAATGAGGAGCTGATGGTGGAGATATTCACTAATGATTTAGCGGTTGAGATGGTTATAAACAGTACCTATATAATGTCTGTCATTGCTAATTCTCCCGCTTCAATAATTGTACTGGCCGCAATACCCGATGCGACGGATACTTTGATGAGGTCTAAATACTGGAGCAATTATTTTGGAGAGGTCAACAGGTCATTATCCCGCTACACGCTTGCGTTACTCGGACGTGATACTGAGGAGTTCTCATCTATCAGCAACATTGTGTCTAATACCTCGGTCATGGAAGCCGCCACTTCTTCCATCGCTGTTTCCAAAATCTGGGCAAGTAGTAAAATTGCGCAGAATGCCATTTGGACGAATGCGGATGCACGCGCTTTGATCGTCTCCAGTGAGACCGCTTTTCCGCCCATTGCACGATCCGCAGTTGCGATGGAGGTGGTTGCCGGTAATTCCGGCGCGATGGTAGCTGCCGGTGGCAGCGCAATAGCCATGGCAGCGATTGTAGCGAGTGGCATTGCCATCGATGCCGTGATTGCAAAAAACGGCTATATATCGAATTGGTCAAATAATGAGATATCCGTTCACGCCATTTTCAACAATGAGACTGTATTGAAGAAAATACTTGGCGATCAAAGTACTGCATCCGCTTTTGTCTGTACGGCATTGGCGTTACATGCCGTAATGCAGTCGACGCTTGCAAAGGAACTGGTCGTTTCGAACGGTTCCTTTGCAAGCGTACGTTCCAGTTTGATCAGTTCTTTAAAGAGTGATACCACATACTTTGAACTGTTCAGGGAAGAAAGGACTGATTCGAATGTCTCTGATGCTGACATAACTGGTGAAGACCTTGTGGTTGTCGCTAATCCAAGGATAACCAATAGCAATGGCGGTTACACTGCCATGTTCCACGGCTTTGACAAATCAAAAATGATAACAAGTCGCAGTTCAACCTCTACAGGAGATTCCTATTCCTATGTAGGTATCGGAGGGGCCATATTCGCAGGCTACAATGGCTATAATGCTGTGACATCCCGTGTTTATAAAGCCAAGAAGTTATGAAGATAGAAACATTAAAATCCACCGGCTACACGAAGAGGGAGGATACATTGCGTATCCTTGTGTGCGCGGAGAACCGGCAACAGGTCAATGACGTGCTGGCAGGAAAGGAGGTATTGACTGTATATACTGACAATACCGGTGAAGATATATTCGTGGAGGATTTAAAAGGATACCTGTATGCGGACTCTTTGACGGAGATATCGGAAGGATGCTTCGAACTTGTCCTGACAAACAAGGCCCCGACATCGCAGAGTGTCAGGGAAAAAGTCATTGCCAAGATAGAGGCATACGATAAGAGCGAAGCTGTTAACTCGTTTACGCTTGGAGACAAGCGGATGTGGCTTGACAAGGAGACACGTGTAGGGCTGGTCAACTCCATCAACATCGAAAAGGCGGCAGGAAAGGAGACAACTACGCTCTGGTTCGATGCGGTTCAGTACGAGATTCCGGTAGACACCGCCTTGCAAATGCTGGCGGCATTGGAGCTATACGCGCTGGACTGCTACAATGTCACGCAATCGCATATTGCATCGGTCAAGCTGCTGGATGACATCAGTATGTTAACGGAGTATGATTACACCACTGGCTATCCTGAAAAGTTAGTATTCAACCTTAATACTTGATGATATGATTTACTTGTATCTACTATCATTGATTCTGCTCACCATATATATAATGTATGCGGTGAGCGTCTGCGGAGTACCTTGGAGTTTGTCTGATACATATTATCAGCTTAAGAAAAGAAATCGCCCGGCATGGTTGTTCCAAATGGCTATGATTATTCCTGCCATGCTCTTGATGCCGGTGTGGATTGATCGTTCAACTGATGACCTGCAGTTCCTCGCATTCCTCTCATGTGGAGGACTCATGTTCGTAGGTTCTGCACCGCTGTTTAAGGAGGAGTTTCAAGGCAGGGTGCACTATACCGGAACTGTCATTGCAGGGCTGGCTACAATACTTTGGGTGTGTCTGTCCGGGATGTGGTATTTGCCTGCTGTAGCTTTTCCGGTTGCCGGGATTATCATGCTGAGATACCGGAAGTGGTTATTCTTGGCGGAAATGGCGGCATTTGTATGTGCGTATGCAGGGATCCTAATTTCAATATAAGAAATATTCGGTAGGACAGTTGGACAGTAGGAGGTCACAATAGACCTCCTACAAGCAAAAAAACTACATATCTGGGAAATCGTCCCTAATCAGTTTACTCTGCACACCAAAATTCCGCTTTACATATTTTTCCGTCGTATCAATTGATTTATGCCTGAAATGCCTTTGCAGTTCCCAGGTATTCACTCCAGCATTCACTAATTTCACGCCGCCAGTGTGCTTAAAACTATACAATTTATACCGTTCACTTAATCCCAAAATATCTCGAACCCTATTAAATCTATATCGAAATGTGTTTTTCCCAAGTTTATGCTTTCCTGGCATATCATCCCGTGAAAAGAGATACCAATCTTCCGGATATCTCCCGATCCGAAGAATATTTTCCAGATACTCATACAGTTGCCGGGGAATATTAACTGTTTCCGTAAGACCATTCTTACTGATATCCTGTCTTACTGTTATTGTAGCTGTCTCCAAGTTAATGTCTCTTATCAATAACTGTCGACATTCATTGGGTCGGATCGCACAATAATACTCCAACTGGCAAACTAATAATAATTGAGGATCATGTTCCTCCATATATTCAATTAGTTTCTTGCGGTCTTTATCCGGTATAGGTCTTGCTGCTTCATCTCGTTTTTCTCCCAGCTGTGGAATATTAGATACAGGATTTACTGCAATGACTTCCTTTGTCTTCACCAGAAAGTCAAAGAAAGTATGTAGGAGTTGTTTGTATTTCAATACTGTTCTCCGACTTGCATGATTTTCTCCAGCTATATAATAGAAAAACTTATGGATCTGATCTTGACAAATACATCGAACATGTTTTTCTGCATATCCCTGCAGTTCCATCCATTCACAGAAAATACGGAGCTTGGAACAATAGGTCTGGTAAGTAGAGTGGGAGACCTCTGCCTTTTTCATTAACAAGAAATCAGAAAGATACGTGCGAATGTTTATAATTCCTTCTCGCTGATTTCCCCAGCGAGCCGCTGCAGCTTGATAAATTAGTTCATCCTGGTACGTCACATTCTTCTCGCTAAAAGGATCTTCTCCTTTTTCGAGTTTAAGCTTTATTTCCGAAATGATTTTTTCAGCATAGGCTTCTCGTTCTTGGACTGTTTCCAATTCAGCAAAGCCATCATAATGCCTGAATCTTTTCATTTCATTGGTTTGTGGATCCCTACAAGAATACTCCACATACCATTTCTTACTTAAATCTCCACCGCAGTTCTTTAACTTTGGTAGGATAATCAACGATCTTTTTCTTGCCATATTTGTCATTTTTGAGTTCTTAATTGATGATTTACTAACTCAATAGACAATTAACAGACAGTTATAGACAGTTATTTTGTTGGATATTTCCATATACAAAAATAAGTTACTGAAAATCAGCAACTTATCCTTTTTAGTCGGGGTAGCGGGATTCGAACCCACGACCCCCTGCTCCCAAAGCAGGTGCGCT
>ERZ791915.1602-NODE-1602-length-16564-cov-2.539342_pt1 | contig 16564 bp, 14 predicted proteins | sample MGYA00510139_ERZ791915 | MGnify/ENA primary metagenome ERZ791915 (study PRJEB30046, sample SAMN00792117) | human gut metagenome | study: EMG produced TPA metagenomics assembly of the A metagenome-wide association study of gut microbiota in type 2... | reverse complement strand
GCTGATGCCCTGGCCGATCCGCACCATGCCCAGATCGTCCGGGGTGGCCGGGGTTTTCCCTACTTGGACAGCCGTATTTTCCGCTGCAACTGCCTTGTCATAGGCCGTCTTCACTGCGTAGGCGGTGGCCGCCACGTCCTTTGCCGTGCTGTCCACGCCGGAATACAGCGGCGGGGTATCGCCCTTGGGGCCTTGCGGTCCAGACGGTCCCTGCGGACCAGCCGCGCCATCGGCACCAGCCGGGCCTTGCGGACCCTGTTCGCCTTGAATCCCCTGCGGACCCGGCTCCCCCTGCGGGCCGGGCGCTCCGTCAGCGCCATCCTTGCCGTCCTGGCCGTCAGCGCCTTTCATGCCGATGCATATCCAGTAAATGCTGTCCGGAGCTTCCGGCAGCGCTCCGACAGGAACATCCCGTATGGCCTGATAAACGTTACCGTTGCGGCGCACACTGTCCATGCCCTCATAGGAGAGGGCCGGATCATAATCACCTTTGAATACAGGCCTGACCCGGCCCAGCTTAACTGTCGCCAAAGTTGACCTCCAGTTCGCCGGTTATATTGTTGATATTGAAATCACCCACCGTGGAAAGATCACCTGTGTGCGAGAGCGTCAGGTAGCCGTCATCGGAGACGTGAAAACGCAGGAATGCCGTATTGACCACCGTGCTGGTGATATCTCCCGGTTCGCCTTTAGGGCCTTGCGGGCCTGCCGGGCCTTGAGGACCGGGATCGCCCTGCGGGCCTTGTTCGCCCTTTTCTCCGCGCTCCCCTGTGTCGCCTTTCCGGCCTGGTTCTCCCTGCGGGCCGGGGACGCCTTGGATACCCTGCGGACCTTGCGGGCCGTCCTGTCCACGCGGCCCCTGAATACCTTCCGGGCCCTGCGTCCCTGCCGGACCTTCGGGAACGCCGATGTACAGCATGCCGGTATCGAAATCGTATTCCGCGTAGCCGGGACTGTCCTTGCTGCGGACTATCGTACAGGCCATGCTGCGGAACAGCGCCACGGTTTTGTCGAAGTCAGCCTTGTTCTCCAGAAGTTCGGCAAGGGCTTCCAGGCATTTCTTCAAGGTTTCTCTGGCCCGGTTGGCGGCCTCCACCGCCGTTTCGCCGTTCAGGGCGTCAAAGGCTTCCTGACAAATGAAAAGAAGCTGACGGACTTCGGTGTCCAGGTCAGCTTCCGTAAGGGTGCTGCCGTCGCGAAAATCAACCAGCGGGTCTTCCCGTGCGGTCAGGCGACGTAGGTTTATGTTGGCCCCCGTGGGAGGCGGCTCGGTAAAGCGGATCATGTTCTCGCTATGGAAGATGTAGTCCGTGCCTTCCGTCAGGTCATCGGCATCCTGATCCGCACCTTCCGGTGTGAGGGAGACATGGACATGCGCCGTGTCCAGATAGGGGAAGGGCACGAGGTAGTCGCGTGTCGTGCCATCCCCGGTGTAGTTGATGTAGGTGAGGGGCATTATTAATAGTCCTTCAAAGCATCCAGCAATTCCTGCTGGTTGAGTGTTGTCATTTTCCCTCGTCTGGAGGCCACGCGCTGAAAGTCGGATTGGCGTATCGTGGCTTCCAGCTCCGCATCTTCACCTATCAGCGCGTCCTGGGCCGCCTGCCGGTAGGTGTTGACGATCCTGCGGATCGCCAGGGAACGCGGACCGTTTTCCTTGTCCGGGGGGTCTGCAAGGAAGCGTCTGTGCAGATCATAGTCAGAGCTGCTGAACAATTCTTCCAGAGTTTCGTACATGGTTTTTCCACCCACGCGGATGGTTCCATGCAGTTCCTGCAAGCGGCTTAACTGCGCGGAGGACAATTCAATCCCTTTGAGCCGTTTCGCTGGAGGACCCTGGATGGATTCAGCCATGTTGTTCAGTTCATCCAGCACCATATCTTTCTTGTTCCTCGGAAAAAGGTCATAGGTCACCACATCGCCTGTGACCCAACTGCGCCGGGCCGGAAGGGCCTGTGAAAATCCAGGTACGGTATTCATCAGGTAGTCCGTGATGCTGCGGGCCTCCCGCATGGGGTCGTCCATCTGCTGGCGCATGAAGCGGGCGGCGGAGGCAAAGGGAACGAAAGTGCTGCCGAACCGTCCCAGGTACTGGACTGCGGTGCGATCCGGATCATTCATCAGATCAATGAACTCGGAGACGCCCTGCATGTAGGTTTTGGAGGTGATATTATTGACGAAAGCCGCCGTTACGGCCTTGAGGGCCTTTTCATAGGATGCCTGTGCGACATACTGCCGGGCGACGTTCAGGTCAGCCATGATGCCGAAGAACATCCCCACCGGGTCCAGGCGTCGGTAGGAGAAATAGCGGTCTCCCACGCGGATGCTGTAGGGTTGCCAGCCGGTGGCTTCTAGGGCCTTGCGCTGTTTTTCGTCAACCGGCGGGCTGCCGGTGACGCATCCGGCTCCGGCCAGGGTGCCGACCGTAATCATGGTCAGGCTGCCGACTGCGACGCGCGCTTTAGCCATCGCCGCCTGTTCTCCCCCGGCGGCCAGGGCCTCCCTGGTCCTGCGCGACGTCAGACAGAGCAGCGGGGTATGGTCCGTGAAGTCCCGAAAAAGGTTCACGGGGGTTTTGACAAAAGGCACGACAATCCGCAGCATCGGGTGCTGATTGACGCCCTGCTGCATCCAGCCGCCCATAGTGTCGTGGCCCAGACTCTGGGTCCATGTGGATTCACGGGCGTACTGGATGTGTTCCTGTAGCAAATCATCGGAAAGGGCATCGCCCGTCAGCTTGCCTTCCGTTTTCGGATCAAAGGCCCGATCCATTTCCTTCCGGACATAGGCGTCGATTTCAGCCGGATCAACGATTCCCCGCTCCCCGGCCAAGCGTTTCAGGCGTGCTGAATAGGAGGCCCGGAAGTTGAGCTGTTTGAAGAACTCGTCCGTGCCCACCATCAGGCGGAGGGGATGCGGGCGTAGGGGCCAAACCAGCCCATCCCGCGCGCCAGCATTTCTTCAACATCCGTCAGTTCCCGCTCCTGGCCTTTAAGAAAGAGTTTGCGGACGCTCTCATAGGTCATCTGGGCTGTGGCGTTGGCCTCCAGTTTTCCGGCGGCGTTGTCCAGGATGTTATTGCCGATCTTGGCCGCTTTCTTGCCCAACCGCCAGGCTTCGCCGGTGTACTGGACAAGCCCGGAGAACATATCGAAGGCTTCCTGACGCATGGCCGCATTGCCGGAGATGGCCCCGGCCAGGTAACGCTCGGCTGGCATGACGGCTGCTTTCAGTGCGTTGCCGATGACATTGGCTCCGATAGTGAAGGGTCCGGAGAGCATGTTGTTGATCCGGAATTCGTTCAGGATACCGAGCTTGCTGGCTGTATCGAAGCGATTCGTCAGCTTGGCGATCTTGGCCGGATTGTTGGCATTGGCAAGGATGTCCGCCATCAGGCGCTCTCGCTTCTTTGTGGTCCAGCCACGGGCGGCGAGATCAGTCGCAATGTCTTCTTTGTGACGCCCGACAGGAAGGGTCACCCATTCCGCAGTCCGCACATTTCCGGCTGAATCCACGCTTGCCAGCCATTTGAAGGCGTTCAGATTTCGCCCGGACAGGGTCTTGAGGTTGCGCTGGGCCAGATAGAGGTTGTCAAGGTTGGTCTTGAGCACATCCACCCGCGCCCAATCCTGGAGCAGCATTTCCCCGCCGTTTAACTTGTACTGTCGGGCGATGCGGGCAAGGGCGCTCGCAACAAAGTCCGTGCTCATCTGGATGAAGCGAGCCGCGTAACGAACGTCCTTGAGCGGAATCTCGCCGGAGACGGCCTTCTTGAACAGGTCTTGCATGGGAAGCATGCCGTACTCGGAAGCCATGCGGTCTGTCTCTTCCTTGAGCATCTCAAGGGTTTCCGGACCACGGGCCTTGATTGTCTTCGCTTCCAGATCACGATGGGTTTTTTCCAGAAGCCTCAGCGCGTCAGGATCATTGAGGATTTTATCAGAGAGTGTCACATCCTCCTGCAAGGCCCTGATGGCGCTCTCCCTGTCCGGAGCTTTGTTGATCGTCTCCGTAATCTTCCGCAGGGTATCCAGACCTTTTTCCTCATGGAGCATGACCGTAGGCGGCTCGTAGCCTTCGACATTGGGGGCCAGGCGCTTGGGAATGCCGCGCATGGCCGGGTCTGTGCCGTCATCGGCATTGCGGGCCAGGAAGGCGTTATCGGGATCAGCGGCGAATGGGGCCGCGTTCTTCGGTTCACCGGCAATGTTCTTCCCCGCGCTGTCCATCAGGCCGTCAGATTGATCCAGGCTGTCTATGAAGGCGGTTTTGGTTTCCTGGGGCAGCTTTTCCAACTGCTCATAAGCCTCCTGCATGTCCTCGGAGGTGATTTTGAGCGCCCCTTCCTTAACGTCATTTTCCAGGACGGCGGCATCCCCTTTACGGAACGCACGATAGATACGCTTGCTGACGGTGCCCAGGATAATGGCCAGAGGCTCAGTAAGAGCGCCCAATGCCATGCCTTCAAAGGCGTGCTTGAGCCGCCCGGTGAACTCATTGCTGTCTTTGCTGGTGGCGAAGGTTTCCGTGATGACGTTCTTAAGTGTGTCGTTTTTCTGGATCAGCGCCGAAAGGTTTTCAGCCTGTCCGTCCTTCGTAAAGAAGTCGGAGAAGGCCCCCTGTGCCGAACCTCGTGCGAAAGCGGCAGCCTTGCCCGCCCCTTGAAGGAGCTTCATGCCCTTGAGGATTTTTCCGCCGGTCCAGAATCCGGTGACGAAGGCGGCAATGTCGTTGGTAAATTCCCCAACGGCGGTTTTTTGGTCGCCTAAAACATTATGCAGGCGATCATTATCCTTGCCGGTGATAAGTTCTTCGGCAAAGTCGATGGTTTCCCCTGCGGCGTTGAATGCGCCGTTGATACCACCTTTAATCCCGTCTAATATCGTGCCCAGAATCCCTACGTCATCGTCCGAACCGTCCGGGGGAGGTGAGGCGGCATACGGATTCCCAGCTCCCTGATCAGTGCTGACATCGACATCTATATTGGTGGGAAGCTCTCCGGCGGCCTGTCCGTTGAGACCGGCCTGAAAAAGCTGGTTAAGGTGTTCATCGTCCTGCGGGGTGTCCGGGACTATGTTCAGTGTGGTTGTATTCTCCGGGGTTGACAGACTTCCCGGAACGCTTTGTGACATAAAACCTCCTTACCCTTTATTTCCGAAACAACTTGTTCAGTTCCGTGATGCGCGCTTCCATAGCCTGTTGCAGTTGCACTTTGGTCATGGAATCTTCGGGAATGACCCGGCCCAGAATGATGGATGCGGCCTTATCTGCGGTGAAGGCTTTGCCGTAAAGGCCTTGTCCGAGCATCAGCATGTCCGCAAGGTCGTCAATCCGGTAATTCCCGGAAGAGTCCTTGTGCAGCTTTTCAAGCGCATCAGGGTCGTCCGGTTCCCTGGTCTTCCAATCCGGGAACAAGGTGTTGAGCGTATTGAGCGCACTCTGATAGACATGAGTGATCTTCTGATCACGTTCAGTGAGAGGAGACACACCGGGAAATTGCACATCCACACCGGCACCGGCGGGCTGCATGAAGTTGGGAGAAATCTTCTTCCCCACGCCCATGATGATGCCCCTCGTGAGATCACCGGACTTCTTGGCGGCGCGTTCCTCAACCGCTGTATTGCCGCGTGTATGGGAACTACTGGCAATGTGCTTCTGTTTGAGTTGTGTTATATCAAGAGCTGTATAGCTGCCTTTTCCGGAAGCCGCTTTCTCTTTCTCGTAGGCAGCGTAGAAATTCATTGCTTCCGCCTGCGCCTTTTCTCGTGCTGCGGAGATATGTTCAGGAAGGTCTTTGATACCCTGCTGCATCAGGCTTGACGCCTCGGAGCGCGTGATGTTCAGGGAATCGGCCAGGGTGACTTCCGCAACATCCTGCATGGCGGCGGAAACCATACGGCCTTCATCTGAGTTGTTTTTGGCGGCAATGGAGATAAACGACTGTGCTTCTTGGGAGGTCATTGCACCGGATGAAGCCGCCGAGATGATGTCCGCCGGGCCTTTTGCACCGGTGAGCAGATCAAATTGAAATTGCAGGGCATCGGCGGCCCTTCCGGGAGTGCTATAAGCCGAGGTGAACTGAACGGAGTTTGCGAGGTTGAAAGCATCCTGGTAGGCCTTGATGTCCGTTGCGTCGGTAAGCCCACGCTCCTTGAGATTAAGCATCAGGGGTTTGCCGTTGAAAGCGTCCTTTATTCCCCAATTGGCAGAATTTCTGGCGGCATCCTCACGCGCCCAGGCCGCGCGCTGACGGCCTCTGACCTCACCTTTCCAAGCCCGATCCATTTCGTCATCCTTGAGCCTGGAAAGGGCCTTGGCGAATCCGGGCTGAGACGCCAGGCTGACCTGTGTTCCATTACGGTCAAAGACAAGTCCCTTGCCGATGGCCTCGGCCTGGGAGGCCGTGAACTTGCCGCTTAGCACCTGGGCCTGGAGGAAGGGCATGATCTGGTCCTCGCGCATGCCGAGATTGGTGAATTTCTCGGTAAGGCCATGCAGGGCCTGGATCGCCACATTGTTGACCGTGGCCCGGTCGCGCGGGATGTTGATGTTCTTGCCGCCGTTGTTCAGGATATTGGTCTGCCCGAAGATAAGATTGTCGAACTCCTGGCTGGCCTGTTCAAAGAGCAGATTGACATTCTGACGTTCCACATCCTGATTGTGCTGGGCCAGCAGGGTTTCCTGCATCTGGCGCACCGGGGCCTCGAAGTGCTGGGCCAGAAGCAGGGGATCGTTGTAGTTTTTCAGACCGGAGCGCTCAATGGCGTCTTTGGTCCACTCGGACATGGCGCTCTGGACCTTAGAGGCGTCCCGCTCGTTGCGCAGACCGGAGGTATTGTAGTGATCAAGGGCTTCGGCCTTGAGCTGGAGAGCCTGATTTTCCAGGATAGAGGCTTCAATGGCGCGCTTTACGTAGGGATTCTTGTTCTGGAATTCCGGATTGGAGAGCCCGAGTTCCTTGAAGGCTTCCATATTTTTGGTTACTTCCGGGTTTTCTCTGGCCCACTCAGCACCTTCCGCAATCCATTTTGCAACGTGCCGGTCCATGATGTCTTGAGCGGCTTTTCCAATACCCCGATCAAGCTGCCCGAGACCTCGAAGAATCTGCCCCCAATCCCCGCCAGCGCTATAGTCGCGCCCTACCGTGCCGGGAAAGAACTTGGCAAAGCTGTCCAGACGCTGGCTATTGATTGGAGAGGAAAGATTACCTCCTTTGTCCAGGCGCTCCCGCACTGTCGGCTGGGAGGATTGTGCTTGTCTTACCATGATCGTTTACCTCCCACGGGCATGGGATGCCCCGGCGGAAATAAAGGAGAAAGCCTGTTGCTGGGCTCCCCCCTTCCATTCCTGCTGTTTATATTTGTCATAGACGTTCCACGCATTCATCGCCGCCCCGCCGATGCCCAGCGCCGTGCCGAGGATATTCATGCCCGAGGAATAGGTGCTTCCCGGAGCGACATAACGCTGCTGGCTGTTGATCCGGTTCTGGGCGCGTTCCTTGAAAGCCCCGAGGTTCAGCTCGGAGTTCACGGAGCGCATCTCGTACTGATGGCGGATATCGTCGCGGCGGTTGGCCTCTTCCCGTTCATAGTCGGCCAGCAGATAGTCCAGGGCCATGCCCGAGGCGTTGGTGGAGGCCAGCATGGTTCCTTTCTTTTGCAGGGCCTCGCGCTGGACCTCTTGGGTTGATTTAGCCGCAGCTTCTTTTTCCTGCATCTGGGAGATGCGTTCCGCCGCCGACTGTTCCGTGTACTCGGTCACGGCGGCCTGATTGTTGAGCCCGGCGGCGCGGGCGTATTCCGCCGACTGCGCTTCCACATATTCCTTCTGGGCTTGGGCCTGCTGACTCGCCTGGATGCCGGAGGCCACGGATTGAGCCGCGCCGATCACCAGGGAGCCGATGCCCATCGTCAGAGCGTCACACAAGCTGTTCCTCCTTTTGGATGTATTCGGGGTTGGGAAGGGTGAAGCGCAGGATGCCGGGCCGCACTTCCGGCGCAGGTTGAAAGCGCGCACCCAGACGTTGCAGCCAGCGCAGGGAGAGCGCGTTGAACTCGGCCACGTAATTGGTGAAGGCCAGCGCGCCGGAGAGCCGGAACCACCAGGCCATGAAGTCCCGCGATCCGGCCGTGAACAGCCATCGACAGAAGCGGGATTCCTGGAGGGCCTGTTCCGTGCGCAATATCCAGGCGCATTGCAGCGGGCCGAAACCGCAGACCCCGCCAGCCACCAGGGGGCGGCCGTGATCCCGGAGGGTGAACGCCCGGCCTGCGGAGGCATGCAGCGAATGCCGCAGAACCATCATGGGGCTGGCGCGGAAACCGTGCAGGACGTCCATTTCCCGCTGTTCCACCAGGGCCATCCGTGCGGCCAGCAAGGGGATGTCGTCAAGCTGCATGGGTCTGATGTGATCGCCGTATTGTTTGGGGATATCGTACATGGTCATTACATCCTTTGGCTTCTGCTGTTGTAAAAGCCCTCCACGCTGGCGTTGACCAGGGAGAACGGCAAAAAGGACGCGCTGCGCGCCTCCACCTGTATCTGGGTGTTGCAGGAGAGCAGCGGGGCTTTGATGTTGCCGGTATAGAGGGAAATGGAGCCGAGAATGTTGGAGCCGTGCCCCAGCTCCCGGCCTGTGAAGGTATAGATGCTTTCCTGCCGGAACTGCGGCCTGACATGGATTTCGAGGTAGCCGGTGCGGGCGCATGTCAGCGTCAGGGAGCGCAGTTGCAGGCGGCCTTCCATGACGGCATTGCCCTTGCCGTTGTCTTCACGCAGCGCGAAGGTGGTAAAGACATAGGATGAGGTGAAGGGCAGCCCAACGAAGAACCGCACGCCGGAGAGGTCGCCGCGCAGGGTGAAGGTTTTGCCGTCAGGCGTTCGGGAAAGCACGTCCAGCATCCGCCCGGCGTTTTGTCCCGGAGCCGTTCGGGTGACGAAAAGCGGTTCCGCGTTCTCGGGCAGGGCATAGGGCAGGCTGACGGCGGTGGTTCGTTCGCCGGGCCGGGCATCCTGGGAAACCACAACGGAGCAGGCTGCTTCGGTAATCTTGCGGTCCAGGGCGTATTCAAACTCTTCACCCGTGTCCCGGTGCCCCGGAGCCACGGAGAGCGTTTCCAGAAAGAGCGGGCCGTCCGTTGCGTAGCGCATGACCAGATAGCAGTCCGCATTGACAAAGACGGCGGCCAGCACTTCCCCGGCCATGTCCCAGCGGGACCAGGCGGATTGAATTTTCTCGTTGCCGTTCCAGAAGTATTTGTAAATCCAGACGGCATCACGCTTCGTATCCGAGAGGGCCAGTAAGATGTCCTCATTGGTGGAGCAGGAGAGTCGGCGGATGGAGCCGGGGATATACTGCGGAATGTGCGCGGTCACGTCCGCCGCGTCGTTCTGGTCCGTGGAATCGGGCATGGTGAAGTATTCGCGCACCCCGGCCCATTCCCCGCTGCCGGAAGCGAAGAAGACCGTCTTGCCCGCACTGACCGGCTGGGCCGTCATGCTGGCCTCGAACTCGGTCACGGGCTTGACCGATACCGTGGCATTGGAGAGCACGGTGTCATGCTCCAGCACAAACTGGCTCTGCTCCGAGAAAAGCAGCAGGCCGCCGGAAAAGACCGCCGCGTGCTCCAGGATGTTGGATTTCACATGGCTGGCCGCCACGTCGATCACGTCGCTGTCCACCAGGGTGGTCACGGTGGTCAGGAAGAAGTTGAAGAACTCCCCCACCTCGCTCATGACCACGTTCTCCCCGGCCAGGAAAGCCAGGCGGTTACGATAGAAGAAGATGCCGCCCAGCGTCCGGTCCAGAAAGGAGGGGAAGGGCGCGGAATCCTCGTCGCCGCATTCGCGCTTGGCCCACTCCAGGGGCCCGAAGCTGAACGTGCCGTCCGCCTGCCGGATCAGGGCGTGCGGCATGCTGGCCGGGTCCAGCTCGCAGGGAATGCCGGGGGCCACGGTTTCCTTCCAGTAGCCTTCCCCGAAGTCGTCCTGCTCGTCCGTGGGTTCAAAGACGCAGTAGTAGTTGTCGAAGCTGGAGGACTGGTCGCCTATGACCTCCACCACGTAGCCGCGCGGGGCCACGGTGGGCAGATCGGAAAAACGCTGGCTCTGGCCCTTGCAGACCACCATATGGGTGTTGGAGCGGGTGTCCTCCACCTTGACCTTGAAGTCCGCGCCGTCAGCCTTGCGAATCCAGAGCGTGGCGTTGGAATAGCCGACTGTGTAGCCCCCGAAGGCCTTGATCTGGTCCCCCAGGCTCTGGGCGATTTCCGAGGATGAGAGCTTGTCCGCCGGTTGGTCCGCCGGGGCCACGCCGTCCAGGGTGGTGAAGGAGGCGGTCTTGCCGTCCACCGTGACGTTGTAGGTGGTGTTGTAGCTGGCCTGCTTGATGAAAACCAGGGCTTCCGGCTGGCGCTTGGGGGAAAGGCTGTCCTCCTTCTTGCGTACAATGACCCGGCGGTTGAGCACAAAGGTATAGTCGTTGATAGTCAGGAATCGCAAGTCGCGCCCGGCATTGGCGGCCTGGGCCAGATAATCCGCAGCGCCGTCCTGGAGGGTCACGCTTTTGGGATTGCCGTCCAGGTCGCGGACAATGATGCCGCCCGTGGAGAACAGGGCGATATATTTTTCGTTTTCGTCCCTGTTGATGACATGGGCCGCCACGCCCGCCGCCGCGTCGCCTTCGGGCGCGGGCAGCTCGGCCAGATGGCGGGTGGCCGGGCGGCGCTTGAGGAAGTCCGTCACCGAGGAATAGCAGTTGACCTGTTCCTCGGCCTGGGTGGGCAGGCGGACGCTCCAGGGCTGCTGGGACACGCCGGAGATGAGGTTGGCAATGGCGGTGGTGATTAGGCGGCCCATCAGAGGGACCTCCGGTTGCGATGCAGCAGGGTCAGCCAGGGATTCCAGGTGCCGGTGGGCGGCAAGGTGCCCTTGAGAATGTTGGGCCGGTCCTGGCGGCGTTCCTCGGCCAGCATCAGGGCGCGTGCGCGGGCCTCGTCGGCCTGCTGGAAGTCGTAGAGGGTGCCGGAGCCCACCGTGCGTTCCTGGAAGACGCGCGCGGCCTTGAGCGTGACGTAACGCCTGGCGGCTTCGGGAAGGTCTTCAAACGGCAGGAGCAGGGTCAGGGTGACCGGAATGCGGGTGCCGGAGGGGAAGGTGAAACTGTGGTTCACCCGGTCGTAGACGCGCTGGCCCCTGATGGTCAGTTCCCTGCCGTCAGGCTCCCGGAAGTGGACCCGGATGGCCGTGGGCGGCAGCTTGATTTCCCCTTTGGCCGCATCCGGCGTCAGGGGGTAGTCGTCCTCGGTGTTCCACTGCCAGCCCTCGGTCTGGGTTTCGCGGGAGATTTCCGCCAGGATGTTCCGGGCCAGGGAAACGTCCGCCGTCATGTCGGACAGCGAGTTGACAGGGGCTTCGCCTATGCCGGAAAGGATGATGTTGACGGCTTCCAGTTCCGTGGTGGGACGGCTGCCGCTCAGTATGGCGCTGTTCATATGCCTCCGTAAAAAGAAAAGGGAGAGGCCGCAGCCCCTCCCCGGTCGTATTGTTCAAAATTACGTAAGGCGGGAGTTTTGTTCTTCGGCAAGGAAAGCAAGCGGCCCGGCGCGGGAGCATAGACAGACCTATGTGACCGCGCCGGGCCGCGCCGCTTGACGCAGACGAAGGGCAAAAGAACCGTCTTACGCGGTTTCCTTGCTGATTTCGATGGCGCAGGCCGGGCGCAGGATGCCGTGGCCCATAGCGTATTTGCCCACCATCAGGGTGGCCTGGTACATGACGTTGAAATCCGCGCCGGACTGCTGGACCACCAGGTCTTTGAGCTTCACGGTGCCGATGGCCTCGCGCTGGAAGCCGATGCCCACGGTATTGGTGAAGTCGCCGTGGTAGGTGTTCTTTTCGCCCGCCGTGGGCGCGGCGATATTGGTGGAGGGCACGTTGTTGGACTTGCGGATTTTCACGCCGCCGATGGCCTCAATCTGGCCGTCCTTGTAGGAACCGCCGCCGTTCCAGTCCTTGTTCAGCACCTTGGTGGTCTGGTTCAGCAGATAAAACTGCGCCGGTTTCAGGATCGTGAAGCGTTCCCAATCCAGCACATCCTTCTCGTCCCATATCTGGGCGCAGGAGAAGATGGCCTCGGCCAGCACTTCGCCGTCCGTGGCGACCGTGGGTCCGCCCTTGATCACCGAACCGCCCGGCTCGTCGTCAATGAGTCCGGCGGTGCGAGCGGCCAGCACGGCCACGCGCATGGTCTTCTGGTCGAACTCGCGGGCCAGGGCCCAGCCGAGCTGCTTGGAATATTCGCCGCGCACGTCATAGTGGTTCTTGGCGTCTTCCAGGTCGTAGATCGCCACATCCGCGATGAGCAGATCGTCGATGTTGATGACCCGCTCGTGGGTGGCGATCTGGTTGGAGCCCAGGATGGGGGTGCCCGCCACGTGGTAGCGCGCCGACGCCTTGCCCAGCACCGGGAAGGAGGCGGACTTGCCGTGGGAGATGGTGCGCGTCTTGTGCAGGCCCTCCATGATGTTGACCTCCTTGAAGGCGGTCAGCACCTCTCCGGCGAAGAGCTTGAGAAAGAGGGCGTCGGCGTCGCCGGTTTTGTTGACCTGTCCGGGACGCGAAAGAGTGAGATTCTGGTCGGCCAATGAAGACTCCTTGATGAGGGTTGCGGTTTAAAATCCGAGGCCCAGCATGCCCAGCAGCAGGCTGGTGATTTCCTTGAGCACCGAGGGGGGCAGCGGGGTATCGGGCCAGTAGGTGAGAATGACGGGGCGGACCATGACTTCCCAGAGAAAGGCCAGGGTCAGCGCCCAGCCCAGAAAGGAACGCCAGAGCCGCAGGCGGCTGGGCGGAGCGCCGGACACTTCGGCCTCGTTGATCCTGCTCTGGGACGCGCGGGCTTCTTTCTTGTCCGGCAGCAGGCGGTCCGTGACCTTGCCGAAGATTTCCGAGAGAAAGGAGAAGATGACGGCCTCCTGTTATTTAATGATGACGACCTCCCCGCTGGAGAAGCAAAGCGCCTCGCACTGCCTGCGTTTGACCAGGCCGGGCAGGCGCTTTTTCACGCCCTCCACCGTGGCCTTGTTCCAGCGCCGTATCTGATCCGGAACGTCCGAGAATTTCCGCGCCTTGAGCCGCTGGAGCAGGGTGGAGGAAGCGAAGTTGCCTTCGCCCAGGTTGAAGACGAAGGAGGTCAGGGCGGCCAGTTGGCGCACGGGCGCGTCCGCCCCCTCGGGCCACTGCCGCAGCACGGCCTCAAAGGCGTCGAGCATGTCCTGCCGCAGCAGGAGTCCGGCCTCTTCTTTGCTGATAGGCCGCTGATCCGGCGGGCAGAGGTGGCCGTAGCCGATGGTCCATTTGCCTGCCGGGCATTTGTAGGGGACGAGCCGCAGGCCTTCATAGTGTTTGACGGCCTCGGTCATGGGGTGGTTGAAAATGTCCTCGAAGCGGATGATGGCAAAGCCTCCTTGGTGGGAAGTGAGCAGGATGAACAGAATCAGCGCCCGCAGCACTATCCGAAGACGTGCGGGGAGCGGGCCATCTTGGCCTCCACGGCGCGGGTGTAGGCCGGGTCGGAGCCGTAGCGCCCGTCGCGCATGGCCTCCACCACCTGGGCGGCGGATTCGAACACGTCGCGGGAACCGCCGCCGGACACCGAGCCGCCCGCCAGATGCGCCGGTTCAGCGCCCTCGGCCCCGCGCCACTTGGCGATCAGGCCGTTGACGGCCAGGGTGATCATGTCTTTCTTGCCGGAGCAGCACAGGGAGTCGAAGGCCCGGATTTCCTCGGGCGGAAGATTCTGCCCGGCCCACTGCACCATGTCCGCGTACTGTTCCGGGCCGCCCGCAAGGCCCTGGATTTCACTGATGAAGGTTTGGGCCACGGCCATACGCCCGTCGATGTAGGAATCGACCACGTTTTTGGGGATGCCCGCAGCGGTGAGCTTTTTGTAGGATTCCTCGGACAGCGCGCCCTGGGCCATGAACTCCCGCTCGAAGTCGGCAATGTCCAGGCTTTTGTCCTTGAGCAGATCGGCGGCCTGCTCCTGGTCCTTGGGAGCCGGGGGAGCGTCATCCTGCTTTTCTTTGTTTTCCGGCTGCTCGGGCTGCCGGGGTGGAGTTTCCCTTTCCTGGGGTTTCTCCTGGGGCTCCACTTGGTTGATGCCGGTATCGGCGACGGCGGCGGGATTTTCCGTATTGGAATGGACGGCGGGCTGTTCCGGGGCCTCGGGGCCGGTTTCCCGGCTGGGAATTTCAATCTGGCTCATCTTTTGCGCTCCTTTGGCGTACTGTGCTTAATTGTCGATGCGGGTCAGTTTGCCGGAAAAGCCGATGGGCTGCGGCTTTCCGGAGGCGGCCTTCCTGGGAGAGGGTTCGCCGGGCTTGGAGAGGGTCAGACCCTTGTCCTGCTGTTCCTGCGGCTGCGTGTCAGCCTTGCTGTTCTTGTCCGCCATTGACGGGCTCCTCTTGGTTGGGTTGGGGTTGCTGCTGGGCGTTCTGGACCATGCCGCCAAACTGGCGCAGGGCTTCCGGCCCCAGCCGTTCCAGCATTTGCTGCTGCTGTGCCTGTTGCTGCGCCTGGGCCTGCTCGGCCGCCAAGGTCCGCTCGTCCTTGATCAGACCTTCCATGTCGATGCCGATGCTGGTTGCCAGACGCATGACCGCGTTGTGGGGATTGACCATAGCCAGGAAGTTCTCGCCCAGGGTCTGGGCGCAGAATTGCAGAAATTCCACCAGCTTGGTCCGGTCGTTGCCCCGGCCAAGGGCATCGAAGCCTGTGACCACCGAGGGACGCACGCTGTCTCCGGGCAGGGGCGGCAGGCGCTTTTCCCTGACCATGCGGGCCATGCGGCTACGGATGAAGGGCATCTGGAATTCCTGGGAAATGACCGTGTAAACGCCGCCCAGGCCGGTTTCCAGTTCTTGGGCCAGGGTGCGGATTTCCTCCGCCGTGACCCGCTCGCCCTGCCGCCGCACGCCGTCCATCATCAGGAAGGCGGTTTTCAGGCGTTGGTCCAGGCTCTGAATCTGGGCGGCCACCACCTGGAAGTCCGCGCCTTTCTGGACCTGGAGGAAAGCCACGTCATTGGGGCTGCCTTCCACAAAGTCCCCGTTGGCCGCTTCGGCCACGGCCTTGGGCGAGGTGGCGCTGTTGGGATTGACTAGGCCCACCACCTTGGCCGACACGGCACTGCCCTCCACCAGGGACTGGTTGAGCGATTCGAGGCTGTTGAGATCGCCTAGCTGCAATTCCACAAAGGAACGCCCGTAGCTTTCCCCGGACACCGAGTACATGCGCACCGGGAACCAGGGGCAGGCATCCACGGGATAGCTGCCTTCGGAGCCGGGCAGGACCACGCCCCGGCATTCCTGCCTGATTTTCCACAACTTGCCCTTGCGCCGCAGATGGGTGTAGATGCGAACCTGGCGGCTCCGCTGATCCTGCCGCTCCGGTTCGCCCACGCGGGACCGGCCCTCGGGCGAGGGATTTTCCCCGCTGTCCGCCGCGCGGATGGCCTCGGCGGTTTCTTTGGGCAGGGCGTCCAGGTCCACCTCTTCTTCGGTGACCATCTCCACGGCATTGCCCGAGGGATCACGCCGCACCACGAAGCGGGAGAGCGGGAAGAGGCGCAGGCCCTTCCTCGGGTCGTCGTAGTAGAGCACGTTGCCGCCCACGATGAGGTGCTCGTTGCCCTCATAGACCACCGAGCGGTCGCCTTTGTCCTCAATGTCCGCCAGCACGGCCCGCTCCACGCGGGAGAGGGCCTTTTCGATGCGGGTGCGGAATTCCTTGTCCGCGTCCTCCTGTTCCTTTTCCAGGAGAAGGTTGTTCAGGCGCAGGCGGAAGCAGGGCTCGTTGGGCGGCAACATGGTCAGCAGCAGTTTAGACGCCAGGTTGGTTACGCCGCGCGCGCCCACGCTCTGGTAGAGTGAGGGCAAGTCGGCCCCGTTGGGGCTGTCGTCCGGGGGGATCAGCAGGGGAATGGTCAGGGCCGCGCATTGCCGCGCGCGCCGGAGCCAGGGCTCCCGTTCCTGGGAGAGTTTGCGGTAGCGGGATTCCGCCGGGCCGTGGGGAGTGTTGTTCTTGTTGTTGTTGTCGTCGCCGTTGTCGTCAGCGCGGGATGGATACGCCCTGGCTTCCGCCATTGGTCCCTCCCATGCCGCCGCCAAGCGTCAGGCCGATGCGCAGGGAGCTGGTGCCCTTGCGCTGGCTGGCCGCGTTGCTTTGGCGTTTTGCGCCTTCATTGACCACCGGGGCTTCGGCCGTGTTTTCAGGCGGCGGGGCCGTGGCCGCCACAGTAGGGGTGGGCGCTTCCACCACGGACGGCGATCCGCCGCCCCCGCCAAAAATGCCGCCGCTGCACATAAAACCTCCTTGGTTGCTGTTGGAATGGGTTTGTTACTCTTCAAAGGGACTGACGCAGATGGGCCGCTTTCTTTCCTGGTAGCGTAGGGCCTGCCGGAGATCGCGCACCAGGGCGCGCTTACCGGCGTAGAACCAGATGTCCCGGTCCGCCACGTTCGTCTCCGGGCAGCGTTCCGGGAAGAGCGTGTCCAGGTCGTCC
>ERZ791915.1593-NODE-1593-length-16641-cov-3.680936_pt1 | contig 16641 bp, 10 predicted proteins | sample MGYA00510139_ERZ791915 | MGnify/ENA primary metagenome ERZ791915 (study PRJEB30046, sample SAMN00792117) | human gut metagenome | study: EMG produced TPA metagenomics assembly of the A metagenome-wide association study of gut microbiota in type 2... | reverse complement strand
GTTGCTCAGGTACTTAAAAAAAATATTTTATAATAGTGTTGCGGAATTAAGGTATTGATGATTGTCGTTTTTCGGAAAATAATCGAGATTATGGACCAGCTTATTTCTGAATGAGAGTTTATGAATAATTTAATTATATTGTTTAACCAAGTAATGCTATCATGAAACAAAAAAATGGAAAGATGAAGAGTAGATTACTCCTATTATTGGCGTTGTTATTAATGGTGCCTGTTGGAGTGTTTGCTCAAAACATTACAGTGAAAGGTACTGTGACAGACTCACAGGGGGAGACGGTTATCGGTGCCACTGTAGTGGAAAAAGGTAATACTTCCAATGGTGTTACCACTGATTTAGATGGTCACTTTACGTTAACTGTCGCTAAAGGTAAAAAACTGGTGATTTCCTATATCGGTATGGAAACCCAGGAACTGGATGCCGTTGCCGGTAAAGAATTAAAAGTTGTCTTGAAGGATGATTCACAAGCACTTGATGAAGTGGTTGTTATTGGCTATGGCAGTAAGGCGAGAAAGGATTTGACGGGTTCCGTCGGTTCTGTTTCAGGTGCCAAATTGGCTGCTGTTCCTGTTACTTCAGCTGCTGTAGCTCTGCAAGGTAAGATTGCTGGTGTACAGGTAACCACGGTCGATGGTGCTCCGGGAGCTGATATCAATATCCGTGTGCGTGGAGGTACGTCCGTGACGCAAAGTAATGACCCGCTTTATATAGTAGACGGTTTTCAGGTAGACAATATTAATGACATTCCACCGACGGACATTGCTTCCATCGACGTGTTGAAAGATGCTTCTTTGACTGCTATTTACGGTGCAAAAGGTGGTAATGGCGTTGTAATTGTGACTACGAAATCTGCTCAACAGGGTAAGATAACTGTAGGTGTGAATGCTCAAATGTCAGTAAGCAAGCTTTCTAAAAAACTTGATTTGATGGATGCTTACGACTATGTACAGTATCAATATGACTGGGCAGCTTCAAATGGCGGTATGCGTAGTGGTCCGGCTAAATATTTTCGCGCTAACTTTGGTAATCCGAACGACTTGGATTTATATAAGTATGCTCCTACTCATGACTGGCAAGATCAGGTAATGGGAGAAACTCCGTTGAACTATTCTACTAATGTAACTGTTGGTGGTGGTTCCGAGAAGTTCCGTTTCAATACTTCTTTGACTCAATCGGAGGATAAAGGTATTATTTTAGGTTCCGGTGTTCGTCGTACTAACTTGAACGTCAAAATTAATGCTCAGTTAACCAAGAACTTGACATTAACTATGAATCCTCGTTTTACATATCGTCGTGACACAGGAGCCGGTGGTGATAAAGTCGGTAGCGGTGGTATTATTGATGTATTACGCTATCGCCCCTCAAACGGTTTGCGTGAATTTGCAACCTGGGATCCGGCAACAGTTGATCCGGACGATGAAGCAATCTTCGCTTACACTAACCCGAAGAGCGATATCGGTCAGAATGTAAAGTTGAAGCATGCTTACAGTTACACTAATCAGTTCTCTTTGGATTGGAAACCTATCGAAGGTTTAACACTTCGTACCGAAGCTGCTCATTCTATCCAATTTTCTGATGAAAATAACTTTTTCGGTCGCCTGACCAAAACAGGTCAGGATAATTCGAAAATGCCGGTTGCTGAAATTAAAGACAAGCGTAAAGAGTCTTATACTTGGATTAATACTGCTAATTACTCGTTTAAAACAGGACAATTTCACAACTGGTCTGCATTGCTGGGGTCGGAAATTCATCATACTCAGACCAAAGAGAATTATCAGAAGAATCGTTATTTCCCTCAAAATATTGAAGCTGATCGTGCTTTGAACAATATGGCTTTGGGTACACCGTGGGAATCAACTTCTTTACTTTCTACTCCAAACCGTACGGCTTCTTTTTTCGGTCAGATAAACTACAACTATGACCACAAATACTTGATTGCCGCAACAATGCGTGCCGATGGTTCTACTAAGTTTGCTCCGGGTAATCAATGGGGGTATTTCCCCTCTGTTTCAGGTGCTTGGGTACTTTCCAGAGAAGGCTTTTTGGAAAATAATGCGCTAATCAGCAATTTGAAACTGCGTGCTGCTATTGGTTTGGCTGGAAATAATCGTATTGACGATGACCAATGGCGTTTCTTGTATTCGGTAAATGCAACTGGTGGTCCAGGCTTTGGTGAAGCAACTCAATATGGCGAACAATGGTTTAGTGTAAGCGATGGGAAAAAATTTCCCAATACAAAAATCAAGTGGGAAACAACCCTAACTCGCAACGTGGCATTGGATATCAGCCTCTTTGGTGATCGTTTGACCATTACTCCGGAGTTCTATTGGAACACTACAAAAGATTTACTTTATGAGTCAGTTATACCGTCGACCATGGGATTCACTAAGCAGATGCAGAACATCGGCCAGGTGACGAATAAGGGTATTGAATTAAGTATTAATGGAGATATTCTTCGTGGTAAGGATTATGTGTTGAGCGCTAACTTTACATTCGGTATGAACAAAATGAAAATTGATAAACTGAATGATACCGATGATATACTTTGGATTTTGGATGATCGTTGGAAACCTGATTATGATAACTATTGCTTGAGAGTGGGTGATCAAGTTGGTCTGATTTACGGTTTTGTCTATGATGGTCTCTATAGTCCGGATGAATTCTATTTCGATCCTACTCAGAACTTCTTGGCTGTTCCGAATGAAGGTACTGTTATTAACACTATCTATCAGGATTCTAATTCGGGTGCAGCAACATTGCCGGGCAAGATTAAGTTCAAAGATTTGGATGGGGACGGTCAGATAACAGAAAACGACCGTACTGTGATTGGTAACACAACTCCAAAGTTCCAAGGTGGTTTCGGTTTGAGTGGTCAATGGAAGAATTTTGACTTTACTGCCAACTTTAACTACATGGTTGACTTTGATGTTTATAATGCTACTAATTACATGCTTTCTTCATCTATCAGTAATACTAATAATTTCTACAACGTATTGGCAGACTTTACACAAAAAAATCGCTGGACTTATGTACGTGCGGATGGTGAATGCCTGTATAAAAATACTAACATTGATGGGTCGGTTAACGAATATATTACGATGAATGCCGGTAAGTCTTTGTGGAATCCGGCAGATGTGGAAGATAAGGTAACTCACTCTTACTTTGTAGAAGACGGTTCATTCCTCCGTTTGCAAGACGTAACGATCGGTTATACATTGCCTAGTAACCTGACTAAGAAGTGGGGGATGTCGAAGGTTCGTTTCTATGCCAGTGCTTCCAATCTTTTTATCCTGACTGGTTATTCTGGTTACGACCCCGAAGTAGATGTACAATCAGGTTTGACTCCTTCTATGGACTACAATCGTTACCCACGTAGCCGTAGCTTCGTATTTGGTACCAACATTACATTCTAACATTAAAAATTAGAGAAATATGAAATTAAAATATTTATTTTTCGCCGCTTTGGCTTCGTTGGGTTTCACAGCTTGCAGTGACTTCTTGGATGTTGACTCTGTATCGAAGTATGATAGTGAAGGGGTTTTCGGCGAAAAGACAGAGATTAACCGCGCCCTTAACGGGGTATATGCAAAGCTGATGAGTGGTGATTTTTACGGTGACGCTTATTTCACTAAGTTTGTTTTCAACAGCGATGTGGAGTTTACGACGAATACCAGTGATGTGGCTACAAACAACAGTTTTCGTCGTTTCGATGGAAACAGTACTGCCAATGACGTAGAGAAGTTTTGGAATGCTGCCTATTCAGGTGTTGAGTATGCTAATAATTTTGTATATTATTTAGAGAGAAGTCCGCTATATAGCACAGAAGATGCAGAAATCATGCAGATGATGGGTGAAGCTAAAGTGATACGTGCCATGTTCTTTCATGATTTGGTGACTTATTTTGGTGATATTCCTTTCACATTTGAACCCGCTTCTGTGGTAGAGAATTATGTAATGCCTATTGTCAGCCGTGATGAAGTTTACAAGACTTTGATTGAGGACTTGAAGAGTATTGCTCCCTACATGAAGTTTGCTGCTAATTTGTCGAATGGTGTAGAACGTGCCTCTAAGGAGTTTTGTTGGTCTATGATTGCACGTATGGCAATGCATGCGGGTGGTTACTCTTTGCGTCCGGATACTGATAATCCAGCTAATTTCGGTAAAATGGAACGTCCTGCCAACTACAAAGATCTTTATAAAACGGCTTTAGCATACTGTGACTCAGTAATTTCTTCAGCTACCCACACATTGTCTTTGCCTTATTATCGGGTGTTTGTAAATGAATGTAACTATGTGGTGAACAGTAATGATGATCCTATCTTTGAAATTCCTTTTGCAAAAGAGACTTCCGGTAATGTTGGTTATGTACATGGACCGAAAAGCGAACTCTATGAAGGTTCTACGAGTGGCGATAATATTTGGGGTGAAGCTAAGAGTAGCGCTGCATTGAGTGCATTCTATCGCTTTATGTTTGACCCAGAAGATGCTCGTCGCGATTATCTCAATGGCTTGTGGGGATACCTTTATAATGGCGAACCTACAATCAGTGTTTCTTATACGGTGTACAATAACAAGTGGTCCAAACTGTGGTCAACAAGTGGTAATCCGGAAAGTGCAGGTAATACAGGTATTAATTTTCCCTATATGCGCTATACAGATGTATTGTTGATGTATGCTGAGGCAGCCAACGAACTGAATGATGGCCCTACAGATGCAGCTAAGGCCGCTCTTCGTCAGGTACGCCAACGTGCATTCACTAACCCGGAAAAGATTGATTCGTATATCGAAAGTATGAGTGGGTCAAAGGAGGATTTTCTGAAGGCTGTGCTTGACGAACGTAAGTTTGAGTTTGCTGGTGAAAACATGCGTTGGAAAGATTTGGTTCGTAATAACCTTTTGGCAGAAAATACTTATTATAACTTCTTACGCTATTTGGTTTGCGGTGAAAACGGTGCGGGACAATCTGCTTACCAAGAGATGGTGGAAGAGTATGACGGAATGCCTGAATATTTAGACAAATTGCCATCAACCGTATATTATATGATTGGTGCAAATCCTCAAACTCCGAGTGTATTTCCCAATACATCATTGCGTATTATTGATATTTACAATCCATATGATGATGTAGTTGTGAGTACAGTTCCTGATGAATATAGAGCATTGACAGTTCAGTATCCTTACGCCTGGGCTTCTGATGCAGGTGTAGTGAATGCACAATGTTTGTACTCATTTTATGGATACATTTATTGCGATCAGATATCAGGTTTGGTTTATCTGAATACTAATGGCAAATATAGTACTCATGCCCCGAGTGCAAATGCCAGTTTGCCGCCGGTTCGATATATTTTACCTTATCCGAATGCGGCTATTCAACGTTCTGCCGGTGCCTATAAGAACTATTACGGTTATACAAAGTAGTAATCAATAAATAAGAAACAACAATATGAAAAAGAAATTCTTATATATCATGATGGCTCTCTGCTCATTCTCGTTTGTGGCTTGTAGTGATGATGACTATATTCCCGGGAAGAGCGAACTGGATGCTGATAGAGAACTTATGACCATGTTTCGTGTAGACGATAATTCAAATAAGGGTGATACCGACCCCTATCGTTGTCAGGTGGTGAATATTAACGATGTGCAGCTTCGTTGGTATGGTGTGGATGGCTGTGCCGGATATGAGTTGAAATGGGGATTACAAGGTAACGTGTCTTCCGGTTTGGCCGAGGATTGGGAAAATCCCAAAAATATTGAAGGCTCAGTAATTCTTGGGCCTGATGAATTGGAATATTTGGTAAAGGATCTCCAATATTCTACTCCCTATCACTTTGCCATTCGTACTCTTTCTAAAAAAGGTGAGGGGCACCACTCTAAGTGGTATGGCTATGGTAGCGGTCGTCAGTGGTCTGAGTATTGTAGTTTTACTACCGAACCTCGTTATGACACTCCGGAGGTTATTGTGGTTAACGATGTGACTGAAACAACTTTCCGGGTAAATATAGACCGACAGTTAGCAACTTCGGGTAGTGATGATCAACAGCAAAAATACTTGAATTACTTTGAAGTCGCAGATGGTAATTTTGTAATGCAGACTCTAACAGTGGAGCCTTCACCTACTAATCCTAATGCTGCTTGTCCCGACAAGTGGAAGAACTACAAATTGACTCAGGAAGATTTTGAGCGTGGTTATGTAGATATTGATGGTTTGGAGACTAACTGTGTATATTTGGTAAACGTGCAGAACGATAATGTGGCTGTACATTGGGATGCTATTTATAATACTTGTGTGATTCGTATGGATGGTGTAGCGGGTGAACCTATTTTAATCAAGCACTTTGCTGACCCGAATGATACCATTCGTGGTGCTTACGACTATAATGCGTCCCGCCTTGATACTATCATTGATAACTTTACTGCAGATGGTAGCTTGGCTGAGGGTCAGATTTTCTACTTGGAAGGTGGCAAAACTTACTATTTTGCTCAGAATGTATCTATCTGTAAAGGCTTTACTCTACAGACCGATCCCGAAACTGTTTCTAAGGGTAATGCTAAAGTGTTGATGGGTGGTACTTGGACTTATGACAATGGTGCTTGTGGTAATGCGATGAACTTCATGTTCGGGCGTAATCCGCAAACTGGTGAGTTGGGTGGTATCAATGTGAAGTCGGTAATATTCAAAGATCTCGACTTTGATTGTCCGAAAGCTGTTCACTATGGGCTTTACAATGGTAATACTACCGGTAACTACTTTATAAATATGTACTCTATGGGTATGGCTGTTTCATTCCAGTCGTTTGAAATTTATAATTGTACTTTCCAAGGACAGGTGCGTGGTTTCCTCCGTACGCAAGGCTCTAATCGTAAGACGTTTGAGAAAATTCAAATCGAAAATTGTATTTTCTATAATTCAGGATATTATGATAACAAAGGTGGTGGTTATTGTTGGTTCTTTGGTGATGGTGCATTAGCAAAATGTAATGTATTTAATGACTTTATTTTCCGCAACAATACTATTTATGATTCACCGCATGGTGCCTTTATTTCTAATAATAAGGATAACTTTGATTGGCCAGCCAACATTCGTTATAAGTTTACTATTGAGAACAATACGTTTATAAACTTTGAAACTCGTGGTGGTTCTAAGATCTTTGACATGCGTAATGTGCCAAGTGGCACGGAAATTATCTTCCAGAAGAATTTGTTCATTTTGGCTAAGGATGCATCTGATAATCGTACAATGAATTCACAGGCTATTGATCTTCGTACAGTAAATGGTGATGGTGTTATTATCTACGATTTCAAGGATAATTATTCTACTAATGCTTATCTGACCAAAGGTTCAATTTTTTCCAGTGGTTTTGATGCTTCGAAGAATAATGCTGGTTATAATTTCAATGCTAGTGGTACTGAGGAACTGGCTGTTCATTTGGGAGATGAGCAGGACCCTGAAGGAATTTCTCCTACAGAGTTAATGAAGAATCCGAATCCACCTCATCATGATCCGGATAAGTTGATGCATCGCGGCATTGATCTCAACAACCTGTATTATAACAATACCGATAAGGTACGCAATTCAGCTATCTATCGTTTGGGCATTGGTGATCCGCGTTGGAGACAATAATAATAACGTGTCGTTAATGAAGCCGTGAGGTTTTGTTAGACATTCTTTGCAGGAAGGGCGTTCCATTCGGAGGAACGCCCTTTATGTATATAGTAACTAATGAAGTTGGTATTCTCTTATTTATCTTTAGGAGTAAACTCTGAGGGACTTACTCCATATTTTTTCTTGAAACACTTACTAAAGTATTTTGGATCATTAAAGCCTGTCATATAGGCTATTGTAGAGACGTTATATTCTCCTGTTTCCATTAATTGCTTGGCACGTTTTATACGCATCTCGCGGACGAAATCAATAGGCGAAAGTCCGACAATACTTTTCAGCTTTTGGTAGAATACCGTACGGCCCATACCCAGTTCTTGGGCAAATTCATCAATCGTCAGTTTCGAATTATCCATTTGATTGTGCATTATTTCCATTACCCGCTTCATGAATACTTCGTCAAACGGAACAATTTGTGGCCTTTCCGGTTCTACTTCTACAAGGAGAGTAGGGACAGGGTTTTCTTTTTTCTGATCCGACCATTGTTCGAGATAAAGTTCCTGTAATTGTTTGCGCTGATGCAACAGTGATTTAATGCGTGTTTTCAGATAAGTAGAACTGAATGGTTTGGTGATATAATCGTCAATTCCTTGTTCCAATCCAGAAATACGGTCATCCAAAGAAGACTTGGCAGAAAGAAGTATAATAGGAATATGACAAACATCTCGGTGAGCTTTGATAGCTTTCACCATATCCAGACCATCCATAACAGGCATCATCACGTCACTGATGATAAAATCCGGTACATGTTGCAGAGCCTGCTCCAGGCCTTCTTGCCCATTTGTCGCCTCAATGACTTTATAGGTTCCGGAAAGGATATCGTTCAGGAAGTTTCTCAATTCTGCATTATCTTCTACGACTAACACGGAGATAGGATACCTGTCCGTATTATTATCGGTGTCTTTTTCTTCCATCTTCTCCTGTAGAATAACATTTTTCTCTGATGTTTTGGAAATGATTTTATGCTTGTCTTGTTTCTGATTATGAGTGGACGGAGCATCACTCAGGATAAATTCCGTGTTTTCTTTTCCTTCATAAACCTTCTGGTTAAGCGGCAATGTCACAATGAATTCACTCCCCATTCCAGTTTCAGTATTCACTTGAATATTACCCTGATGTAATTCAATCAGTTCTTTTACTAAGGACAGGCCAATGCCGGAAGATGGTTGCAGAATATTGTTATTTACCAATGTTTCAAAACGCTGGAATAGTGTCTGTTGCTTCTTAGGGTCAATACCAATACCTTCATCGGCAACGGAAATAACGACTTTATCTTTTGTCGTATGGGCATACACTGTAATTGATTTATTGGCAGGTGTGTATTTGAATGCATTAGACAATAAATTAAAGATAATCTTTTCGACTTTATCCTGATCTATCCAGCAATGTATTGACTCTTTATCTGTTTGCAGACGGAAATTAATATTTTTTTCTTCGGCAATGAGGTGGAAATTACCCATCACTTTTTGCAATAGTTCTATAATATCAGTTTTCTCCAGCAATAGCTTCATCTTTTTGTTTTCTATTTTACGGAAATCGAGTATCTGATTGACCAGTCGCAACATGCGCTCTGTATTATTGTGAACTACTGTCAGAAGTTTACGGGCACTGGGAGTGAGAGGCTCATGCTCAAGAACTTCACCTACAGGGCTGGTAATCAGAGTCAACGGTGTGCGTAATTCATGAGAAATATCCGTGAAGAACCGTAACTTTATATTTGACAGTTGTTGTTCCATATAAATCTGATGACGTAGTTTATAGATATATAATATGATATATACAATAGTAGCTGTAAATAAGATGAATAAGATAATATAGAGTAATACAGCCCAGTATGTTTCCCAGAATGTGGGAATTACAGTGACAGAAAGCTTTCGCACATTGTCTGTCCATACACCGTCACTATTGGTTGAGCGTATTTGTAATTCATAATTTCCCGGAGGAAGATTAATATAACTGGCCGTGCGGCTATTCTCCACTTCATTCCATTTTTCTTCCAGCCCTTTTAACCGGTAAGCGTAGTTGATGGAAGTCGGATTGACATAGTCTAATGCTGCAAACTGGAAAGATACGTTTCGCTCGTCAGGTTTTAATTTTAATTCCTCCAGATCATCAAGATCCAGTTGTTGCTGAACTCCCTGTATTTTTAAACTAGTGAATACAATAGGGGGAGTATAGGAACTTTTACTGAAGGCAGCTGGATTTATCTTTAAAATCCCTGCATCTGTACCTAATATTAACTGATTCTGTAATATAGCGGGGGAGGCTTCACTGAAATATATTTCTTTTTGCAGATGCTTTTCGTTGTAATGCTCGAAGGTTCCGTTTTCCGGATCAAATTTGGCCAGTGTATTTTCTGATATGACCCATAGATTTTTCTGTTGATCCTCAATCATGGATAGAACCAGGTCCGACACTAAACCATTTCGTTTGGTGTAGGTCTTGAATTGGATCTGGTCGGTTAACAAATTATCTGAAATAATCTGATTGATGCCGCCGGTGAATGTAAGTGCATACGAATTTTTATGGCTGTCTGTATAAATATAAATCACATCGTTGCTGCTAAGACTGGATGCCAAATCCGGTATGCGTACATTGGTATAGAACTTAATGTCTTCCGGACGTTCAAAATTGCAGGAGAAGGTAATCAACCCTTCGGTTGTACCGACTAAAAGGGTATTATTCACTTCTTTGATAACACGCGCTTTGCTAAATTTGTCTTTTGAATAGCCTTTCAGTAGATTACCGTTATGCAGGAAGCGGACTTTTCCATCTGCCGTTTCCTGAAGTAAGTTAATGCCTCCGCCATGAGTGGCTATCCACATTCGTTTTTTTGAATCTTGGTATATGCAATAAACACTATTATTGCTTAAACTATAGGGGTCTTCTTCATTATGTACATAGTTTCTTATCTGGAAGCTTCCATCTCTTTCAGGGCTTAACCGGATGATTCCGTCCCATTTACTACCCATCCATATGTTTCCCTGTTCGTCTTCTGTGAAACAATAAATGTTTCTGGAGAACGAAATGGCTTTTGAGCTGATAGTTCCTTCCGGTGTCAGGTAGCCTTTAAGAGTTTTGTCCGGATTGAAAATCCGGATGACTCCTTTTTTGTTTGCAACCCAGAGATTTTGTTGCTTATCAACCATGATTGCGCGGGTTTCATGTCCGGAATCAAAAGTGGTCAGTTGGCTGGCATTAGGAAAAAATGAAATTTTGTCCATCCAGAAATTATTGGCATACCAGAAGTTTTTTTGATTATCCACATAGAAATTTAGGATAACAGGTGTGAATTTAGATTTCGGTTTACTGTAATCGGTGTAATAGGGCTTTAGTTCTTTATCTTCCCGGTCATAATAGCTTAGACAACCTAGGTGAGGTACAACCCATAAAGTTCCCTGGTTATCTTCGAATATAACGTCACGGCTTTTAAGTTCAGCCTTGGGCATATTTTGTGTAGGGGTTTCATAGTGCTGCTGCTCGTTAGTCAACGGATTATACCGTACAATTCCACGCTGTTCTTTTGAGAATATCCATAATTCATTATGGCTGTCCTCAAATATTCTCATGACGTTAAAATGCATTTCTACATTCCTAAATTGTTTGTTTTTGGCAAAGAAAAGCATGATGCCATTGTTGGTACCTATTCCGATAGTATCTTTTCCCAAACTTAGTATACAGTTTAGTCGCGAATAGTCCAGAGGTATTTCTTCATATTGAACTTGTCCGTTTTGTTGATTATAGATTGCTAAACGTTTGCTTGATATCAGATACATTTTCTCATTGTTTTCACAGAAACTAGTGAAATGGGTTTTATCAGATATTGTTTTTTGCCCAACTATACAAACGCTTTTATCTGTAAAAATCCATTCATCGCCGTCAGCATCTTGTTCGATTCTGGAAATCTTTCTACCGGGTAGGTTGCCGATTTCTGGAGTATAAGGTGTTATGGCGTCCTCATCCTCATTTCCTAATTTCCGTTCGTCTACCCGAAAAGCTCCGTGATCGCATACGATCCAACTGACTCCTTTAGATAGGGCATAGATCTTGCGTACTATATAAGTTTCCCCGCTTTTTTGCTCAAAAGGTTGGAGAATATCGACGAATTTTTCCTGATGACTGTCGAATAAATAAACCCGGGCATCATAAGTCTGGCACCAGATGTTATTTTGTTGATCAGGCACAATTCTTAATATACGGTTACTTGTTAGTGTGCATCCATCTCCGGGATATGCTTTATAATTCTTGAAAGTATAACCGTCATATCTGTTCAAACCATTCCAGGTGGAGAACCAGATGAATCCCTTGGAATCTTGTACAATGTCTGAAACGGTTCTTTGCACTAACCCGTTATATATAGAGAAGTGTTGGATTTGACAAATTGGTTGTGCAAGAAGCATGGTTGGAATTAACAGTACCATGTAGATCAATAAACGTAAAATCTGTTGTGCTATATTTTTCATTTGGTATTAATTTATAAAACACACAAAGATATAAAAAAATGGCGAATTTCTTAATCTTCTTTAAAATAGATGTTGTGAAGGTCTTTTTTACTAAATGAAATAATATATTTGTGATATCAAAATGATATCAACTTAATCTATCAGTTATGGAAACAAAAGAATTGAATTTCAAAGGGTTTAAGATGAATGGCTTTTTAGGATTGTTTGTTCATCTCATTGTGCTGCCTGCACTAATTTTCTTTGGCTTTATTACGTGTGTGCCAACGGCAATTGTGGCTGGTATTCTCTGTATTGTCTGGCTGATAATGTTTGCCGGTTATATGCAATTGGAACCGAATGAGGCTCGGGCTATGGTGTTTTTTGGTAAGTACAAAGGTACATTCAAGGAAACTGGTTTCTTTTGGGTGAATCCATTTCTGGATAAGAAGAAACTTTCTCTTCGTGCGCGTAACCTGGATGTGGAACCTAGCAAGGTAAATGATAAGATCGGTAATCCTATTCTGATAGGTTTGGTGTTGGTCTGGAAACTTAAAGATACCTACAAAGCTATGTTTGAGATTGATTCGCAGACAATGGCTTCATCTGCCCATACGGGGGGAAATGCCAACCAGATTAATATAGGTAATGCGGTTGCCAGCCGTATGAACGCTTTTGAGAATTTTGTGAAAATACAAAGTGATGCCGCTTTACGCCAAGTGGCTGGACAATATGCTTATGATGATAACGAAGCGGATACTGAAGAACTGACACTTCGCTCCGGTGGTGAAGAAATCAATGAACAGTTGGAACAGAAGTTGAACGAACGTCTTGCCATGGCAGGTATGGAAGTAGTGGAGGCACGCATCAACTATCTGGCTTATGCTCCTGAAATAGCTGCGGTAATGCTCCGCCGTCAACAGGCTTCGGCTATCATTACTGCCCGTGAAAAGATTGTTGAGGGAGCTGTTTCCATGGTAAAAATGGCCTTGCATAAACTTTCTGAAGAAGAGATTGTTGAACTGGACGAAGAAAAAAAGGCGGCTATGGTCAGCAATTTGCTGGTAGTACTTTGTGCCGATGAGGCAGCACAGCCGATTGTTAACGCAGGTACATTAAATCATTAATCAAGATAATATGAGCTTTTCTTTTTTATATAAGTGGGCATTAGTGCTTGGTTTATTGCTGGGACATGTAGTAGCGGTTTTTGCTCAGGATACAAATATGAACCGTGCGAAGCATGTGTACGAATTGTTTGTGGCAGATCAGTGGGACAGTATTCATGCTCTCTTGAATAAAAATCTGCAGGAAAAATTATCACCGGAAATTTTTAAGGACATGTTTAAGCAATCGGAAAAGCAGTTTGGAAAACTTCAAGCCAAAGGAGAGTGGAAGCAAGAGAGTGCTGAAGGCATAACACTTTATTATCGCGATCTGAAGTTTGAACGTTACAGTCTCCGTTTTTTGCTGTCTTTCGATGCTGACGGAAGCATGAATACCATTCGTCTGATGCCTGTGCCTGCTGCTTCTACAGCCAAGCCGGTAGCTTATAATAAAGAGAAAATGCAGGAACGAGATATAACGGTGGGAGCGGATGGCTTTAAATTGCCCGGAACGCTGACGTTGCCTGTAGGCAAGAAAAAGGCTCCTGTCGTAATCCTTGTGCATGGTTCCGGTCCGCAGGATCGTGATGAAACTGTCGGTCCCAATAAGCCTTTCCGTGATTTGGCTTGGGGATTGGCAGAACGTGGTATTGCAACGGTTCGTTATGATAAGCGTACAAAAGTATATGGTGCAGCTTTTATTCCGGAAGGCCAGAATGCAAACTATGACACTGAAAGTGTAGATGATGCTGTAGCCATTATTGCTTGGGTGAAGGGATTACCGGAGGTTGATGCAGACAGTGTTTATGTACTGGGACATAGTTTAGGGGCCACACTTGCTCCTCGCATTGCAGAACAAGCAGATGGGGTGACTGGAATTATCCTTGTTGCCGCTTTAGCCCGTCCATTTGAAGATGCTATTGTTGAACAAATGACTTATATATCTTCTCTGACAGACTCTTCCGCTAATGCCAAAAAGCAGATTACAGAAATAAAAAAACAAGCGGATAATATAAAGAAACTGGGCACGCCGGAATATGATGATAAGATTCCTTTATTGTTGGGTGTTCCTCGTTCTTACTGGGAATTTGCTAATGCCTATAAACCGGTAGAAGTGGCATCTAAACTGACTCTTCCCATACTTATATTGCAGGGCGAGCGTGATTATCAGGTGACTATGCAGGATTTTGGCTTATGGCGCTTCGGGTTGATGCGCAATAAAAATGCTTTCTTTAAATCTTATTCTAAACTCAATCATATGCTACAGGAAGGTAGTGGTAAGGCTACTCCGTTTGAGTATAATCAGGCGTCACCTGTAGTCGGATATGTCATGGATGATATTGCATCGTTTATTCATAATGGAAATCTGTTATAATGTGAACTCAATTGTAAATTGTTAAATAGTAAATAGAATCGTGGCTAAAAAAGAAACTTCAACCAAAAGCTTTGTCCTCCGTGTAGATGCTGCAACTATGGATGCCCTTGAGAAGTGGGCAGCCGATGAGTTCCGCAGCACTAACGGGCAGCTTCAGTGGATTATCGCTGAAGCGTTGAGGAAAAGTGGGAGGATGAAGAAAACTAAAAATCCTCCTTCGTCTCAGGAAACTGAATCGTAATATATAATTCATAATTTATAGTCTTATGTTAAATCTTGGTCCTTATTCAACGAAAGAGTTCTCTAATATTCGGGTATATCCCACCCTGATAGATCGTATGCTGGAAGGTGTTGCCATAGTATTGGCAATTGCTGCCTGGGTGTGTGCAATATGGGTGTATACCCATATAGGGGACAAGGTTACTGCTAATTTTTCTCTTATGGCTGCCGGATTAGGAACTTTTTGTCTTCTTTTGGTAGGCATTTCCGCTTATCTTCCTATTCGTTGGATACGTTTTCCGGTACGTATTACGGAGCGCAATGTTGCAGTGCAGTATCTTATGGCAACCCGCATCGCCCGGATTCTGAATGTCTTTCTGACTTTACTTTTTCTTACTCTTGTTTTTAATAAAGTGGAGGTGGAATATGGCATTCCGCAAGGTTTGTGTAATATGGTAACGAGTGCCGTCGGTGGTTTACTGATATTGGCGCTTATTGTGTACTATATATTGGCGTTTAAATATAAATAGCATTGGAATATAGAGTTCTGTATGATATAGAAATAACTTACAATATTTTGATTATTTGATAAAATGAACAATCTTCGTATTCGGATATAATAGTATCTGAATACGAAGATTGTTGGATTAATCAAATACAATAATATGCCATTACTTTATAACTTTGACATTGATACAGTTGAAGAATTATTAGTTATTCTCGCTCGGAACATACAAAAGCGTAGACTGGAGAAAGGGCTTTCCCGAGAAGCTCTCACTGAACTTAGCGGTGTTCCTACTCCTACTATTGCTAAATTTGAGCAAAAACATACTATTTCACTGGCATCCTATGTAGCCTTAGCAAAGGCTTTGGGTTACACTAAAGCGATTAAAGAGCTATTATCCGAACCATTGTATAGTACAATGGAAGAGTTGGAGATGATTCATAAGAATAAAAACAGAAAAAAGGGGCGTAATGAAATTAGTAAATAAATTGGCGATGATTTATCATGCTCGGACTGTCGGAAAAAACCAGATCTATTCGTTGCTAAGCCAGAGCCATTCTGGGGAAACTTCGGAATTTTCGAAGATAGCCTACCTGATGGTTATGGTCGCTATCTGCTTAACAGATTGCTAAAAAAACAAGGGGTAAATGACGGAGAATTGACTCCTTTGCAAAGATTGAGTATTGTCGGAACTTCTGGAATGGGAGCTTTATGTTATATTCCGGAAACTTACGTAGGGGAAGAAAAAACTCTTCCTGAATTAGATAATCTCCAGCAGATAGCTTTGGATGTGTTATCCGAAAAATCGGATAAAGATGAAGAGGTGCTTTATTTCAATAGTGGTAATTCTGGTGGTTGCCGTCCAAAATGTCTGTTACAGGATGTAGAGGGGGCTTGGTTAGTTAAGTTTCGTCATACGTATGACCCTAAAAATATGGGAATGATGGAATTTCGCTATAATGAGATTGCCCGCAAATGTGGAATTACTGTACCCGATTTTAAATTAATGGAAGGAAAGTACTTTGCAAGTAAGCGTTTTGATGTAGAGAATGGAGTCAGACTGCATGTTGCCACTGCCGGAGCACTTTTGAGTGAATCTATATTACAGCCTAGGTTAGAATATAAAACATTGCTTCATCTGACCGGTTATCTGTCACAAGATCCGGAACAAGTTGATGAAATGTTTCGCCGTATGGTATTCAATATGTTGACTGAAAATAAAGATGACCATGCTAAAAATTTCACTTTTATCTGCCGGGAAGGTGTTTGGGAATTAGCTCCTGCTTACGATTTAACCCAGTGTAGTGGCGGGTATAATGGGGAAC
>ERZ791915.1590-NODE-1590-length-16649-cov-3.196276_pt1 | contig 16649 bp, 10 predicted proteins | sample MGYA00510139_ERZ791915 | MGnify/ENA primary metagenome ERZ791915 (study PRJEB30046, sample SAMN00792117) | human gut metagenome | study: EMG produced TPA metagenomics assembly of the A metagenome-wide association study of gut microbiota in type 2... | reverse complement strand
GAGCCGCTATCGGGCTTATATCTTGGTGGAAACCGGCGGATAAAGTTTTATATAGGTTGCTTTTTGCAAGAAAAGAAAATGGAGAAGTGGCTTCCCGTGCCCGCTTCGGACCGTAACGATAGCCTTCCCTGAAGTTTTTCTATGATCAGTTTGCAGATAGAGAGTCCCAGGCCGGTTCCTTGTGCAAACTCGTTCTGTTTGTAGAATCGGCCGAATATCATCTTTTGTTCGGATTGCGGGATACCGATTCCGGTGTCCTCTACATAGATCTCCACTTCTTCGGTTTGCGGCATGTAGCTCCATCCCAGTTTGATGGAGCCTTCCCGGGTAAATTTGGAGGCATTGTTCAGGAAGTTGGTGATCACCTGAACCAGCCGGTTTTTGTCGACGTGTACGATCAAGCCCTTTTCGCCTTCTTCCAACAGGAAGTGGAGCTGTCCGGGAATCAGAATCTTATGTGTCTGATAAGTATCCCTGATAAGGGCATCCAGCGGATAGTCATCACAGTCGAATGACATATATCCGGACTCGATGCGCGAAAGTTCCAATATATCATTAATCAGTTTCAGCAACAACTCGCTGTTGCGGTTGATGGTATCTATATACTGTTCCTTCTCTTCGGGGGTGATGTCCGTATCATCCGGAGAGGCAAGCAGGGTGGAGAATCCGACAATGGCATTTAGCGGTGTACGTATTTCGTGGCTTATGTTGGCCAGGAAGGATTCTTTAAGTTCCGCCTTTTCCGCCATTTTACGGGCCTCGATCAATTCCTGTTCCCGTTTCTTGTAGTCCTCAATGTTTAATAAAAGGCCGGTGGTTTTCTGTCCGCCCAGAGCACTCTTCATGGTGCTGCACCGAAGTTCCCACCATTGGTATCCTGTACCGTTAAAGTCGCATTTCAGCTTTATGAAGTGTTTGCCGTTGGTAGCGTTCTTTGTCAATAAGGCTTGTGTCGTATCCAGATAGTCGGCATCCACAAAGGACAGGAACCCGTCAATCGTCAATGGATGGGGAGCCATGCCCAAGTTTTTCCAAAAGGCGTATTCAAACACCATCGTATCGTCCTTTAACCGCCATGCGTATGTATCGCTTCCCTCGACTGCCAGCGCCAACGATTCTTTCTCATCTTCCAGTTCGTACAAGATGGAGCGTTTCCTTTTCGTTTCACGCCAATACAGGTAAGTGATGCCTGACAGCAGGCCGACAATGGCGGTGATGCTGCCCAATAGTGCGAACCACCAGACGATGGGGTGCCGGGTCTTGAATGGAATGTTGATAATGGTGTATTCATGGGGAATGTCCGCGATGGTCAGATGTTCTTTTTGCATGGCATTCCAGTCGATGAAGTATCCTTTGGCGCTTTCCTGAATGGGTATGTCGGCAACGTTTTCTCCATTGAGGATGCGGGCCGCCGCATGGACGGACTCTTCTACCTGGATATGCATCGGGGTGATGTATCCGCCCAAAAAGTCGCGCCCGCAATCGAAAAGTTCATTGATCGTTGTAAAGCGTTGCCGGGTGGACAAAGATGCCATGGTGACCGTTGTGTAGTCAAACTTTGTCTGCAGATAAGGGAGGGTACTGTATTTACTGATAGACCAGATGAAGTCTCCACCTTTTGTCTGATCCTTATTCTGGTTCTTGGAGAGGTTACGGGCAGATAGCGCATTAATTATTATATGTCCTTTTTCTGCTTCTTTCCGTGTGTCGTTTTTGTCCAGATGCCAGTCCAGATTGGATATGATGTCCGTCGATTTCAATTGGTTGTCAATATCGTTTCGGACTTTCCGGTCTAAGAACGTAAAGTCAAGTATGGTGTAAATATGGTTTTTGCCGGTTAGCTTGTGCACCATTTCCAGATTCTTTCTGAAATCTATCTTGTCGTGAAACCCGGTGACGTTGTTGTATTGTCCGATCAGTTCCCAATTGGGATAATTGACTCCGGAGAATACGATTGGTATTCCCTTCAATAACGGATGATGGGTTTTCAATAGCGAGTAAGTGGCTTGGTCGTCATTTACAAGAAGGAGTTCAGGCTCCCATCCCGCAATAGAATCGAGAAGGTTATTGATCTTATCTATCTCTTGCTGCTCGTTGTTGATTTCACAATTCAGATAGAAGAAAGTAAGTTCTACGGGAATGTGAGCTTTGGCGAATTCCTTTTTTATCAGTTTATTGAATTCTGCATATCCTTGGTAATCCTTTTCATAAGAGTGGATCACCAATACCCGCCGCTCTTCTTTTGAATAACAGGAGGTCAGTAGCAGTAAGATCATACAGCAACGTATGAGTGAATGAATGGACCGCATACTTTTCATTCGGTGTGTTGTTCGTTTGTTCGGTTTGTTTTTCGTCTATTTCACAAAGATACTATATTAATGATATAAATAAGAAAAGATGGTTATTTTTCTTCTTGTTGAGCTGCCTTACTTTCATTTCCACAGCGGTCCACAGCCGTGACGGCAAAATACTTCCTGGCTGTCCATGGGAGGATGGGAGCATATATGTAGTGCGTATCCCGCAGATTCTGCACGAGGATATTTTCCGGATTCGTGATATCTACCGGATACGTGTCCGATGCGTAGACCACGTACATGGGGGCATTCTGCTTGTCATTGTCCGTAGCGGCTTTCCAGTTGAGGCGGGTATATCCGTCGCCAGCGGAGACAGCCTTCAATGCCGAAGGAGCGGTGGGGGAGACGTTGTCAATCCACGGCATCGGCGGTTGTAGTGCCGGATACTGATAGAAATGATCCAGCAGGAGGTCGTATACCCCTTGGGTGTTGTCCATCAGATACTTTACCCGGTAGTGCGCTTCGCCTGCCAACCGGTTGGAGCGGATGAAGTGCATTTGGCGTTCCACCTCTTCGGTGGTCCAGTTACCTTCGTCGGGGTGGAGGAAGTAGATACCGAGTCCGGGGACGATGTGGCGTCCGTTGCTTTGTTCCTGCCAGTCGAGGGCAAACGGATAAAAACCGTTGCCCCGGAAATACATCATCGGGTAGATCTGGTCCTGGATGCCTTCGCCCAGCCAGCCTTGCGGATCCTGATAGACAGTGAAGAAGGCATTCCAGCCTTTAGAGGAGTAGCGTGAGGTGTCACGGTATTTTCCTACCGGGCAGGTGCTCACCTTCACCCAAGGCTTCATGGCTTTTACACCGTTGTAGATGTAGCGTACAATGTCGGTCAGGTTGTCCCGGCGCCATTGTGCCAGCGTGCGTCCTTTGCCGTAGCGGCGGAAGTCGTAACTGTCCGGAAAGCGCGGGGCGTTTTCCGGATAGCGGAGATAGTCGAAGTGCACTCCGTCCACATCGTAACGGCTGACTACCTCACGTACCAGTTTCATTAGATATTCCTTGGTGGCAGGATGTCCGGGGTTAAGGAAATATTCATTTTTGTAAGGCACGCAGATGTCACGCTCACGCCTGGTCACCGATTGCTTGCCAAGTGAGGCCACATGTTTTTTGCCTCCCAAGGGGATGGTCACCATCCAAGCATGGCATTCCATGCCTCGTTTGTGGCACTCTTCAACGGCGAAGGCCAACGGGTCGTATCCGGGATCGCCTCCGGTTTTTCCTGTCAGTATGGAGTTGAAGGGTTCGATGTCCGAACGATAAAGCACATCACCACGGGTACGACTCTGGAAAAGTACCGTATTGAAGTTGGCCTCTTTCAAGCGGTCGAGGATATCGATCAGTTCTTCTTTCTGTTGCCGGATACCTGCAGGAGTGGTTGCTTTGGTGCGTGGCCAGTCCAGTCCGTAGACCGCAGTTATCCAGGCAGCCCGTACCTCGTGTTTCGGGGAGGTCTGCGCATGGAGCGGAAGTAAGGAGAGGAGAAAAAGAAAGAGGAGGGATGTTCCTCTTCCGGCTCTCTTTTTCACTGAGAAAGAGTCGTTATGGCTTTTATAGATGGTATTCATAAATCTAATGGTTTTGATGTTCACCACAGATTACACGGATTAACACAGATTGATAATTTATTTCATTGAGAATCCGGTTAAAGAATCCGTATCAATCCGTATGAATTCGTATGAATCTGTGTTAATCCGTGTAATCTGTGGTGAAACGTCTTCTAAACTGCCTTCCGCGGTAAGCGGAAGGCTTGCAAAGTTAGCAAAACCCTTCGTAAAGTTGTGTAGTTTCCTTAGATTATGTTACATTTGCGCTGATTAACAATTCAACACGCCATGATTACATTCACGATTTGCCTGCTGGCTCTGATTGCAGGTTACTTTATTTACGGACGGTTGGTGGAGCGTGTCTTTGGCCCCGACGACCGAAAGACCCCGGCACTGACACATGCCGACGGAGTGGATTATATTCCCCTTCCTACCTGGAAAATCTTCATGATTCAATTTTTAAACATAGCCGGTCTCGGTCCTATCTTCGGAGCTATTATGGGAGCGAAGTTCGGTACTGCTTCCTATCTGTGGATTGTATTGGGAAGTATCTTTGCCGGTGCCACACACGATTATTTCGCCGGAATGCTCTCTCTGCGTAACGGTGGTGAGAGCTTGCCTGAAATTGTCGGCCGTTTTCTGGGGATGACTACCAAGCAGGTGATGCGGGGTTTTACCGTTGTCCTGATGATTCTGGTAGGTGCGGTCTTTGTGGCAGGACCGGCAGGACTGCTGGCGAAGTTGACTCCCGACAGTCTCGACACTACTTTCTGGATCATTGTGGTGTTCATCTATTATATTCTTGCCACTCTGCTTCCGGTCGATAAAATCATCGGAAAGATATATCCCTTGTTCGCTGCAGCTTTGTTGTTTATGGCAGTGGGTATCCTGGTGATGCTTTATGTTCATCATCCGGTCATCCCGGAGTTGTGGGACGGATTACAGAATACTAATCCGGAAGCAGCCGTGTTACCCATTTTCCCGATTATGTTTGTCAGTATCGCCTGTGGAGCCATCTCCGGATTTCATGCTACGCAAAGTCCCCTGATGGCACGTTGCATGACTTCTGAGCGTCATGGACGTCCTGTCTTTTACGGTGCCATGATTACCGAGGGCATTGTGGCGCTGATCTGGGCTGCCGCCGCGACTTATTTTTATCGTGAACACGGTATGGAAGAGAACAATGCCTCTGTCATTGTAGACGCTATAACGAAAGATTGGCTCGGTGCGGTAGGTGGGGTGCTTGCCATTCTGGGAGTGATTGCGGCGCCTATTACATCGGGCGACACCGCGTTTCGTTCGGCACGTCTGATCGTAGCCGATTTTCTGAAACTGGAACAAAAAAGCATGCGTCGCCGTTTGTATATTTGTGTGCCGATGTTCATTGTCGCCATCGGGCTGTTGCTTTACAGTTTGCGTGATAAAGACGGGTTCGACATGATCTGGCGCTATTTTGCCTGGGCCAACCAGACCTTATCGGTCTTTACTCTCTGGGCCATCACAGTCTACTTGGCGCGTGCCCGCAAGTGGTATGGTTTGACATTGGTTCCCGCTCTGTTTATGACAGCTGTCTGTTCCACTTATATCTGCATCGCCCCCGAAGGATTAGGATTGTCACATTGGGTTTCGTATGTGACAGGAGGGCTTTGTACACTGATTGGAGCCGTTTGGTTTATTGTTTGGAAAAAAGGGATTGGATACTCGTATAAAAAATAAACTCGATATTCGTATAAAGATGAAGAAAGTAAAAAAGTCAACCTGGGTTACTGTCGCCTTGCTGATCTATGTATCTGCGACAGCGGCTTATCTGCTGCCTCGCAATCATGAGGTGAGCGACACAGAGAAATATCTCACCCTGGCTGCTTCGTATGTCATTGTTCTGGTTCTCTGGCTGGTGCTGAGAAAAAAAGAACAGATGCAGCAGCGCCGCCGGGAGGAAGAACATATGAATAACCTGAAAAAGTAGAAATGTTATGAAGAAATTAATGTGGATCGTATGTCTGCTTGTCGTTTCAGTGACGGCACAGGCACAGTTTGAGAAAGGAAAGTGGATTGTGAATCCCTCGGTGACGGGACTTGGACTTTCGTACAGCAAGTCTGAGAAAACCCAGTTCGGGTTGCAGGCGCAAGGCGGTGCTTTCCTGGTGGATAATGTGGCACTGATGCTCACGGCCGGAGCCAATTGGAGCAAACCGGAAGATAAGTACACACTGGGTGTGGGTGGAAGATATTATTTCGACAAATGCGGCATTTATCTCGGAGCCGGATTGAAGATGAATCGCTATAACTGGAAAGTAGGAGACACGACCGACTTTGCCTTCGGTGCGGAGGCTGGCTATGCGTTTTTCCTGACACGGACTGTTACCATCGAACCGGCTGTCTATTATGATTTGAGTTTTAAAGACAGTGATTTGTCGAAGTTCGGACTGAAAGTAGGTTTCGGATTCTACTTCTGATTTTTCTTTTAAAAGGAACTCACCACAGAGGGCACAGAGTAACACAGGGTGAATTTTAAGTCATTGATTATCCATATTGATAATCTGTGTATTCTGTGGTGAAAAGACTTTTGACAGCCCCTTTGTGGTGAGTTCCCGATAAAATTGATTAGAGAACCCTTGCTTGTTTTACAAGTGGTTCAGTTTCTCCTGCAGGAATTGTCCCGTATAACTTGCCGCACAGGCAGCCACCTCTTCCGGCGTTCCGGTTGCCACAATATTGCCGCCCTTATCTCCGCCTTCCGGTCCGAGGTCTATCACGTAATCGGCACATTTTATGACATCCATGTTGTGCTCGATGATTACGATGGAGTGTCCGCGTCGGATCAGTGCGTCGAATGCATCGAGCAACTTGCGTATATCGTGAAAGTGCAATCCCGTAGTAGGTTCGTCGAAGATAAACAGCGTCGGGTCTGCTTTCTCCTGACTCAGATAGTAAGCCAGTTTCACGCGCTGGTTCTCTCCTCCTGACAGGGTAGATGAAGATTGCCCCAGTTTGATATATCCCAAACCGACATCCTGCAAGGGGATCAGTTTCTTCACTATCTTCTTCTGTCCGTGTTCCGTAAAGAATTCAATAGCTTGGTTGACTGTCATTTCCAGTACGTCATAGATATTTTTATCCTGGAATTTCACTTCGAGTGTATCGGCCTTGAAACGTTTTCCGTGGCATGATTCACACTCCAGCACCAGGTCGGCCATGAATTGCATTTCCACTGTGATGGTTCCGTCACCTTTACACTCTTCGCAACGCCCACCCTCGTTGTTGAAGCTGAAATGTCCTGCGGTATATCCCATTTGTTTGGCGAGCGGCTGGTCAGCCCAGAGCTTGCGGATTTCGTCGTATGCTTTGATGTAGGTCACCGGATTGGAGCGGGAAGACTTGCCGATGGGATTTTGATCGACAAACTCCACATTGCGCAGATTGCGCAGGTCGCCTTCGATGGACACAAATTCTCCAGGACGCTCGCTGCATTCGTCCAGTTCGCGTTTCAGCGCGCGGTAAAAAATGTCGCGTACCAGTGTGCTCTTTCCCGAACCGCTAACACCCGTCACTACCGTCATCACATTAAGTGGGAAGCGGGCGTCCACACCTTTCAAGTTGTTTTCACGGGCACCTTTTATTTCGATATAGTTGTTCCATGGACGACGGTGTTCCGGTACGGGAATGGTCTCTTCGCCCAGCAGGTATTTCACCGTATAACTGTTGCTGCCTTTCTTTAAATCTTTCATGTCACCCTCGTATACTACCTGTCCGCCCAGTCGTCCGGCATTCGGACCGATGTCGATGATGTAGTCTGCGGCACGGATGATTTCTTCGTCGTGCTCTACCACCACGACCGTGTTACCCAACTGCTGGAGTTGGCGGAGCACATGAACCAATCGGTCGGTATCCCGGCTGTGGAGTCCGATACTCGGTTCGTCGAGGATGTAAAGGCTGCCCACCAAGCTGCTTCCCAACGAAGTGGCCAGGTTGATGCGCTGGCTTTCTCCGCCCGACAACGAATTGCTGAGGCGGTTCAGGGTGAGATAGCCCAGACCCACATCAATCAGGAACCGAATGCGGCTGTTGATTTCCGTCAGGATACGACGGGCTACGGCCTGGTCGTGTTCGTTCAGCGTGAGCGAGTCGAAGAATTTTTGCAATTCGGTGATAGACAGGTCTACCAGTTCGGAAATGTTCTTTCCACCCACGCGGACGTATCCCGCTTCGGGTTTCAGACGGGTGCCGTGGCATTTCGGGCAAAGCGTCTTTCCGCGATAGCGTGCCAGCATCACACGGTATTGAATCTTATACTGATTCTCCTCGAGCATCTTGAAGAAGTCGTTGATGCCATGGAAGTATTGGTTTCCTTCCCACAACACCCGGCGCTGTTCGTCGGTTAGCTCGTAGTAAGGAGTAAAGATCGGGAAGTTGAATTTTTCGGCATTGTGGATCAGCTCTTCGCGCCATTCTCCCATCTTTTCGCCCCGCCAACAGACAATGGCTCCGTCGTAGACGGACAAAGAACGGTTAGGCACCACCAAGTGCTCGTCGATACCGATCACTTTACCGAATCCTTCACATACGGGACAGGCACCGATCGGGGAGTTGAACGAGAACATCTGGTCGTTAGGTTCTTCGAACGTCATACCGTCAGCTTCGAATTTGGTACTGAAAGTATGCAACCGGGTCGTTCCGTCCGGCTGATAAAAGCGAAGCATACACATGCCGTCGCCTTCGTACATGGCTGTTTCGGCAGAGTCGGTCAGGCGACTGATGGCATCCTTGGATTTTGCTGCCGTCATTCGGTCGACGAGCAGGTATACCACGTCCTCTTTGCCGGCAGCATATTCGTCGATACGCACCATCTCGCCGTTTACTTCAAGACGGTTGAAACCTTGCTTCCGGTCGATCTCCAACTGTTGTTCGAGCGTGCGTCCGTCATGCAGGTAAATCTGTGTCAGCACGGTATAGCGGGTCCCTTCCGGATAAGAGAGCATGCAGTTTACAATGTCTTCGATGGAGTGCTTCTTCACTTCCTCTCCGCTGACGGGACTGTAGGTTTTGCCCACACGTGCATAAAGCAGGCGCAGGTATTCGTAAATTTCGGTCGAGGTACCTACGGTGGAACGCGGGTTACGGCTGTTCACTTTCTGTTCGATGGCAATGGCGGGCGGAATGCCTTTGATAAAGTCACATTCGGGTTTGCTCATTCGTCCCAGAAACTGGCGGGCATAGCTACTGAGGCTTTCCACGTAGCGACGCTGTCCCTCGGCATAGAGGGTGTCGAAAGCGAGCGATGATTTTCCGGAACCGGAAAGACCGGTGATCACCACCAGTTTGTTGCGGGGAATGTTTACGTCAATATTCTTCAGATTGTTGACTCTGGCCCCTTTTATAGAGATGTATTTACTATCAGTCATAAGCGTTTTCGTTACTTGGACTGCAAAGATAGTGAGTCAGCAACGTTTAACCTAACAGTGGAAGGAACTTTTATCTTAAAAACACTTGCGAAGATTGAATTGCTTGCTTAACCGTTGCAAATGAGGAGCAAAATTGTATCTTTGCACCACATTTTTATGAAAACCAATTATGAACCTGAGAAAACTGATTCTTCTTTTAGCTCTCTTTCTTGCAACAGGAGTGGGGGCACAAATACAACAACAAAGCCCTTATCCGAAAAGAGAATTTCGCGGAGCGTGGATACAGGCTGTTAATGGGCAGTTCCGTGGTATTCCTACTGAGAAGTTAAAACAAACACTTATCGATCAGCTTAACTCTTTGCAGGGGGCAGGCATCAATGCGATCATATTCCAGGTGCGTCCGGAGGCAGATGCTTTATATGCTTCACAATTGGAACCGTGGAGCCGTTTTCTAACCGGAGTGCAGGGGCAGGCGCCTTCGCCCTACTGGGATCCGATGCAGTTCATGATCGACGAGTGCCATAAACGGGGAATGGAGTTCCATGCGTGGATCAACCCTTATCGGGTGAAGACATCGCTGAAGAGTGAGCTGTCGCCCAATCACCTGTATAATATCCATCCGGAATGGTTTGTCACTTACAATAATCAACTCTTTTTTGATCCGGCATTGCCCGAAAGTCGTCGTCATATTTGCATGGTGGTGGCGGACATTGTTTCGCGTTACGATGTAGACGCTATTCATATGGATGATTATTTCTATCCTTATCCGGCAAAAGGCATGGACTTTCCGGATGACGCAAGCTTTGCCCGTTACGGCGGAGGGTTCACCAATCGTGCCGACTGGCGCCGGAGCAATGTTAATATATTGATTCAGAAGATACACGAGACTATTCGTGGCTTGAAGCCTTGGGTGAAGTTCGGTATTAGTCCGTTTGGTATCTACCGTAACGAAAAGAACGATCCGCTCGGAAGCAAGACCAACGGCCTGCAGAACTATGACGATCTGTATGCGGATGTATTGCTTTGGGCGCGCAATGGTTGGGTCGATTATAATATTCCGCAGATATACTGGCAGATAGGGCATCCTGCCGCCGATTATGAAACCCTGGTGAAATGGTGGGCAAAGCATACGGAGAACCGTCCTTTGTTCATTGGCCAGTCTGTGATGAATACGATTCAGAATGCCGATCCGAAGAATCCTTCCATGAATCAGCTACCTCGCAAGATGGCTTTGGAAAGAGCTTATCAGACCATCGGTGGCAGTTGTCAGTGGCCGGCGAGCGCTGTGGTAGAGAATGCCGGAAAATATCGGGATGCACTTGTGCAGGAGTATCATAAGTATCCTGCTTTGGTTCCCGTCTTCGACTTTATGGATGATAAAGCACCGGGTAAAGTCCGTAAAGTGAAAAAAGTATGGACGGAAGATGGTTACATGTTGTTCTGGACTGCTCCGAAAGCTAAAGATGAGATGGATCGTGCTGTGCAATACGTTGTTTATCGTTTTGATGATAAAGAAAAAGTGAACATTGACGATGCTTCGCATATTGTTGCCGTTACCCGTAACAATTTCTATAAACTCCCTTACAAGGATGGGAAAAACAAATACCGCTATGTTGTGACAGCACTTGACCGTCTGCACAATGAATCGAAATCGGTAAGTAAGAAAGTGAAACTGTAAATGTATTACAAAAGATGAGGGGATGTGTCATCATTCACCACAGAGGACACAGAGTAACACAGAGGAGATTCTAAATTATTGAGTAGTAACAAAAAAACTCCATGTTACTCTGTGTTCTTTGATACTCCGTGTTACTCTGTGGTGAATTTGAGTTTCCGCAGTGAGATTCCTCTAGTATAAGATCAGTCCGGCTATTCCGCAGGCGATAATCATCAGAATCGGGTTAGCGTGATATTTTTTTGTTCCTATAAAGGCTACCAGGAAAATAATGATGCTGATGACAAAAGTATAAGTATCGTCTGTGGGCGAACCGAAGTTTTCCACATTCATCAAGACCAGAGCAGCCGATGCCAATAATCCTACCACTGCAGGGCGGAGTCCGCTGAACACAGCCTCTACGGCAGGATGTTTCTGATATTTCAGGAAGAACTTACTGATGGTCAACATCAGGATAAATGACGGCAACACTACCGCAAAGGTGGCGATGACAGATCCCCAGATACTGCCTGTAGCCGTAAAGCCGACATAGGTAGCGGCGTTGATACCGATGGGACCGGGAGTGGACTGGCTGATAGCTACAATATCGGTGAACTCCTGAGTACTTACCCAATCATAGCGTGTCACCACTTCTCCCTGAATCATCGAGAGCATGGCATATCCGCCTCCGAAGCCAAATAATCCGATTTTGAAGAATGTATAAAAGAGTTGCAGGTAAATCATAATGTTTCAATGTAAATGTGAATGATTAGGGATGTGACTGTTTCCATTTTCCCCAGCAGAAGCCACCTACACCTGCCGCGATAATAATCCAGATGGGAGAGAAGCCCAATAACCAAATGAGTAGGGCGGAGACAACCGGAATCCAGAGGGTATATTGATTGACTCTGGCAGACTTTGCCATGCTGAAAGTAGGTGCTGCAATCAGTGCGACTACAGCAGGACGTATCCCTTTGAAGATTCGTTCTACAATGGGATTGTCTTTGAAGTTATGAAAAAACATGGCAATGGCCAATATGATGACGAATGACGGAAGCACCGTCCCAAGAGCGGTGACAAGGCTTCCCCGTATGCCGCGTAGCTTGTATCCTATAAAGATCGAAATGTTTACGGCAAGAATGCCTGGGGCGGATTGGGCTATGGCAAGCAGATCGATAAAGTCATCCTTGGAAATCCAGTTCCGTTTGGTTACGATTTCGTTTTCGATCAGAGGCACCATAGCATAGCCGCCTCCGATAGTGAAGGCACCAATTTTGAAAAAGATGCCGAATGCTTCAAGATAAATATTCATTTAACGTATTGTTCTTATTCTCTTTTCTTATTCTTGTTGTTCCTCTACATCCTCTTTTCCGCCCTCTTTACAATATTTGCTGGGGCTCACTTTGAAATGTTTCTTAAACACTTCCCGGAAGTATTTGACATCGTTGAATCCCGTCAGTTCGGATATTTCGGTGACAGAGTGCTGACCGGTCTTTAATAATGCCGCCGCCCGTTTCAGGCGGATTAATCTGATATAGTCAGCAGGGGCCTGATCAGTCAGTGCTTTCAGTTTATTATAGAAACTTGTGCGGCTCATGTTCAACAGATTGCAGAGTACATCTACATTGAATGCCGGATTGTCTATGTTCTCTTCAACACTCTTCTTGACCGTAGCGATGAATTTCCAATCGAGATCTGTAGCACAGTTTGGAGATACCTCCTCTTCCTCGCTGACTTCAAGATTGGCATACTTGCTTTTCAATAATGCACGGTTTGTCAGCAAGTTAGCAATAGTTGCTTTCAAGATACCAATGTTGAATGGTTTCACGATATATTCGTCTGCTCCTATTTTCAGCCCTTCCAGGATATTCTTTTCGTCATTCAGTGCTGTAAGCAGGATGATGGGGATGTGCGAGGTTTCGATATCGTTTTTAATGGCGGCGCACAACTCGTCTCCCCGCATTTCCGGCATCATGATATCCGAAATAATCAGTTCGGGCATGTACTCTTTTACGATCGTCAGTGCTTCCTTACCGTTGGAACATGTCTGAATGGTGTAATTATCCGATAATGTATGAGTCAGATAATTCCGCAGTTCATCATTGTCCTCAACGATCAACAGGCGTTGCAGGTTCTGGTCGTGTTGCTTTTTCGCCTTTTCATAAATCTCGGCCGGAGACACGTGGGGCACTTGCTCTGTGCTGAGTTCACGGGTACGGGTTGCCAGGTGTGCTTTATGAAAGTGCTTACTGTCCTTCGGAAAACTTACTTTGATAGACGATCCCTGATGTTCCACGCTGCTCAGATTGATTTTACCTTTGTGCAGATGAACCAGTTTCCATACAAGCATGAGTCCGATACCACTTCCGGTTACTTTAGAGTTGATCGCATTGCTTCCCCGGAAATGTATTTTAAATAACTTCTTCTGCTCATTGGCAGGTATTCCGATACCTGTATCGTTTACCTCTACATTCCAACTGTCATTGGTCTCCGAAGCATAAATATGTACGCTACCGTTCTCCGGTGTATATTTCAAGGCATTCGAGATGATATTTTTCAGGATTGAATCCATCTTCTCTTTGTCAATCCATACATTCAGGTAACGGAAATTGCTTTCGTAGGTGAAGTTAATATGCTTCACGCTTGCGTATGGACGGAATGCGTTGAAAGTCTCCGTCAGATAGGTATTCAGTTCATATTCCGAAATATAAAGTTCTGACGAATATACGTCTGCCCGTTCAAAGTTGATCAGGTTGGTGGTCAGACGCAGTAGGGCATTTACATTTCGCAGTGCCGTATTCATGTTGCTGATGCCATCTTTTGTCAACGCTTCCCGTTCGCGTATCTCTTCGAGCGGTGCCTTGATCAGTGTCAGCGGAGTACGGATGTCATGCGCCGTGTTGATGAAGAAATGGATTTTCTCGTCCGATACTTTTCTTTGTTTTCTCAAAATAATGATGCGGAGAGTAATGATGGCAATTACTGCCAGTACGATTGCATAGACCAGCATGGCCCAGAAACTGAGCCAAATGGGTTGGGCAATACTGATTTTCATGGTACGTTCTTCGAGTACGATACGTTTATCTTCGTTAGAGACCGCACGGATATGAAGGGTATACTCTCCCGGACTCAGATTGGTGAAACGGATGATGTTTTCATTTCCGGGACGGCTCCACTGGTCGTAAAATCCTTCCAGCTTCCATGAATATAGAATATTCGACGGATAATCGTAGTTGATGGAGGACACTTTCAGCGAAAAGATATTTTGGCTGTAACTGAGTTCCAGTTCTTTGGTATCATCGATATCCGTACTTAACGGGGAGTTTTCGTCACCGGGGTAGACCGTTTGATAAAAAATTGTCAGATCACTGAGTACCATTTTAGAACTGTACTTCCTGGGTATCTTCATCTCCTTGTTAAACTCGATGGCACCGTCTGAGCTGCCGAATATAAAGTTACCGTTTTTACGCAATGTACCTGAGGCGGCATTGAAATGGCTGGCCATTAGTCCTTGATCTTTGGTCCAGTTATGGAACAATTTTTCTGCTGGATAATAACTGCTGAGCCCATTTTCGGTACTCATGATAATGTCATCGTCGGTATCCGAAAGAATGGTATATATGTTATTGGAAATCAACGCGGAGTTGTCTCTGTGGTAGTGGGTGAAAGTTCTCTTTTCCGGGTCGTATATCAATAATCCGGAGCCACTTGTTCCGATGTAAAGAAGCCCGTTCCGTGCTTGGTACAGAGAATAAATATACATTGATTCTACAGGAAGTTCGATACGTTGGTACTTACCGGATTCTTTCTCTAATAAGTAGAGTCCTGTGGCCGTACCTATCCACATCTGCTTACTGTCTTTTTCCATGATGGAAGTTATCGAGTTCAGCTTGGGGTATAGGCGAAGAGTCTTTTTATGAAAATCAATGCGTTTCAGGTTGTAGTAACCTCCCGACCAGATGTCTCCATCGGCTGTTTTTATGATCGAACGGATGTACTTATCCGGCCGGATGTTGACTCCATACAGTGAAGATGGAGTGATATACTCGACAGATAAGGTCCGTTTGTTTATTTGATAGATGCCCGAACTATATCCGGCAGCCCAGATAATTCCCGGCTCTACCTCGCATAGTGTAACGAATATGTGATTCTTGTTGCCTCCATTCTTTTCAAAAGAACTCATGAACGAATGCCATACTCCGGTTTCGGAATTGTAATAACTGATTCCGTTATTGGTGGCATACCACAAATCTCTTTCACTGTCCTCAATAATAGAATTTACCTGGTCGTTAATAAGTGATTGTTTGTTACCGATAGAATGTTTTATCCAGTTATAGCTTGAATGGCGGTTATTGCGTACCGTGATACCGATTGGATAATTGGCGAGCCAGATACGTTGTTCATCGTCTACGTAAAAGTCAGAGATGTTGTTACCGTTCATTTCATTGTACTGGTTGTAATCGGCAACTATATAAGGAGTAGTCAGATAAGAGTTTATGTTTATCTTATACACTCCAGCACCGTCTGTAGCGACAAGCAGTTCTTTATTATTCAACGGCTTTATCCGCGTGATGCTGACGTCGGTCAGGCTCATATGGGGCTGAGTGCTTTGTTTGGTATTCATGTCATAGACATAAATACCGCGTTCAAACGTCCCGATGAATAGTTTACGTGAGGGACGGTGGAAATAAAGTTCATTGATTTGTATCGGAAGATTATCCAGTTTGTCGCAAGGAAGCAAATGTAGCCCTTGATTCTTCAACTCCGCATGATGGATACCTTGCTCCGTACCGATAAAGAAGTGAGTATCGTCTATCTGTTCGATATCAGTGATGTCTTCTCCGATTTCGTTCTTGATCTGGAGGGTCTGTAGTGTATGGGTATTGTATAAATAGAGAGTCTCCTCGTTACACAGCCAGATGTTGTTATTCCGATCGATGAAACTGTAACTGATGGGAGCGGGGCGGTCCTTGATTTTCTCTTCTGGTAGTTTGTAGACCAGCGTGAACTGATCTCGTAACGGGTCGTAACGAAACACTTTTCCTTTCTTTCCTATTTCCCACAAAGTGCTCTCGTGGTCTAGATATAGCCAATTCAAGTTAAGCAGTGAATTGAGTTCTTCACCGTCATCCATTAATTTATATCGTTTGAACTCTTTGCCATCATATCTGTCCACACCTTCGTGGGTCAGAAACCACATATAACCCTTTTTATCTTTTTGGATGTAATATACCCTCCGGTTGCTTAACCCATCCTCTACACCGATATATTTGTAAGTTTGTGCAGAGACCATAAGAGGCAATAAGAGCAGAAGAAAAAGAATTTTTTTCATACAAGCTGGAATCCTTTAATGATTTTTCTTTCGGGGGGCGAATGATTTTACAAAATTAATAAAAAGAGTGGAGAAGTGCAAACTTTAGGAAAGGATTTGTTACGGTTGACGAATGACAAAAAAGGGCGAACCTATCTGTAGGTCCGCCCTTTATCATCATTATTTATCTTATTATTTTTTCTTTTCTTCTACCCACTTACGTGCATTAACGAAGGCTTCGATCCAAGGAGTTACCTGGTCGTTGTGTACACGGTCGGCAGGATAACAGGCATTTTGCCACGGGAAGATAGCACGTTCCAGGTGAGGCATCATGGCCAGATGGCGTCCGTCTGCACTGGCCAGAGCGGCTATTGAATAATC
>ERZ791915.1546-NODE-1546-length-16993-cov-2.641870_pt1 | contig 16993 bp, 10 predicted proteins | sample MGYA00510139_ERZ791915 | MGnify/ENA primary metagenome ERZ791915 (study PRJEB30046, sample SAMN00792117) | human gut metagenome | study: EMG produced TPA metagenomics assembly of the A metagenome-wide association study of gut microbiota in type 2... | reverse complement strand
TATGTATATGTTGCCTTTGACTGAATATCTAATACTTCTGCCATTAACGGATCAGATTCCTTTAAGCTTTCAGGTACTTCAATGTTACTTGATACAGGCTGTAATCCTGCCATTTCCAATGCCTTTAACTGATTTTCAGCTGTTGTCTCAAACTTAAGGAATGCTACTGCTGCTTTAATCTTTTCAGGGTCTTTTGCACCTACCATGTCACCAGGTGTTGGAACACTTTCCATTCCGTTTCCTGGAAGAAGCATGATACCAACTTTGTCATAGAATCCTTCAGGTGCTTTGTCTTCGCTCTTGAAATCAGGAATCATCCATGGTCCGTTAGGAAGCATTGCTACTTCACCGTTAAAGAAGTGAGTTGCCATTGTGTCATATTTTCCGCCTAAAGCATCTGCTGTTGTGTAGTTCTTTAACATCTTCTGAAGTTCTGCTGTTGCTTTTTCAACTACAGGTACATTGTAATCTGTTGGATACTGAGTATTCATAAATGTGTTTCCTTCATCTCCTGCAGTTCCGATTAAAGCACTGTACCAAAGATTTGATAACCAACCTAAGTCTGCACTATCCATACTTACAGGTGTGATACCTTTTGATTTTAATGTGTCACAAGCTTCATAGAATTCATCCCATGTGCTATAAGCTACATCAGGAGCTTCGATTCCTGCTTTTTTGAATAAATCTTTGTTATAGTAGATATATGAAATTTCCTTTGATACAGGAATTCCGTATACCTTACCTTCATATGAGTTGAATTCAAGATCCTGTTCACTAAACATTGCTTTCCATTCCGGATCATCATCTAAATATGATGTTATATCCTGAACCTTTCCTGATTCAGCAGCTAAAGCCGTAATGTTGTTACCACCGTTTAATACGATGTCAGGAAGATCACCACTTGAGATTAATAATTTAATCTTCTGGTTGTAAGCATCTGTTGTAGGAATTTCTTCAAATTTAAATTCTACGTTCTTACCTTCTTCTGTCTTCTGGAATGCATCAAATAAATATTCATAATAATCTGCTGCATAGTCTGTACCAACGTGATAGTTGATTACGTTTAATGTTATCTTTCCGTCTGCTGACTTTCCTTCATCTTTCTTAGATGTGTCTGAAGAGCTTCCGCAGCCAGTGAAAATACCGGCTACCATTGTTGCACAAAGTGCAATGCTTAATAATTTCTTTCTCATAAATTCTACCTCCTGGTTTTTTGTGTGTTGTTTGCTCTTTTGTTTATATTTAACATTATATAGATTTCAGATTTTTAATGAATAGAATATTTTTACAAAACCTTTGATTATTTTGACATTATAATTTGTATTTTTTTGTAATATTTTGCATATTTTTTGTATTTTTTTGTACATAATGCAGACAAAATTGTACAAAACAGCATATGCAACATGCCTTCCAGCCCCTATACAGGCTTGAATTGTGACAAAAGTTATAAAAATAAGCAAAACAAACTTGGCACACCTCATATTGCCTTCCAGTCTGATTCTGTGGGGTAGATGAGTTTTGGTTTGAGCGGAAACAAACTTCCTGGTTGCATCATAGATTCTTATAGTTTTATTTCGTGGGGTAGATTTGTTGTGGTTTGAGTGTATTCAAGCCTCACGGTTGCATCATAGATTCTTATAGTTTTATTTCGTGGGGTAGATTTGTTTAGATTTGAATGGATTCAAGCCTCATATCTGCTCTATACAGCTTCCAGCCTGCTTCTATGGGGTAGATATTGTAAAATTTGAATAGAACGAAGCTTATACTCTGCCTCATATAACCTTGAATCTAATTCCGTGGGGTAGGAATGTATAAGCTTGTACCATATGAACCAAAAATTTCATATATGGTACAAATATAATACTTGTTCAGCTCGGATCTAAACATACCTGTACCATATAAGCAGAAATTGTCGCATATGGTACAGATTCAACGTTTGTCCTACTCAAATTCAAACTTATCTGTACCATATAAATAAGAATCACCGTGTATGGTACAGATTTGTATAAATTTAGGTTTTAAATTACAAGGATTTGTACCATATCATTCAAAAGTTGCTCATATGGTACAGCTATACTAACGCATAAAAAAGCACCTTAACCGTAATTTGCTAAAGTGCTTTTCATTTTATTCCTCAGTTGATCCTTTAAGTAAATTAGGATTGACATTTTTAAATTTTTCTTTTGAGCATAGTCATTTTATACCATACTGGTCCATCAGCTTATTTCTGTACTCCACATTATCATAAGACTTCATTAATTCGTCTATTCGATTCTCTTCAAGTAATTGTCTTCCCAGCATTGCCATGCTTTCCTCTCCTCGTTTTTCTCCCTGCTCATTTCCTATTCTCATCGCTTCATTATACACTGTATCTATATAGCTACACATATTATTCACCTCCGTTTCTATATTTTCACTCATCGGTATTTCATATTCTTCTTCCAGTATTTTCTTTTTCTCTTCCGGTGTCATCTTTGATCTTAAGAGTACGTCCAATAATCTTATTATTTTATTATCGTAATTGGCATACTCCGGTCCGCCTAAGCATATTGATATGACATTTATTAAATCGTATTTCTCTTTATCTCTATCAACGCTTGATACCTTATCGTTCTTCTGCAATGATACAACACTAATGCTGTTCTTATGTTTATCAGGCGGATCTGTACATACCCATATGGAGTAGGCTTTCTTTAATTTTTCATAATGTGAACCTGCAAATTCTGTATTATACTGTGATGATAAAATTCTGGCACAATTGTATACACCTCTTGTCACATAGTCGTATCCCGGATAATAGTCGTTTTGAATCTCCAAATCACAGTAAATGTGACTGTTTTCTTTAGGATTCGGTCTTATGACATTAAAGTAAATATCAAATGTCGTTCTTCCTTCAGAATTAATCTGAATTTCTGTGTTTAAGCCTTTAATTGCCGGCATAACTTCATTAGGATTTACAGTTTCTGACATTGTCCTTACATCACCTTCTATAAGGCATCCTCTAACATATTGTACGGAGCAATCTTTGTACTCATCTATTACACTTATGATAATCCATGCCAATATATACTTATCGCATAAAAGTCTTTTCGCCGCTTCATCATACCACGCTTTAATATAGGCTGTTTCTATATTAGCGGATAAATATGTTTCTTTCATTTTCCTCCTCTTATGTTTCTCCCCCTTAGTCAATAGCTGACTTTTTTACATATGTTGAAAATGAACTTTCTTAAAATTTTCCCCTCTAATATCGCATATTCTGATTGCATGTTTTTTGAAGCCAGTATATGTGATATTTATCACTTATTGTTTAAGCTTAGCTTGATTTTACTCTATCTTTTCTCGTTTGGCAATCTCATTTTTACACTCTTTCTTCTACCTTAAAAACATATTTTCCTTTTCCTTTTACATCCACAATCACATTATTCATTTTCATAACATTCAGTATTTTTGATGCCTGTGTTTTTCCGCAACCAGTAATTTCCATAACTTCCTGCCTTCCAAACACTTGATTATCATCTAACTCGTCAAAAATATTTATTATATGAGCATGCATAACATTTGAAATCTTGGCACCTAGTAATATTGTTTCAAGATCCACTTTTTTCAATTCTTTAGTTCGCTTTTTCATTTTTCAAATTTGTTCTATTGTCATACTGTCCTCCTGCAAAACCTGCTTGCATTATGCTTGCCTATCATTCCCATTTATTTCTACAAATTTATTATTTAAAATATTCCCCCGTTTATACAATCCCATCTATACATACGTTCTACTATCATTTCATTTCACAGTCAATATGGTTTTGTCATTATTTGTGTGTTCTAATTTTTTGCTTTCTGCATTTTTTCATGTACAGTCTAATGTTATTCTTTCCGTGGAATATTCTGAGAAACATCAGAGAAATATCTAAGGGACATTCTAGGGGACATTCCAAGGGACTTCATAATTCAAGTTAGGCATTACCACTGTAAATTAATATCTGGTAGATATAAACAAAGGTCTTTTATAGTCTTTATATTTTATGAAATACTAAGATAGACGGCTCTTAACTTTCATCAAAGAGATTATCTAAAAAAAAATCCCAGACTCAATTATCTTCTGATAAAAGAATCCGGGGTTTTTAATGTTATATAGTATTTTATGTATTAATGTTTTTAATAGAAATCAGAGAAGTTATATCCATCTTTATCATTGCCAAAATATTCATCCATTAAATTATTATTATCAAAACCACTTGTTGTAATGATATCATTATTATTCATTTCTACTAATTCCATTTCTGGGCTTTTATATTCTTTTCTCATAGTAAACCTCCCTAATTATTATTCTGATTTTCTTTTGCAAACTCATCAATCAAGTCATGCAATCCTTCGTCAATATTTGGATATCCTTTTTTCTGTATTATTGATGCAATTCCCTGTATTGATTTTGATGCTGTTCCTGTATATCCTTCGCCTGCACCATCTTCAGAATAAACTGTAGTAGCATCCGCATTTTCATATGGAATATTTGCGTACGCTCTAGCATTAAAGAATCTAGTATAGTTAGCTGGTACAATATTAATTAATGATGCACAGTATGTATCGTTTGTTTCCTTGTACCATCCTGTATTAACTACGTCAGCGCAGAAATTCTTTCCTAAATCATCCTTCTTTGCCAAATCTAATGTAGCACCCTTTAAAACATCATTTACAGTAATTAATGTTCCTGCGTTTTCGCAAATTACATTTTTAACTTTCTGTTCATTAGCTCTGCTTGCTGTTGTAGCTGAAACTTCTGTTTTAAATCTAATTCCACCTGGTTTTTCCTGTCCAGCATCTATTCTAATAGCTGCTGCATTTGCAAGTTTTAATGATACATCACTAATTGCTGTGAGGTAGATATCATCATTAACTGTTATTTCGCTATTTGGTGCATATACTTTTCCATCACTATAATAACCGTATTTCGCATCTCCCAATTCATATGTTGCTCCATCTGCTACAGTTGTTTCAGTTGTACCATTAAGTACAACTTTGTGTTCTGCTGTGGCTTCACCATATACTGTAAATTCTGCAATTTCTGCCCATGCATGATTGTCATCTGTATCAGCATTAGCTTTATGATGAGGAATTCCTGTCAACTTAACTCTGATATATCTATAGTTTTTATTTTTAAATTTGTCAGAAATTTTTCCTGTAGCTTTCGTTTTCAGTTGCAGATTTAAAGTCTGCTCCTGTAGCTTCTTTTGTCATCTGACTGCCTGACCACAATAAGTCTGCCTTGTCCCATTGTTCGTCACTCCAGTTTTCAGCGGCTTCTCCTCCGCCTCTCACTTCATATTTATGAGGTAAACCATAAAGCGGATTATTGTTTGCATCAGCATCATCTCTTTTTTCGTTAACAGCATATTCAAATGCTATTTCGAAACTATCAATTGACTTTAATCCTCCCAAATCTACCTTCCACCAAGAACCAAGTTTTTCAGTGTTTCCATCTGCTACCCAAAGTGAACTTTTGTTTCCATCATTGGCATTAGTTGCAGGCCTATTCTCGCTTGAACCTTTTGCAGTTTTTCCTAATGATAAGTTGCTTAACTGATTTCCATATATACAGATTTCAGCTACAGCCGGCCAAGCCTTTTCAATCGGCTCTGTAAATTTTAATCTTATATATTTGTATGTTCCCTCTTCAATATTTGTGAACTGTTCACCATTTGAGCCTGCATTAACTTCATTAGTACTTTGATCCCAAATAGTAGTATATTCTGTTCCATCTACTGAACCTTCTACTTTATACTTCCATGCTGAACTTTTTGCATCTCCTGCGAAAAAGATTCCTAATGCATTTACTTTTGTCATTTTCTTTAATTCTACAACATAATTGGCTGTTGTTCCTTCACTTGTTACGTCTCCATAACTAGCTTCTTTGTCATTCCAGCCATTTGCAATCCATGATGTATTCACATCTCCGTCAATTGCATTACTTCCTACATTTCCCGGATTATATATACTAACTGAAGATTCTGTACCTTTTGCTATCTGGTCTGATGTAAGCGCTGTAGCTCTTTCACCATATGCTGCAAATTCTGTCATTGCCGGCCATGGCTTCATGTCAGTCTTAGCTCCAACAATAGTTACTTTAACATACTTATAAATCTTATTTTTATAATCTTTTCCTACAATGTTTTCAAAATGCTTATCCGTAACTGTATTTTCTGTCTGATCTACTACCAAATCCCAATTGCTATTATCTATAGATGCTTCAATTTTGTACTGCCATGCTGTATTCTTCTGAGTAGTTTCATCTTTAAACCAAACGTTAAAGTCTGATACATTATAATAATCTGCTAATGTAAATTCTGCCCAAACAGAATAATTATGTTTTCCCGAACCTGGAAATCCTGCTTGGCTTCCATTCCATCCATTTGTATCCCAAACTGTTGTAATGTCGCCATCTATCAGTGAACGTGCTGAGCCGTGCTGCTGTGATACTACGACTCCGTCTTCCCTAAGTATATTTGTTCTACTTGTCGTCACTGTATCTGCCTTAACCGTTGCCATTGGTGCCGGCACTGTTATGTTTCCTACAACCATTGCTGCTGCAAGCACCATTGTTAATAATTTCTTATTTTTCATAAAAAATACTCCTTCCTTTGTTTATAATTGTTAATTAATACAAGTATACTTGACTAGTTTTTATCATTTAATAGAATATTTTTACAAAACTTTAGAAATAATTTACTTTTTTCTATTATTTTAGTATAACTTTTCTTTTTTTTACTCAAATATGTTATACTCTATTTATAAATAGGAAGAGACAGAGACAGTTTCTGTCATTCTGCGGATTTTGAGAGGATTATACTAATGCTTAAAAATTTTTTACATAAGAGAAGAAGTATTACTGCGCAAACATCTATATTAATTACACTTACCATTGCCGTGGCTTTGGTTATTAGCGCGTTGCTTTTTTACTATAAAACTGATAAGGAGTTGACCACTCATTATAGAGAGCAGATGTTTCAGGAAAGTAATACTACAATGAATGTTTTATCTGACAATATCGACACTATCGATTCTATATATAGACTTTTGGTTTCAAGCGATAATATTTATAGTTTTATGGCTTCTTCATCTAGAACGCCTCCTGATTATATTGCTGCCGAAAAACAGATGACTTCTCTTCTTATTCTCAATAATCTTTGGGAAAAGAGTTATTTGGAGTCTGTTTACGTTTATACTAATTATAATAAGCGATTTTATGTGTCCAAAAACGATAATATGATAAAAAGAGAAGAAAATGCAGCTGTTTACAGAAATTTAACGGAACCTTCACCTACGCTTACTTTACACGCTTTAGACGGTTCTGATGATCTTTACTTTGTTCGTACAATTTATAATTTAAGCAGTGGCGATGTTTTAGGAACTATGATCGTTACACTTAATCAAAAAAGTTGGGTTAATATGCTTACACAGAATATCTCAAAAGGCTGGCACATTCTTATGTATAACAACAGTTTTGAAACTATTTCTGACTATAATTATGATGTTACCTCTAAGGATAGAATTGAAGCATTAAAGAAATCTCTGGATTACTACAATGACAAAGCTCTGCATCACGTAAAATTTGAATCTAAAGATTATCTGACCTTGTCTAATAATCTTAAAAAAATAGATATATCTGCTACTATTATGGCTCCTCAGAATCAGATTAAGAGACAGGTTAATAATGTTTTAAATTCTTATATTATAGTTATGTTTATTATTATTTTCATAGTACTCTTAATATCTTTCGCCATAAGCCGATATATTACAAAACCTGTTGGAACTATGATACATAATATTAATAAGATTTCTCATGGCAATTATTCTGAAAAGGTTTCAGGTCTTGAAGAATATGAGGAGTTTTATGCTCTTCAGGTTGCCATTAATGATATGCTTGACCAGATTCACGCCTACCACGACAACGTGTTAGAACAGAACATTTCTCTTAAAACAGCTGAGATTAAAGCTTTACAGTCACAGCTTAATCCACACTTTATTTTTAATGTTTTGAACACTTTGGCCTGGAAAGCAGAAATGTCTGACAACAGTGAACTTTCCCTGATGGCTATTGCTATCGGTGAGATTTTCAAAGCTACAACTGCTTACAGAAATTCACAGTATATTTCAATTGCTGAAGAGCTTAAATTTGTTAAGTTTTATATTAATTTACAACAGATGCGTTTCGAGGACAAGATTAGTGTAACTTTTGATATTGATAAGGATTTGGACGATATTAATATTCCTTGTTTTTGTGTTCAAACACTTGTAGAAAATGCTTATGTTCACGGCTTGGAACCTAAGGATACCAATGGACATCTGACTATTAGCATTAAGAAAGATAACGAAAATAAATTTTTATTAATAAATATTATTGACGACGGAGTTGGATTCGAAAAGATTCCAAAGTTTGATATTAACGTTGCTTCCAAAGGAACAACTTCCGAGGCTGTAGGTTCACGTCCTCACATTGGGCTTAAAAACCTTAACAGACGACTTTTCCTTATGTATGGAGAAGATGCTGTATTGCACATAGAAAGCATTCCTGAAGTTCGCACAGCTATATCTTTTAAAATACCATTATAAATTCTTTTTGCAAATTTAAGAATTTGACCAAAGAGTTACTTAAGAAAGGATGTTTTTTTATGATTTTTAATTTATTAATTGTTGATGATGAAGCTCCTATCAGAAAGGGCTTATCTGAATATATTAAATGGGAAGATTATGATTGTAAGGTTGTTGCCACTGCCAACAACGGTGAGGATGCAATCACAAAAATAAACGAAAATGACATTAACATTGTTTTGACTGATGTTAAAATGCCACTTTTAGACGGAATTGGTCTTGCAAAATACATTCACGAGAATCGTCCTGATATTGCCGTAATTATTTTATCGGGATATTCTGAATTTGAGTATGCACGTTCTGCAATACAATATCATGTTTCACAGTATTTGTTAAAACCGGCATCTAAAGATCAGGTTATTGCTGCTGTTAAAGAAGTTTGCGAAAAAATTGTAACATCTAAGTCTAATACCCGAATTAAAGAAAGTGAGCTTGCTTTTCTTAAAGATCAGTTATTCCAACAATTAACTGATTCCAATGTTATAGATGAAGAAAAGCAAAAAAAGATTGACTCTTTTAATTTGGATTTTAGTCATTTTTATGTAGCTGCTTTTCAGTTGCCTAAAGATTTCAATGAATTTAGCAAACTTAAAGACATTATTAAAGACCAGCAGATTGAAAGCCATTGTTTTAGATATAACAACATGGTTCTTACTGCATATTTTTGCGATCAAAATTCCTACATAGGACCTATTGTTGAGGATTGCAAGGAGATAGAATACTTATTTCAGGAACAGTACGGAAAACAGCTTGATATCGGCATAAGTGCCCATCACTCTACTGCAAAGCATTTTTCAAAGGCTGCTTCAGAAGCCATCACTGCTTTGTCACTTAATTTCTATTCAGCATCACATATAATTGCTTTTTCAAGAGATTATATTGCTAATAGAAATATTTTTCCTGTGGATATTTCCGTGCGTCTTCACGAATACGAAACGGCTATTCTTCAATTGAACTTTAAAGCTGCAAAAGACGTTATTTCTACTCTTTTCAGTAATTTACAAAGTAATTTTACTGATGAGGCTTCTGTTAAGAATATTTGTACTCAGATTTATTTGATTTCTTATAGACTGGTTATGAGTACTTATAACCTGCCAATGGATGAGAAATATGTGAAAATGTTAACTGAAAGTTCTGATATTTTCCAACTAAAATCCATAGTTTCTGATATGATTAATGATTTGCAGATACAGTTAACACAATCAGTTAAGAAATATAGCTCTTTTATTGAAGAGTCTTTGAATTATATAAAAGAACATTTAGAGGATGATTTGTCTCTGGAACAAATTGCCCAACATATTCATATTAATGAATCCTACTTTAGTAGAACTTTTAAGAAGGAATGTGGTAATTCTGTCATTAGCTATATTAATAATCTTAGAATTAACAAAGCTAAAGAACTTCTTGCCACTTCTAATTTAAAAACTTTTGAGATTTCTGAAGCTGTTGGAATTCACGACCCTGCTTATTTTTCCGTATTATTTAAGAAAAATACAGGCATGAGTCCTAAAGCATACAGAGATCAGTTTGTAAATGTTTAGCTTATATTTAAATTACAGAATGGAGTTTGCTTATGAGTAATATTATTGAAGATAAAAAAAGCTCAATAAGTAATATTATTGATGCCTTAACTAAAATTGAAAATAATCATTTAAATTCAAACAGAAATAATGCCATCTATTCTATGCTTAAAGAGATTGGATTATACACCAAAGCCTTATATGTCAGCATCTATGAACTTGTTGACTCTAGTGCTTTTGAGCTTACACATCAATGGAGATTATTTAATAATACTGAAAGTCCTAATCACGACTTAATTCTTCCAACTGATGGAGTTCCATGCATATTTAATATTCTGTATCAGGGAGAATCCATTATTTTAGATGATATAGAATCTATTAAGGATTCTATGCCTACAGAATACAATTTTTTTTGGAAATAATAACATTACTGCTGTTATTGTATTTCCAATTATTTTCAGAAAAAGATTAATGGGATTTGTAAGAATAGATAATCCTAACATTAAAGATTGTGGTGATTTCATTGCTATTATCCCTGTTATCGGTCACCATATGGGAAGCATTCGTGAAAACAATAAAAAGGACACTCTTATTCAACAGCATAAGCTTTCCATGACTGCTAATCAAACTGAATTTGAAAAAGACAGACAGTTTCTTGAGGTTTTATATCGTGGCTATACATCTATATATTATGTTGATTTTTCTAAAAATATTGCGGAGCCTCTTAAAATAGATCGTATAGCAAATGCAGCCAAATTTATAGATAGTCCCTCTAAACATATTACACTTAACTATAATGACACTATAAAACAATATAGCGAAACTTATATAACCAAAGAGCATTCTAAGCGTTTTTGCGACTTGCTAAATGCTGATTATTTAAGACAGGAACTTTGCTACAAAGAACGTTTTTCTTTTAGATACAGAAGCCTTCCTAATATTCTTGGACAGCAATATTTCGAGGCGCAGATTGTTCGTATTTCCGAAACTGATTTTGACAATCGTATTCTTATCGGCTTTATACACATTGACGATATTGTTGCAAGCGAACAAAAACGTCAACACGAACTTGAAACAGCTCTAGCCGAAACAAAACTTAGTAACGAAATCGTATCTGCCCTTGGCAAAATTTATTATGCTATTTTTAGAATTGATCTTGTCAATGATTTCTATGAGGAAATTTCCAGTGAAAGTGAAATTCATCACCTTACAGGAAAAATAGGGCGTGCCTCAACCGAAATGATTGAATTGTGTGATACATTTGTTGCACCTGAATATCATGATAAGGTTCTTGAATTCTTTGATTTAAGCACTTTGGCTGATCGTTTACATGATGAGGAAACTCTTGCAACTGAATATCTTGCAAAAGATGGTAACTGGCACACAGCACGTTTTATTGTAAAAAAACGTGATAACAATGGAAATGTTACCCATATTCTTTATGCTACAAGACTTATAAGCGATGCTAAACGACGTGAAAAAAATTGGATTTCCATTGCTGAGGAAGCTAACAAGGCTAATCTGGCCAAAACAGAATTTATTTCTCAGATTGCCCACGACATCCTTACACCAATGAACGCTATTCTTGGTTTTGAAACGTTAGCTGAACAACATATAAATGAACCTAAAACTGTAGAATATAATCTGAAAAAAATAAAATCTTCAGGTGATTTTCTTATGGAGTTGGTTAACGAAGTGCTGGATATTACACAGATTGAAAACGGACAGTTACGCATTAATTCCCAACCTGTTAATATTCCTAAGCTTTTGGATGATTTTCCACCAATGCTTAAACAATTACAGGGTGACAAAAAACTTAACATTATATGCAATCAGCATGACCTTTACCAGAAAACCTTGTTGGTTGACCCACTTAGACTAAAACAGATTTATACAAATATTTTATCCAATGCCATAAAATATACACCTGATGGTGGTTCTGTTACCTTTGAAATTTATGAAGAATTATTTTTGAATAATAAGTATATAAATCTTATAGCTGTTATAAGCGACACAGGAATTGGTATGTCTCAGGAATATATTAACCATATGTATTCTAAGTTTTCCCGTGCCACTGACTCTAGAATTAACAAAGTTGGTGGTTATGGCCTTGGGCTTTCGATTGTTAAAGAGCTTGTGGACTTAATGAACGGACGAATTAATGTTACAAGTAAAGAAGGTCATGGAACCACTTTTAAAATAATAATTCCTCTTGAATGTTGTGCAGAAAACTATAAAGCTCTACAAGATATTTCAGATACTTCCGCTCATAATACTTGTAAAGGTATGCACCTTCTTGTTGCTGAAGACAATACTCTTAATTATGAAGTTATTTCTGAACTTCTTGCTATGTATGGCATTACCTGCGACCATGCCGAAGATGGATCTGTTTGCGTAGAAATGTTTAGAGAATCAAGTATTCATACTTATGATGCCATTCTTATGGATATGCAGATGCCTGTTATGGACGGACTTCAGGCTACAAGTGCCATTAGAAATCTTAACAAACCGGGAGCTCACAGCATTCCAATTATTGCCATGACTGCTAATGCCTTCAAAGACGATATTCAACGTTGTCTTGATGCCGGCATGAATATGCATATGTCCAAACCTGTTAATATGGAAAAGCTTTTAAAAGCACTTGCCAAGTTTAAGGGGGAAGTAATTGTAGATTGTTAATTGGAAATAGTTAGATGTACTTAAAACTCTTATTTTAGGATTTGTTTTTTGCAATTACATATGTTTAATTGCGATGCAATTGTTTATATGATAGTATTAAACTGACAAAATTAGAAAGGATTTATGTTATGAAAAAATTTCTGTGTTTAATACTCTCTTTTTTATTAATTATAACTTCTGTGACAGTTTCACCTGCAAAGGTTAAAGCTAAGTCAGAGAATTACACAGACGATTATGTCTTTGGAGAAAAAGATTTTTTCAGTGCAAGTGATACAGCTAATGATAAGGATATGACTTTTACTGCTACTGAAGACGGCTTGTATTCTGTAAGAATAAAGACTATAGAAGGTTTTAATAATCTGAGTATTGCCAAAGATCCTGACGGCAATGAGATTGAACCTTACGCAAGAGACTATCGTATTGGAGACAGAACTCGAATTGACTATTATCAGCTTAAAAAGGGACAGGTTTTCACGATTAAGTTTATGCTTCATGCTAATTCAAGTGCCTTGATTATTGCCGATATTGTTAGGGAAATAAACAAAGATGATGAGTTTAACTTTACCGGCGAATATGATGTTTCTTATTATTATAATCCATCAAAAGATTATCACTACTATAAGTTAGGCTGCCTTATGGATACTGATGACAATGGCAATAATGTACTTAATGCCAGAGTCAGATATTTTCAGAATGAAAACAATGATAAACTGGATTATTTAAATGTTCCTGATGTTTATATGAACAATGTCCTTTCATCAATGCGCCCTAATAGTAGTACTCTTTGTATTATTAATTTTTATTCCCATGGCACAAGCTATTCTTCAAAGGATGCTTCAACTGCCCAATCAAAAATTAAGTTTATTAGAATGGAAAATTCTAGTGGTATTGATATAAATCAGCCTGATGAGCCATTTAATCTTATTGAAAATCAGAACGGAGAGATGGTTACTAATGAGTTTGGTCACTCTTATTTTAAGTATGCCTATTCTTATTTGAGTTTTATAAAATCTTATACTATTCATTACTCTAATAAAGATATGGAATTTCCTGCCAACTCCCATCCTACTACTGAGAAGAATCCTTACAGTCCTTATACCGGTTATTATTTGACCCCTGTAGACTCTCAGAATACAAATCACTGGGCCGTTGGAAGTGACAATACTTTCCTTATTCGGGCAGGTTATTATGAAGAAAAAATTCCTGTAACTATTAAAACTTATGATCAGCTTGACCGTTTTATTTTTTTTGGAGATACAACCCTTAAGCTTAAGCCTAATGCGCCTTTAAGACGTTCTTTAAGTTTTACTCCACCTGAGGACGGACCATATACTTTGTTTGTAACTGTGGATAGCCACTCTGATTCCTGTAATGATACTATAGCTTTTAATACTACTGATCATTCCCTTAACCGTGACTTTCCTGATCAAACAACAAAACTTGCCAATGGCAAGACTTTGTATGAGTATAGAAATCTGGCTCTTGAAAAGGGTACAAAATATACTTTTGACTGTTATTTAATTCATAGTGACAGTGAAGCATCTGATGAAACTGTTAATATGACTTTTAATTTTAAGAACCCTGCCATTATTAGTTCTTTTAGTTTGAACCAAACAGGACTTGATCCTGTGCTTGTGGATGGGATTGACAATATTTCAGGTTCTTATAAATATTCACTACCGGATTATGTTAACAGCGTTGATGTAACTTACATCGATGGAACTGTTGTTAAATATACATACGATGAAGCTTCCGGTTCATATACAACAGATGCCCCTGCCAAATATACAGTATATCCTCTTACAATCGAGAATCCGAACGACTGGTCATCAGGTTATAATTCTGTATATTTTAATATTGATGGCAAAAGCAAATTTCTAACATTCACTGTTTATGACAATGAGCGTTTTGAATATAATCTTAACACAATTGGGTTAAACGAAACAAATACAGTTCGTTTTTATAGAGATGATGCTAAAAGCTACTATAAATTTTATAGATTTACACCTGAAACAAGTGGCACTTATAATTTTAAAATGAGCGCAACACCACACGATAATAAGTGCCGAATTTCAACATATTATAATGTTTATCATAATGGCGAACTTGTTTCAACAAACTACAATACAGAAAATATTGCCCCATGTATTTTTAAAGCCGGCGAGGAGTATATTATCAAATTCTTTGGCATTCACAAGAATTGTGATAAAACAGATAATTCAAACCTTAACACTCTGGAACCACAAATTACGATAATTAAGGTGTCAGATGATGTTGAAACAAGTAAGGTGACAACGGTTCCTGCAACAACAATTCCTGTAACTACTACTACGATAGCTACTACTGCTGAAGTTTCCACAACCGGAAATGGAGAAACAAGTGGTGAAGTAGTTACGACTCCTGTGAAGACCACTGACAATATAGAAACTACTGCTGAAGTTTCTACAACCGGAAATGGAGAAACAAGTGGTGAAGTAGTTACGACTCCTGTGAAGACTACTGACAATATAGAAACTACTGGCGAAACTGCTACTCCTGTAGTTACTACGACTAACGGAGATTCTATTAACGTAGGAACTACTAGTAACAATACAACTAATGGGGTTGTGCCAAAACCTAGTACTACAAGCACAAGCTTACAACCTTCAAGTTCAAAGAAGCCTGCTACTACAAAGGTTAAGAAAGTCAAGGCTACGAAGAAATCTCTTACCATTAAATGGAGCAAAGTAAAAGGTGCAAGTGGCTATGAAATTCAGGTTGCCACAGACAAGAAATTTAAAAAGAACAAGAAATCAATTCTTGTTAAGAAGCAGAAAACTACTTCTGCTAAAATAAAAAAATTGAAATCTAAAAAGAAATACTATGTACGTGTCCGCACTTATAAAGTAGTTGGCAGAAAAAAAGTATATTCTAGCTGGATAAACGGAAAAGCTACAAAGACAAAATAAAGATTTGTAGTGGAAGCGATAGATTGATGATTGATTTGTAATATTATGACAAGACCGTATGTGAAATCAAATTCACATACGGTCTTTTTTGTTTTAATCCCAATTTTCATGTATTTTTTTCTTTTCTTCTTCACTTTATAAGATAATATTATCACATTTTATGTTTTATCTTGTTTTTCTATTTATATATTTGGCCTTGTATTTTGAGTATACAATTGTCTGGTCTTTGTACAGGCTGTAGTATCCTGACAGGGCATAGCTGATTGATATTGCTATCAGGTAATATGAGACCCCGGCAAAGCCAAACAACTCGAATGAGATAAGCATTGATGTTATTGGGCAGTTAGTTACACCACAGAACAATGCCACCATTCCCGCTGCCGCTGCAACCACCGTTGGAAATCCCAGCAATTGTCCCATAACACATCCGAAGGTTGCTCCCACGCAGAATGCAGGAACGATTTCGCCCCCTCTAAAACCTGCTCGCATTGTAATTGCCGTCAAAATTATTTTCCAAACAAAATCAAGGGGTCTTGCCCTTCCTGTTTCAATGGCTTTGGCTATTAGCTGATTGCCTGCGCCCATATAATCATCTGTCTGTAAAATAAAGGTAATTCCCATAACAATAAGTGCCGCAACAACCACTCTTACGTAAGGATTTTTCAAATATTTAGTATACAAAGTTGAAGCTAACTTTAGTGCTATGCAAAAAAGTATACTTACAGCACCACAACCTGCTGCAATAACTGCCATTTTTGCTCCGGTTACAGCGGTTAGTTCCGGTATAACTGTTACATGAAAAACTTCAGGATGGATGCCTATTCCTGCCGCAAATTTGGCTGCAATAATTGACGCAATAACGCAAGGCAAAAGCGCCGCATAATACATAACTCCAACGCTTACAACTTCCATGGCAAAAACTGCCGCCGCCATAGGAGTTCCGAAAACCGCAGCAAACGCCGCACTCATACCACACATAACCATAACGTGGTGGTCGAACTCATCCAAATGAAAAATTCTCCCAAGCTGATTGCCAATGCTTCCGCCAAACTGAATTGCCGCACCTTCACGTCCTGCGGAACCACCTGTCAAATGAGTAAGCAATGTTGACACAAAAATAAGTGGTGCCGATTTTAAAGGCACATCATCCTTAGATCTAATGGTTGAAAGAACCTGATTGGTTCCTCCATCATTTTTGTC
>ERZ791915.1545-NODE-1545-length-16998-cov-3.049519_pt1 | contig 16998 bp, 13 predicted proteins | sample MGYA00510139_ERZ791915 | MGnify/ENA primary metagenome ERZ791915 (study PRJEB30046, sample SAMN00792117) | human gut metagenome | study: EMG produced TPA metagenomics assembly of the A metagenome-wide association study of gut microbiota in type 2... | reverse complement strand
GTTGAACAGTGGAGATAAAATACACAGATGCAAGGTTAATAAGGAGGAGATTATGACAGAAATACTTTGCGGAATTATGTTGGTTGCCTTTTTTGTGGTAATGATTGGAGTAGGTTTTTATTCAAGAAAGCACGCAACCAATGTTAGTGGATTTGTTTTGGGTGGACGTTCAGCAGGTCCGTGGCTTACAGCTTTTGCCTTTGGAACATCTTACTTTTCAGCAGTTATCTTTGTAGGATACGCAGGACAGTTTGGATGGAATTTTGGGTTGGCATCAACATGGGCAGGACTTGGTAATGCATTTATTGGTTCATTGCTTGCATGGAACGTTCTTGGAAGAAGAACAAGAATTATGACGCAGTATCTTGATGCTAAGACTATGCCGGATTTTTTTGGAAAAAGATTTAATTCAGTACCATTAAAGGTTGCTGCATCAGTTATTGTATTTATATTTTTGATACCATACACAGCATCATTATATAACGGACTTTCAAGTTTATTTGGACTTGTTTTTGATATCCCATATTGGGTTGTTATTTTAGTAATGGCGATTTTGACAGGATTTTACGTAATTTTCGGTGGTTATATGGCTACTGCAATAAACGACTTTATTCAGGGAATTATAATGCTTTTCGGAATTTGCGCAGTTATTGGTGCAGTTTTAATGGATAATGGTGGTTTGCTTAAAGCCACTCAGAAATTGTCAGCAGTACCAAGTGAAGGCTGGGCCGGTGGAGCGTTTACTTCATTTCTTGGTCCTGATCCATTGGCATTATTATTTGTAGTAATTTTAACATCTCTTGGAACATGGGGACTTCCACAGATGGTTGGAAAATTTTACGCAATTAAGAGTGAAAAAGACATTCATAAAGGAACTGTTGTTTCAACAGTTTTTGCAATAATCGTAGCCGGTGGATGCTACTTCCTTGGTGGATTTGGCAGATTATACAGTGATAAAATTGCCATTAATGAAGCAACAGGCAAGCCATTGTTTGACACAATTATTCCAACAATGTTGTCTACTTTACCGGCAATAATTATTGCAATTGTTATTGTTTTGGTTTTGTCAGCATCAATGTCAACACTTTCATCATTGGTACTTACATCAAGCTCAACTTTTACATTAGACGTAATTGTGCCGGTCTCAAAAAAGAAAATGAATGAAATGAAACAGGTTGTTATTATGAGAATTTTTATAGTATTCTTTATAGTTGTTTCAGCAGTTATTGCAATATTTAAGGATTCTCATCCTGAAGTTACATTTATAGCTCAGATGATGGGTGTTTCATGGGGAGCTTTGGCAGGGGCATTCCTTGCACCATTCTTGTATGGATTATACTGGAAAGGCGTAACAAAGGCGGCTACGGTTGTCTGCTTTGTCTGGGGATGTGCAGTTGCCGTGTTGCAGCTTATTGTTTCACTTTGCGGAATAGATGTTACAGGCTGGGGAACCGTTTTTGGCTACATATTCAAATCATCAATTAATTCAGGTGTAGTTGCAATGGTAGGCGGACTTATTATAGTTCCTGTAATAAGTTTGATTACAAAGAAACAAAGTAAAGAAGAAATTGACAATATGTTCCAGTGCTACGAGGCAATGGTAGAAGTGCCGGTGAAAGAATCGTTGGAAGATTAGGCATAAAACTGTCAGTAACAGAATAGTATGAAAAAATATTATAAAAAGCTGTTGGAGCAATCCGACAGCTTTTTTGCGAAAATTAATAAATACGTTTTTTATAACAAAACTGTCAGTAACACCAATGACATAACCTGTCAGAGTGCCGTTTTTTAAGGAAAAAAATGGAATAAAAAAACGAACAAAAGGGGCTATAAGATTGACAGTTATCCTTTTTTTTTATATCATAGATAAAAGTATGGTCAGTACTTGGGGTGTTGATTTTACGAAAGTGTATGGATTACTTGGTTTTTGATATAAAAGGAGGCAGAATGATTGATTTTCATTCACATGTATTGCCCGGAATAGATGATGGAAGCGATTGCGTAGAGGAATCGTTAGAGATGCTTCATACAGCAAAAAATCAAGGAGTTAGTACGATGTTGGCTACGCCACATTTTTATGCTCAAGATGTTTCAGTGGATCATTTTCTCGAAAAGAGGAAGAAAGCCTATGACACATTGAAACGGTGTATGGATAATTCTGACTGCCCTGACATAAGATTGGGAGCTGAAGTATGCTATTTCAGAGAAATCGGGAGAGCTAGAGAGATTGAAAAATTATGTATAGAGGGAACCAGGGTTATTATGGTGGAATTACCCTTTAGACAGTGGGATGAAGAGGTTTTACGGGATGTTGAAGAGCTAATGGAGAAACAGAATGTTTCAGTTATGCTCGCACATATAGAAAGATTTTATGCTTACCAGAAAAGAAAGAAGATTTGGAAAGAAGTTCTTGATTTGCCGGTTATATTTCAGGTTAATGCAGAATTTTTTGATGGTAGAAAGAAAAGAAAACTTATAAAGAAGCTGGTTGAAGAAAACAGACCGGTTGTACTTGGAAGTGACTGCCATAATACTGATAGAAGAAAGCCTAACCTTGATATGGGTTATTCCTTTATCAGAGAGAAAATCGGACAGAATGCTGTAGATGAAATAGAAAAAGTGTCCGTGGAGATACTTGAAAAATAATGATTAGGGGATAAGTAAAGTGAAGAAGAAAAGAAAAAAATACATAAAAATTGCCGTGGAAGTAGTAGCTTTTATACTGTTTATAGCAGTTTTAGGCTATGGATTACAGTATGTTGATAATAAGACAGAGAAGGCTAATGTATCTGATGAGAGTTCAATAAATGATTGGAAGATTCAGGTTCCAAGAGGAAAGATTAAACTTAATGGAAATAAATACGAATATTACCATGATTTTGAGAATTATCTGTTAATAGGAACAGATGCTACGGGAAATAACAAGAACGGAGCAGATTACCAGGGAAGTATGGCTGATTTCCTTATGCTTGTAATTGTAGACAAGACAGAGAATACATATAGTTTTCTTCAGTTTAACAGAGACACCATGACAGAGGTTGCATTGATTGATCATAATGGTGAGGGTGAGGCAACAGCTAATATTCAGTTGTGTACAGCTCATTGGTATGGAGGCAACAGAGAGCAAAGCTGCGAAAATACAGTTAAATCTGTAAAGAAATTGTTAGGAGGTATTCAGATTGATGGTTATTATGAACTTAACATGAGTGAAATACCTAAACTTAACAGCATGGTAGATGGAGTTACCGTAACATTGGAGGATGATCTCTCAAAGAAATTTCCAAAAATGAAGAAGGGAGCTACAATAAACCTTGATGATGAGCAGGCTTATGCATACGTTCATGACCGTTATGGAGTTGGGGATGAAGAGAATACATCACGAATGAAAAGACAACAACAGTACATGACAGGGTTTTTTAAAAAACTTCAGGAGAAGGTTAAGGCTAATCCAAATTATGCCAATGAAGTTTTTGAAAGTTTGCAGGATGTTTCCACAACAGATATTGCTATAGGAAAGATTTCTAATATTAGTAATATTTTTGCTAGTGGAACAGACAAGGGGATTTTTGAATTGGCAGGAAAGTCTAAGATTGGTCAGGCTCTTGGAGATGAAATGGATCATATGGAATTTTATGTTAACAAGAAAGCAATGGTTAGCACAATGTCAGAACTGTTTGGCATAGTGGAACAGAAGAACAAAGAGTAAAGGAATTGAAAGATGAAACAACAGGTAGAAAAGATAAAAATTAACGAAAAAGAAGATGAAGTAGAAATCAACCTTTTGGATTTGTTTAACTATTATCGCAAGAAGATTTTATTTATTATTGCAGGATTTTTGATTGGAGCAATAATTGCAGGTGTATGGACTAAAGTTGGCATTACACCTAAATATACTGCAACAGCGAAAGTTTATATGGTTTCAGCATCAAAAAACTCAGTGGTCGATCTTGCTGATTTAAGTATAGGTACATCATTATCAGAAGATTATGCAGAGTTGTTGCATGTTAGACCTATCATTGAGGCCATAAATGAGGAAAACGATTTAGGATATACATATGAGCAACTTAACGGAATGATTGACATTTCAACAGTTGAAGATACACGTATCCTAAAAATTTCAGCAACAAGCATAAAGCCGGAGGAAGCAAAAACAATAGCAAATGCTTTAGCTGAAAAGGCAGTTACTGAAATTCCTAAATTAATGGGAACATCGTCACCTAATATTGCTGAAAGAGCTATAACTCCTAAAGGTAAAAGTTCACCTAGTCTGAAGAAAAATGTAATGATGGGTGCATTTGGAGGAATGGTTGTGGTATTAGCTATCTTCACATTCTTATTTATCACTGATGATACAATTAAGACAGAAGAAGATGTTGAAAAGTATTTAGGCATTATTCCTTTAACAGTTATTCCTGATGGAAACGTTAAATACGGAGCATATTCTAAATACAATTATTATAAGGGAAAGAAATATTATACACCGAAAAAATAAGCTTGAGGAGAAATAGAAATGAATAAAATTAAAATGGATTTAACCAAAGAACTTCCTTATGCTGTTGAGGAATCTATAAACCGACTTCGTATAAATGTTAGTTTCCTTGGAAATGAAATTAAAAAAATCATGGTTGTAAGTACAATGCCTAATGAAGGAAAGAGTTTTGTTACTTTACAGATGTGGAGACAGATGGCAAGTGCCGGAATCAAATCGGTATTTGTAGATGGAGATATGAGAAACTCTGTCATAGTAAACAAATATGGCATAGAAAAAGAAGATGGCTCAGAAATGAAAGGGCTTGCACATTATTTGGCAGAAGAATTTCCACTTGAAAATGTTGTGTATAATACACCACTTGAAAATGGAGATATTATACCAAACGTGGAAAATATAATTAATCCATCAATGTTGCTTGAAAGTGACAAGTTTGGCAATATGCTCAATCAACTTGCGGAAGATTACCGATATGTATTTGTTGATGCACCACCTCTTGGTCTTGTATCAGATGCTGAAAAGATTGGTAGTATGTGTGATGGAGCAATTCTTGTAATTAGAAGTGGAGAAATATCAAAATCTGAAGTGAAAAGTTCAATTAAGCAGCTTGAAAGATCAGAATGTAAGATATTAGGTGTGGTTCTAAACCGCGCAACAGACGCAAAAGGCAAGAAAAATAAGAAGAAATACTACAATGGCAAGTAATAGTATATAATTATCATTGACATATTTTGTCAAATATAGTCAAAAAAGCAAAATATAACAAAAAAAGTATTTAAATTTATTCCTAAAAGTAGTAAAATAAACGGCATAGTGAGTTTTATAAGTTATAAGTTTGCTATGAGGACATTTTTATTTTTAATACTTGTGGGGATAAGCAGAAATAATTAAAACTCAAAAAAATAATAGGAGGAACTTATTAATGAAAAAATTAATGAAGAACGTTGCTGTTTTAGCATTAGCAGCAGCAGTAGCAGTAGGATCTGTAACAGGTGTAAGCGCAGCAGTTAAGAGCCCAACATCATCATTAGTACCAGTTAACGCTAAGAATGTTGCTGTATCAAACGGAAATACAGTTGATACAAAGGCTAACGGAACAGCTGAAGTTGGTGCTGTTGTAGCTAAGAAGAGTACAGCTACAGTACCTAGTAAGGTAACAGTTAAGGGTGTAACTTATACAGTAACAGTAATCAAGGCTAAAGCATTTGCTAAGAAGGCTAAAAAGGCTAAAAAGATTGTAATTCCAGCAACAATTAAGAAAGTAAACAAAAAAGGTTTTACAGGTACTAAGAAATTAAAGACAATTATTGTTAAAGGAACAAAGAGCTTTACAGTAAAGAAGGGTGCATTTAAGAACGTTAACTCAAAGAAGATTACAGTTAAGGTTAACAAGAAGATGAGCGCTAAAGAATTTAAGAAATTAAAGAAGAACTTAAAGAAGGCAGGATTCAAGGGCAAAATTAAGAAATAATTTTTACTAGCACTTTTTTATATGTATTTTTAGAAAAAACGTTGAGAGTCATCGTACAATTAGTATTGTATGGTGGCTCTCTTTTGTTGACTAAAAAGCTTCAATAAACTATAATTAATTTTAGGACTTTAATTCAGTAAATTAAACATTGCCCGTATCACAAAAAGTTAAATATAATGGTGATACTACTGTTTTTTACTGTGAAATATATAAGAGAGGCAGGAAGAAGTTTTGAGTAATAAGAAGATTATGCTTGGTAATGAAGCCATTGCAAGAGGAGCTTATGAAGCGGGAGTAAAGGTTACATCAGCATACCCTGGTACTCCAAGTACTGAAGTAAGTGAAAACGTAGTAAAATATAAAGAGATTTATGCTGAATGGGCACCTAATGAAAAGGTTGCCACAGAAGTTGCCATTGGTGCATCCATGGCAGGTGTTCGTTCTATGACAATGATGAAAATGGTAGGTCTTAACGTAGCATCTGATCCACTTTTTACAGCAGGATACATTGGTGTAAACGGTGGTATGGTTTTGGTTGTTGCAGATGACCCTGGAATTTACAGTTCACAGAATGAACAGGATACCAGAATGATTGCAAGAGCTGCAATGGTTCCGGTAGTTGAACCTTCTGATAGTGAAGAAGCAAGATATTTTACAAAGAGGGCTTATGAATTATCTGAAAAATATGATACACCGGTTATTCTTAGAACAACTACACGTCTTGCACATTCACAGGGGATTGTTAATCTTGAAGATAGAGTTGAGGTAGATGACAAGCCATATGAAAGAAATATTGCAAAAAACGTTATGATGCCGGGAAATGCAATTAAACGTCATGTTATTGTTGAACAGCGTCTTAAACAGATGGCAGAAGATGCATGTGACCTTGATATTAATAAAGTTGAATATAATGATACAAAGATTGGTGTTATTACAAGTGGTATACCTTATCAGTATGTTAAGGAAGCACTTCCTAATGCATCAGTTTTAAAACTTGGTTTGGTTCATCCTTTGGCAAAGGGACTTATAAAGGAATTTGCTTCAAAGGTAGACAGACTTATTATAGTTGAAGAGCTTGAACCTGTAATTGAAGAACAGGTTAGAGCTATGGGTATTGAATGCGATGGAAAGAACATCTTTACTGTACAGGGCGAATATAGTGCTAATATGCTTAAACAGGTAGTTTTAGGTGAAAAGGTTGAAATTGAGCAGCCTTTACAGGCCCCTGCAAGACCACCTATTCTTTGTCCAGGATGTCCTCACAGAGCTACATATTCAGTACTTAAGAAGTTAAAAATTCATGCAGCAGGTGATATTGGATGTTATACACTTGGTGCAACACCTCCTCTGCAAAGCGTTGACACAACAATTTGTATGGGTGCTTCAATCAGTGCCGCACTTGGTGCAGTTAATCCACTAGGTGTTGTAGATACGACAGTTTGTATGGGTTCAAGTATTTCTACACTTCACGGTATGGAAAAGGCTAAAGGAAAAGATTACATTAAGAATTGGGTAGCTGTTATAGGTGATTCAACATTCCTTCACACAGGTGTTAATTCACTTATGAACATGGTTTATAACAAGGCTACAGGAACAGTTATTATTCTTGATAATTCAACAACAGGTATGACAGGACATCAGGATCATCCTGCAACAGGAAAAACATTGTCAGGTGAAAAAGCCAATATAGTTCTTCTTGATGATTTATGTAGAGCTTTAGGTGTTAAGAATGTACAGATTGTTGATGCTTTTGATACAAAGAAGTTAGAAAATGTTATTAAAGAAGAAGTAGCAAGAGATGAAGTATCAGTTATTATAGCTCAGTCTCCTTGTGCATTGCTTAAGTCATATGTTCCAAAGGGTAAATGCGTTGCAATTCCTGAAAAATGTAAAAAATGCGGACTTTGTCTTGCTTCAGGATGTCCTGCAATTACAAAGAATGAAGATGGAACTATTTCAATTGACCAGACATTATGTAATGGTTGTGGACTTTGTATGCAGAATTGTCATTTCGATGCAATTGAATTAAAGAAGAAGGGAGAATAGTCATGGCAGAAACAAAGAATATTATGATAGTAGGTGTCGGTGGACAGGGAACACTTCTTACAAGCCGTATTTTAGGTGGAATTACAGTTGAAGCCGGATATGATGTTAAGCTCTCAGAAGTTCATGGAATGGCACAGCGTGGCGGTAGCGTTGTTACTTATGTACGTTACGGCGAAAAAGTAGCAGAACCTATAGTAGAAGAAGGTCAGGCAGATGTACTTATCGCTTTTGAAAGATTAGAAGCGTTAAGATATGCTCATTTTCTTAAGAAAGATGGAGTAATTATTGTAAATGACCAGAGAATCGACCCAATGCCTGTAGTTACAGGTGTGGCAAAATATCCTGACGGAATTATTGAAAAACTTTCAAAGAAATACCGTGTTGTATCAGTTGATGCAATGGATGAAGCCATAAAGATGGGCAATTCAAGAGTATTTAACGTTATTATTCTTGGAATTGCTGCAAAGAATATGGATTTCCCAAAGGAACAGTGGATTGAAGTAATCAAGAAAACAGTTCCACCAAAGACTATTGATATTAACGTGGCAGCCTTTGAAAAGGGTTATGAATTAGCATAAGATAATAAAATTAAAATATAGGATAATAAAAATCCCGGAAAGTGGAAAGAATGTTAATAGTTCTGAAGCTTTTCGGGATTTTTTACGGCTCTTTGTCAAGCATGTGGGTAACCCAAGTTTATAATGTTCTTTGTCAGGTATAGGGATATTTTTTATTTATACATTTTTTAAAAAATGTATAAATAACATACCATTATCATAAAAATCGTTTTATTTTTTTTTAGAAAAAAATAAAACGATTTTTCTAAAGTTTGGAGAGTTGATACCGTTAACATTATGTGGTATTGTATTGATAATATAATAGACGGAAATTTTTTTATAGTATTAATAAGGAGGCGTTTATGAAAAAAGTTAAAAAACTGGTCAGTATGTTATTGGTATTTGCAATGACATTTAGTGTGGCTATTTCAGGAAAAATTACAGGCATTACCCAGGTTAGTGCCAGAGAGGCTCTTGGAAGCAATGATTTTTTGAAGGTTAACGGAACACAGATAAGAAAACAAAAAGGAACAGGAGATATTGTATATCTAAGAGGTACAAATGCAGGTGGATGGCTTGTTCAGGAAGACTGGATGAATCCAACCAATGCATCTGACCAGAAAACAATGATGACCACATTGGCAAATAGATTTGGAGCATCAAAGAGAGATGAGTTGGTTTCAACATATGAAAATAATTATTGGACAACACAGGATTTTGATAATTGTGCAGAAATGGGAATGAGTGTTATAAGATTACCATTTACATATATGAATCTTTGTGATGACAATGGAAACCTTAAATCTAATGCTTTTGACAGATTAGACTGGTTTGTACAAAACTGTAGCCAGAGAGGTATGTATGTTATTTTAGATATGCACGGAGCATTTGGTTCTCAAAATGGTATGGATCATTCAGGAGAGATTAATGATGGAAAACAGCTATATTACAATCAGAGCAATAAAGATAAAACTTTAAATTTATGGAAAAAGATTGCAGAACATTTCAAAGGCAATCCGGCAGTTGCAGCTTACGATATCTTAAATGAACCGGGAATTAAGGCAGCTGCAACATATAGTTTACATTGGGATTTTTATAATGAAATTTACAATACAATCCGTTCAAAGGATAGCAATCATATTATTATAATGGAATCATGTTGGGATGCAGACAATTTGCCAAGACCTTCACAGTATGGCTGGACAAATGTAGCATATGAATACCATTACTATCCATGGAGTGCACAAAATAGCAGTGATGCACAGAAGTCATACTTTTCAAGTAAAGTTTCAGACATTGCAAATCACAATTATGGAGTGCCAACATTTGTAGGCGAGTTTACATGCTTCGAACAGGCAGAAGGCTGGAAGGCAGCAATGTCAACTTTCAACGGTCAGGGATGGCATTGGACAACATGGTCATACAAAGTTACAGGAAACAGCTCATGGGGTATTTATAATCATAACCCTGAAAAAGTTGATATTTATAACGACTCAGCTGACACAATTAAAAATAAATGGTCAGCTGTAGGTACAGCAAACGGATGGAAAAATGACAAGATTTACAATTTGGTAAAGCCATATCTTTCGGGAACAGTAACATCTACAGGTGGAAGCACAACAGATGATAGTGATAACAACAGCACATCAGGTGTGGCAACATTATATGAACATTCAAATTATGGTGGATGGGCAGTTTCATTGGAAGAAGGTTTATATGACTACAAAGATATTTTAGCAAAAGGAATTGTTAATGATCAGATTTCATCACTTAGAGTAAGTGACGGATACAAAGTTACAATATATGATGACGAAGGATTTAAAGGAAAATCAAAAGAATTTACCAGTGATGCGTCATATGTTGGAGATGAAATGAATGACAAAACTTCATCAATTAAAATTGAAAAGATTAACAATCAGACATCAACTACAACATCATATAACACAGTCAAATTGCCAAATGGAAAATACAGCATCAAATCTGTTGTAAATGAAAAATATGTTGCAGCAGAAAATGGTGGAAGTGATCCGATAGTAGCAAACAGAGACAACTATAGCGGTTCATGGGAGACATTCTATATTGTTAATAATGATGATGGAACAGTAAGTATAAAAGCAGATGCAAATAATAAATACATATGTGCAGTATTAGACGAAGAAAATCAGCTGACACCTAGAAGTGACAGCATTAGTACATGGGAAAAATTTAAGATTTACAAAATAAATGACAGTGAATACGGCATTAGAAGTGCAGAAAACGGAAAATATGTAAAAGCTGACTTGGATAACGGAGGCAAATTAATAGCTGGAAGTGATTCAATAGCTGGAGCCTGGGAAGCTTTTAACATTGAAAAAGTCGGTGATACAACAACAAATGATAATGTAGCAACATTCTATGAAAATTCAAACTATAGTGGATGGTCAGTTTCATTACCGGAAGGTACATATGATTATAGTGATATCATTGCAAAAGGTATTAAAAATGATGCAATATCATCACTGAAAGTAAGTTCTGGTTACAAGGTTACATTGTATGATAATGAAGGATTTAAAGGAACATCAAAGGAATTTACAGGTGATGCATCATATGTAGGAAATGAGATAAATGACAAAACATCATCCATTAAAATTGAAAAGTGGGATGGTTCATCAAGTGTTACATATAATACTGTTAAATTATCAAATGGAAAATACAGTATCAAATCTGTTGCAAATGAAAAATATGTTGTAGCAGAAAATGGTGGAAGTGATCCAATAGTAGCAAACAGAGACAGTTACGGCGGTTCATGGGAAACATTTTATCTGATAAATAATGATGACGGAACAGTAAGTTTAAAAGCAGATGCAAATAACAAATATGTATGTGCAGTATTAGATGAAGAAAATCAACTTGTTCCAAGAAGCGAAAGCGTAGGAACATGGGAGAAATTCCAAATCTACAAAATAAGCGATACAGAATACGGTCTTAAGAGTGCAGAAAACGGAAAATATGTAAAGGCCGACTTGGATAATGGAGGCAAATTAATAGCAGGAAGTGATTCCATAGAAGGAGCTTGGGAAGCATTTAATATTGAAAAGTTGGGAGATGAGACATCTTCTGCAAAAGCAACATTTTATGAAAATTCAAATTACAGTGGTTGGTCTGTAGCATTAAGTGAAGGAAGATATGATTATGGCACAATGATTTCTAAGGGAATTAAAAATGATCAGATTTCTTCAGTTAAGGTAGCAGATGGCTACAAAGTTACATTGTATAACGATGAAAGATTTGCAGGAAGTAAAAAAACATTATTCACAGATGCATCAGGCCTTGGAGATTTTAATGATAAAACTTCAGCGATCGTAATTGAAAAAGTAGAAAAGGCAGATTTTAATAATTCAAATGCATATATTACATCCATAGCAAACGGACAGGTAGTTTGTGCAGAAAATGGTGGAAGTGAAACAATAGTGGCAAACCGTTCATCATGTGGAGGTGCATGGGAAACATTCCAGATTGTAAATAACAATGATGGAACAGTTTCATTGAAATCAATTGCAAATGGAAAATATGTATGTGCTGTAATTGATGAAAACAATCAGTTATTGCCAAGAAGTGAAAGTGTAGGTACATGGGAGAAATTCATTATTGAAAAGATTTCAGATGGAGAGTATGCACTTTACTCATTGGCAAATGGAAAATATGTTCAGGCAAACTTAAACGACGGTGGTAAACTTTTTGCTACAAGTGAAACTGTTGCCGGAGCATGGGAAGTATTTGACATTAACAGAAATTAAAGTTAAAATTCATAATAATTAAACAATTCAAAGGCTGTTTGCGTGGACTATATATGCAAACAGCCTGATTTTGGTATATATGTTAGTAAAAAAATAAGGCTCTTTGTCAAGCATGGGGGGTAATCCCTTATATATATCGTGTGTGATTTGTAATCACACACGATTTTTAAATAGTATCACAAGATAACATTATTCTGTTTCTAAAATTATCAAAATTCCTATATCCATAAGCATTTCGTGAGAATGTGATGTTCATCAGGTGTAGATTCCAATTTAGTAATAAAAAGGTTTGGTTGACTTTAAGGTAATAGTTATTTATAATAGTTTATGACTTTAAAGTGAAAAAGTAATAAAGAATAAGATTCACATAGGAGAATGTTATGATTATAGATATTCACACACATACATTTCCTGATGCCATAGCTTACAAGACTATAGCAAGTATGGAAGAAGATATTGTAAGAGGTCAGGGTATTTATGTAAAAAGTGCAAGAATACCAACAGTTAAAGGTTTAGAGGACAGTACTAAAAAAGCAGATATAGATTTGTCTGTTGTTTGCCCTGTGGCAACTAATATTAGGCAGCCGAAGAAAATTAACAGATTATCTGTGGAACTTAACGAGAAAAGAGAAGAAACAAGATTATTTAATTTTGGGGCTATTCATCCGGATTGTGAGAATTATAAGCAGATTATAGATGAAATAGTTGCAATGGATTTGAAAGCTATAAAGATTCATCCTGACTATCAAAATACATTTTTTGACGATGAAAAATATATCAGGTTAATGGATTATGCAGCCGAGAAAGATTTGGGGATAATTGTTCACGCTGGGGAAGATGTGGGACTTCCGGAAACGGTTCACTGCACACCTGAAAGAATTCTTAATCTTTGGAAACATATTCAGCCGGAGAAGTTGATTCTTGCCCATATGGGTGGCTGGAAAATGTGGGATGAAGTGGAAGAGAAGCTTTTAGGACTGCCATTTTATTTGGACACGGCAGTTGTGCTTAATCCTATTTTCCCGTTTAAGCTTGAAAATGAACAGTTTGTAAGAATGGTTAGAAAACATGGAGCGGATAGGATTTTGTTTGGAACTGATTCTCCGTGGTATGACCAGACTAAAGCTGTTAATGATTTTAACAATACAGATTTGACACAGGAAGAAAAAGACAAGATCTTTGGGAAGAATGCCAATGATTTGTTTAATTTCTTTGGATAATAAATTAAAAATAAGATAAAAAAGAAGGAAAGAGAAATGCCAATTACAGAATTATTAGAAAGAAATGCCAGAGAATTTCCAAAGGATATAGCTTTGGTAGAAATAAATCCCGAAATTCAGGAAAAAAGAAGGGTAACATGGCGAGATTATGAATTAATCCAGCCAGATGCCCGCCATCATTACAGACGTGATATTACATGGCACGTATTTAACGAGAAAGCTAACAGAGTTGCTAATCTCCTTATTAGCAGGGGTATTAGAAAAGGAGATAAAGTTGCAATTCTTTTGATGAACTGCTTAGAATGGCTTCCTATTTATTTTGGAATTCTTAAAACAGGAGCTTTGGCAGTTCCTATGAACTTTAGATTTGATGCTCAGGAAATTAAATATTGTCTTGAACTTTCAGAGACAGATGTGCTTATTTTTGGACCTGAGTTTGTTGGCCGAATCGAAGAAATTGTTGATGAAATTGATGAAAAAAGAATTTTGTTCTACGTAGGTGGTGATTGTCCTACTTTTGCAGAAGATTATGATAAGCTTGCATCTAACTGTTCTTCACTTTCACCTGAAATCGAAATTAAGGATTCAGATGATGCGGCAATTTATTTTTCTTCAGGAACAACAGGTTTCCCAAAGGCTATTTTACATAATCACGAAAGTCTTATGCATGCGGCAAAAGCTGAACAGAATCATCATGGACAGACTAAGGATGATGTATTTTTGTGCATTCCACCGCTTTATCATACAGGTGCCAAGATGCATTGGTTTGGTAGCCTTTTGACTGGCGGAAAAGCAGTATTATTAAAGGGGGTTACACCTAAAACAATTCTTGAAACAGTATCAAATGAAGGCTGTACAATTGTTTGGCTTCTTGTTCCTTGGGCACAGGATATTTTGCTTGCATTAGACAGAGGAGAGATTAAACTTGAAGATTACAAGTTAGATCAGTGGAGACTTATGCACATTGGTGCACAGCCTGTACCACAGAGCCTTATTAAGAGATGGAAGGAATACTTCCCACATCACCAATATGATACTAACTATGGCCTTAGCGAATCTATCGGACCAGGTTGCGTTCACTTAGGTGTCGAAAATATTAACAAAGTAGGAGCAATTGGTATTCCGGGTTACGGCTGGGAAGCAAAGATTGTTGATCCTGAGGGAAATCCTGTAGAGCAGGGTAGTGTTGGGGAACTTATTGTTAAGGGACCAGGCGTCATGACTTGTTACTACAATGATGAAAAGGCTACAGCTGAAACAATCAAGGATGGCTGGCTTTACACAGGGGACATGGCTGAAATGGATGAAGACGGTTTTATTTACCTTGTTGATAGAAAGAAAGATGTAATTATTAGTGGTGGCGAAAATCTTTATCCTGTACAGATTGAAAACTTCTTAAGCAAATTCCCTAAGATTAAGGATGTTGCAGTTATTGGTCTTGCAGATGAAAGATTGGGCGAAATTGCAGCTGCTATTATTGAATTGAATCCTGACACAGAATGTACTGAACAGGAAATCAATGATTTCTGCAAGGAACTTCCAAGATACAAGAGACCTAAAAAGATTATCTTTACTAAAGTTCCAAGAAATGCTACTGGAAAAATCGAAAAACCTAAGCTTAGAGAAATGTATCACAGTTCAAATCTTGTTGATGCACAGAATAAGGCTTAATTAAGACTTTGGGGCTGGGTTTAAATCAAACAAAATAAAGAATAAAAAGTGTTCCTTAACAAGCGTGCAAAAACGCGATGAATTTAGGGGACGCTTTTTTAAATACATTAAAAAAATGCAAAATTATTATAGAACAAATTTTCTAAAAAATTGTTGGAGTGGAATTTCGCAATGCAAATATTGCGGTAATATGGTACGCTTATATAAGCGAAAGATATCGGAGGAATAGATTAATGAAGATTAAAAATGGTTTTGTTTTAAGAGATGTTGGAGGCCAGGCAGTTGTTATTGCAGTAGGTGAGGCAAGCAAGACATTTCACGGAATGATTAACCTTAATGCAACAGGTAAGGAGATATGGCAAGGAATTGAATCCGGATTGGATGTTGACCAGATGGTAGAGAAGATGGTTGAAACTTATGAAGTTGAACCTGATAAAGCAAGAGAAGACATTCAGACAATGGTAGATAAGATGAAAAATGCAGGAATTATTGTAGAATAGAGAGTGTGTTATGGGTGAAGTGTTACATATTGAGGATGCATTAAATGAGAAGGGAGTGTATGTTAGTACAACTTCTGGTGTCAGCATGTATCCAATGCTAAGAAACAGAAGGGATACCATAATAGTTAAGCCACCTACAGCACCATTGAAGAAATATGATGTGCCTTTATACAGACGTGGAGACGATTATGTGCTTCATAGAATTATTGGAAAAGATGATAAGGGGTATATTATTTGCGGAGATAATTGCATTAATAAGGAATATGGCATAACTGAAAACCAGATCATTGGAGTTTTAGTTGGCTTTTATCGTGATGGAAATGAAGTAAATATGGAGGGAGTGGGATACAAGCTTTACAGCAGGGCTTGGGTTTTTCTCCATCCTTTAATTTGTGCTTTTAAGAAAATAAAAATGAAGGCTGGAAAGGTGAAAAGATTATGGCATTCAAAATAAAACTTGCCGGAATCGGATTTCAGGTAAATGGAATTTATGAGGAATCATTGAAGAAGCATTGCTGGGATTATTTGGATATTGAAGAAAATTCAGATAATAAGAAGTGTTTCGATAATTGTGGAGCTGGAAAAGAAGATTTGAAGCTTTCTGATAATGATTCGGTTTATGAAATTATTATATCAGAGGATGACATAATAAGAGAACAGGGAACAATGTTGGAAGATGAAGGACAGAGTGGATTTGCCCCTGAATATTTGGAAACATTGGCACTTTTAAGGAAAGTTGCGGAAGTTTTGCCTGAGAAAGACGGTTTCCTAATGCATGGAGCGGTTATACAGTGGAAGGACAAAGCCTATATGTTTACTGCACCAAGTGGTACCGGAAAAACTACCCACATCAGGTTATGGAGGAAGTATTTAGGTCAGGGTGTTTCTATTATAAATGGGGACAAACCTTTTATTAGAATAGTTGACGATTGCGTAAGAATATATGGAACTCCGTGGGCTGGCAAAGAGGGTTGGCAGAATAATAAGAATGCACCGCTTGGTGGAATTTGCATAATAGAGCGTGGCACGGAATGCAGAATTAGAAAGCTTAATTCCAAAGAAGCTATACCATATCTTCTAGGGCAGATTCATTTCGGCGATAGCTCAGTCCAGGCAGGAAAAACATTGGAATTACTAGATATTTTGATAAAAAAAGTGCCTGTTTATATATTGAACTGCGATATATCAGAACATGCGGTGAGAACAAGCTATGAGGCAATGACAGGGGAAAAGTATAGAGAGAGTTAGAGAATATGTTGGTCTGACAA
>ERZ791915.1537-NODE-1537-length-17094-cov-3.777334_pt1 | contig 17094 bp, 10 predicted proteins | sample MGYA00510139_ERZ791915 | MGnify/ENA primary metagenome ERZ791915 (study PRJEB30046, sample SAMN00792117) | human gut metagenome | study: EMG produced TPA metagenomics assembly of the A metagenome-wide association study of gut microbiota in type 2... | reverse complement strand
CAGACTATCGGCTTTTAGTTTTAGAAAAATGTGCAAAAAACGTGTTTATTTTCCAGAAAAATGTGTTATGCCTCCCGCAGAATCTGCATGATCGTATCATAATGCTCCGGATCATGCGGGAAGGTGCAGCCCGAGCAATCCTTGATCCGTCTGCCATTTTTCTCGAAATACCTGGGATTCCCGGGGCAGTGCTCCAAGCGGTACATGGGGCAGTAGCAGAACAGGCAGTTGAAGTCTGCAAGTCCCTTGTGGCAGGGGAAATATTTACAATCTTTATTCTCAAAAAAACGATAGGAATTTTCCATTTGCAACACTCACATCCTTCCATAACCTGCAAAGTTTGCGCATTGGCGCAAATTTGCGTGCGAAACATAGAACTTCTTCGCGAAAGAGCCTTTGCTCTGAGTGATTAGAAGTTCTTTTCACACTTTACACTACACTTCTTCCGCCATACACATTCCATGGGCAATACCCTGCTCCTTCAGCTGTTCCTCCAGCTGGTTCAACGCATCATCTTCATCTTCTGCAAACACCATCGCCTGATAGACTTCCTCCGGTCCTTCCGGTGCCAGTGCTGTCACCTCATACATCTGCATGGCAATTACCTCTTTCTTCCTCAAAATACGCATTCACCCTTCTCTTTATTTTATACCCGTTTCCCCGTTTTTTTGCAAGCGAAAAGCGCCACTCCGGGGAAGAGTGCCGCTTTTCAGGAGAGATTTATGTATTGAATGTTGCTGGCGAAATATTAACCCTTGACGCTTCCCATTGCCACGCCCTGGACAATGTACTTGGAAAGGAACAGGTATACGATGATAACAGGGAAGATAGAGAATGCAATCGTTACATACACCTGACCCATATCAAACTTCAGGAAGTCTGCGGAACGCAGCTGAGCGATCAGGATAGGTAATGTCTTCATCTTGTCATCATGCAGAACCAGTGCCGGTGTGAAGTAGTTATTCCAGTTCGCTACGAAAGTGAAGATCGCCTGCACTGCGATTGCCGGCTTCATCAGCGGCAATACGATGGAATTAAATGTACGGAACTCACCGGAACCATCGATTCTGGCTGCCTCTACCAGAGACAGGGGCAATGCACTTTCCATGTACTGCTTCATATAGAAGAAAGTAGCAGGTGCTGCGATTGCCGGGATGATCAGGGGGATAAAGTTATCCTCCAGCTTCATATCAGCTACCAACTGGATAAATCCGAGTGCGGTAACCTGGGTAGGAATGGTCATGATTGCCAGGATAAAGGTAAACATGAACTTCTTTAACTTAAAATCATATACATGGATCGCATATGCGGTCATGGTAGAGAAGTAGGTACACAACACTGCACTGCAGGTTGCTACGATCAAACTGTTGATCATGCCTCTGACTACCGGCAGGGTTCCTGCCATGACGCCCTTCCAGTTCTGGATCAGATGTGTGCTGGGCAGCAGGGTAAATCCCTGTGTCAGCTCACCTTTGGATCTGGTTGCATTTACAAACAGTATATAGAACCAGAACAGGCAGAGAAAACTCATAATAACCAGTACGATATATGCAAGTGCTCTTCTGGCATGAATGCCCAGACCTTTTTTTGTCTCGTTTGTTTCTACGCTCAACATTTCTGCCACCTCCTACTTATCCTGTTTGCCGTTCGAGAACTTAAATACGATCAAGCTCAGGATACCTGTGATAATGAACAACATTACAGACAACGCACCACTCATTCCGTAGTTCTTACTGTACAAATGGTTGTTCAGGTACATGATCAGGGTCATGCTGGATCTCATAGGATCGCCCTTACCGTTGGTCAGAATCTGAGGTACATCGAACATCTGCAGACCACCGATCAGGGATGTGATCATTACGTAGATCAGAATCGGCTTCAACAAAGGTAATGTAATCTTGAAGAATACCTGGGTAGAGGTTGCTCCGTCTACCTCGGCTGCCTCGAAGAGGGAAGTATCGATACCCATCATACCTGCCATCAGGAGGATCGTTGTATTACCAAACCACATCAGGAAGTTCATCAATGCTACCAGACCTCTGGTACTCCATACGTTTGTAAGGAACTGATATGGCTCTTTTAAGACTCCGATCTGCATCAGCATTTCATTGATAGGACCACCATCAGAGAACAGCGTGAAGAACAACATTGCAAATGCGGAAGCCATGATCAGGTTCGGCAGATAGATAACTGTCTTGAAGAATCTCTGTCCCTTTAATCTAAGGCTGGGATCCGAGAACCATGCACCCAGAAGCAGAGATATGATGATCTGCGGTACAAATCCCAGTACCCACATGATCAATGTATTCTTGGTGTACATCCACAGGTCCGGATTGGACAACATCTTTGCATAGTTACCAAATCCGATGAAATTCGGTCCGATCTGTGTCAGTCCGGAACGGTAATTCTCAAAAAAGCTGTAATAAAATGTCCGGAACAACGGGATCAACTGGAATAATACATACACTGCCACAAAGGGGATCAGGAAAATATAACCCCACTTATTATAGCGTACCACCTTTCCGCGTTTTACCTTTGCCATAATGATTCCTCCCTTTTGCCGTCATACTCTCTTAGCGACTTTACGTTTTTTCGTGCCATCTTTTTTCCGATAAGGCTCGCAGCAGCTCTCTTCTTTTTGTTCTTAATTATCTTCTTCCGAAAAAAGCTTCTGCCAACCGGGAATTTTGAGAGAAAAACCGTGCCTACCTGACCAGCCAGGCAGGCACGGTTCTCAATTCCTTATTGTTTCGCTATTCGCTTATCGTTTCAGATTAGTGAGTAAGCTCAGGATACTTCTCTTCAACACCCTTGTAGAACAGATCCAGTGCATCATCCAGAGAAGCCTTGCCATCGAAGTAGTTCTTCATAGCATGCTGGAACTCTTCGTTACATCCCTGATCATATGCAGACAGGTTGCTCAGATCGATCTTCTCAGCGCCTGCGCAGAACATAGCCAGAGGGTTCTGTCCGCCCAGTACCTTGCTCTGATAAGAGGTATCTGCTGCCATAGCTTCCATAGCGGGTTTGTTGTTTACGAAATCATCATCAGCTACAACGATCTCTTTCATGATGTCTTCATCAGCGGTCATCTTCAGGATGATATCCTTAACCAGAGAAGCGTTGTCAGTTCCGGTAGCACCGCAGATCCAAGTACCGCCCCAGAAGAAGCCCTGAGGTCCTTCAGTAGCGCCCCAGCCACCCTGGTTTGCGATAGATCCATCGGTATCAGCTGCCATGGAGAAGTTGATCAACCAAGCGGGTCCAAAGTAGCAGAATACTTTGCCATCGGGATAGAAGCCTTTGCTCCAGTCATCAGACCACAGGTCGAAGGTACCGGTTTCCTTAGCGTCAACCATCTTCTTGGAGTCATCAACCCACTTCATCAGGTTGTCATCGATTACGATCTTGCCATCCTGTACCCATTTACCGGATACGTTGTTGGAGTATACACGATAAGTATCGTTTACGGAAGATACCATGTTGTAACCGCCTGCTTTCATCTTCTCAGCGGTTGCGGTAAAGGTATCCCAATCAGATACAGACTTCTGAACCTCTGCAGGATCATCGGTTCCCAGAACAGCCTTAGCAGCTTCACGGTTGTAGATCAGAACGCCGGGGCAGCCCTGCCATGAAACACCCTTCAGATTGCCGTTGGAGTCGGTAACAACATCCTTGGTGTACTGATACTGGTTAGCCAGATCTGCATCGGTGATGCCCAGATCCTTAACAGGCATTGTGTAGTCGGTATCAACATATTTCAATGCGTAGTCAGCCTCAATCAGGAACAGGTCAATCTTGTCATCAGCTGCTGCATCAGCCTGCTTTAACAGTGTTTCATCCAGATTGTTCTGATAAGCGTTGTCATCAGAAGGAGTGATGTTCCACTTTACAGTGATGTCACCGATCTTACCGGTGGTTCCGTCTACTTCTTCATATCCGGGATAATGATCTGTCAGACGGCTTTTGAACTCCTCGTTCCAGCAGTAGATGTTGAAGACTTTGCCTTCTTCTGCTGCTGCAGGCTCTGCTGCCTCGGTGGATGCAGGCGCCTCGGTCTTAGCTTCGGTGGAAGCTGCGGGTGCCGCATCGGTGGATGCTGCAGGAGCTTCATTGCTGCTGCCACAACCTACCAGCATGCTGGCAAGCATAGCAGTTGTAAGTAAAGCACTAAGTACTTTTTTCTTCATGTTTGTTTCCTCCCATTTTTTGTTGAATGTTTGTTGTAAGTGTTTGTTGCATTTATATTCATATGTCGGCGGTTGCGTCGCTTCCATATAAATGCCTGATTAATTGTCTGTCGGAATTCTGGCCACCGACTTGCCTTCAGCAACTTTCCCGGGTACGATGACCTGTTCTATGATGGTGGTCTTGGGTCTCTCAATGAGACTGATCAGTTCTCTGGCTGCCAGGCATCCGATCTGTTCTGTGTCCTGTTGGACTGTGGTCAGTCTGGGCTCCAACTGCCTTGCTGCCTGTATGCCATCATAGCCTGCTACCGAGATATCTTCAGGGATCTGTAATCCTCTCTGTCTGATAGCGTTGATGCCTCCGAAAGAAGCAAAGTCATCCGGATAGATGATGCATGTCGGCGGATCCGGCAGATCCAGCAGTTCGTTGGTGACCCGGTAGGTGGTCGTCGTATCTCTGTAGGCTGCTTCCCGAATGTACTCATCCGGGATTTCCAGTCCCAGGCGTTCTGCCGTCCGGTAGAAGCTGGATAATCGTCCCGAGGTAACTGCCGACATCGCTCCGTGGATATAAGCGATCTTCCGATGGCCTCTGCTGTAGATGTACTCTAACAGCTCCTTCATGCCTGTCACATTGTCCGACATGATTGCGATACGATTGTTGAACAGGTAGTCGATGGTGACCACCGGGATGGAACTCTGTACCAGTTCGATGACTTCGGGATCCCCGAAATCAATACAGGCGAGCACCACTCCGTCAAAGCCTCTGTACCTGCTGTGTTCCAGGTAGGACATCCGATCCGGCCGGTTCTTGCAGCTATTAATGAATGTAATGTCGTAACCGCTTTTCTCTGCCGTCCTCTTGAAACTGTCCAGTACACTGGAAAAGTAATCATGAGTAAGACCGCTTCTGGCCTCGTCTGCAAAGAGAACTCCGATGCCGTAGGTCCGGTTCGTCTTCAAAGCTCTTGCGGAAAGGTTCGGGGAATAACCCATCTCCTTTGCTACCCGTCTGATATTTGCTTTTGTTTCTTCTCCAATGTCCTTGTGGTCGTTCAATGCCTTGCTGACAGTTGCAACGGAGACTCCACAAATCTTGGAAATGTCTTTCAGTGATGCCATATCTTTCTCCTGTTCCATGTCTTCGTCATTCCGTCCGACCTGTTTTGTAACTTAATCGTTTTCGTAGTTTTAATATATAACACCTTTGAGCATTTTGCAATACTTTTTTGCAGTTTTTTTCAAAAAAGTATCCACTTTGTCTATAATTAACAATTTCAGATAGGCTGTTTTGTACATTTGGCTTGTACATAGATTGTGTTTCTTCTATATAAAGGCAAAGTGTGCGATAACGTTTGCTATTATTTTGTTTCGTAAAACCGGTGTTTCGAAGGTTCTTTCATTTTGTATCTTCTGCCCATGTTTCCCCACTGTTTTTGTATACATTGCGCATTTTACGGGCTTTTTCAAGATTCGTATTGCATTTTTCCCTTTGCTTCTGTATAATACAAATCAGAAATCCGGAGCACTTAATCGTTTACTTAACATTAAGCACTCCGCAACGAAAAAACAAACACTCAGTATACAATAATATGAAAGAAGGAGATTTTCTTATGAAGTATGGTCATTTTGATGATGTGCATCAGGAATATGTCATCACCACTCCCAAGACTCCGCTTCCCTGGATCAACTACCTGGGCTGCAATGAGTTTTTCAGTCTGATATCCAACACCTGCGGCGGATATACTTTCTATAAAGATGCAAAGCTGCTGCGTCTGACCCGTTATCGTTATAATAACGTACCGGCCGACATCAACGGTAAATATCTGTACATTAAGGACGGGGACACCGTATGGAACCCTGGCTGGCAGCCCACGAAGACCGAGCTGGATTCTTACGAGTGCCGTCACGGTATCGGTTACAGCCGATTCACCTCTTCCAAGAACGGTGTCAAGGCTTCCGTGCTCTCCTTCGTTCCTCTGAACGATAATTGTGAGATCTCCCAGCTGACCCTGACCAACGGTAGCTCCGAGGACAAGAAGCTGTCCGTATTCTCTTATGTAGAGTGGTGTCTGTGGAACGCTGACGATGATATGAAGAACTTCCAGCGTAACTTAAGCACCGGTGAGGTCGAGGTACAGGATTCCACCATTTATCACAAGACCGAGTACCGTGAGCGTCGTAATCATTATGCGATCTATTCCGTAAATACGAAGATTGATGGTTTCGATACCAGCAGAGATGCTTTCCTGGGTGCTTACAGGGGGGCTGATTCTCCCGAAGCTGTAGAGAACGGCAAGTGCACGAATTCCATGGCAAGCGGCTGGTCTCCCATCGCTTCCCATCAGATCAACGTGGATCTGGCAGCCGGTGAGACCAAGACCTTTATCTTCGTTCTGGGCTACATCGAGAACCCCGAAGACGAGAAATGGGAATCCTACGGTGTGATCAACAAGACCCGTGCCAAAGAAATGCTGGCAAAATACCAGACCGATGCACAGGTAGATGAGGCTTTTGCAGCATTACAGGCTTACTGGAAACAGCTGCTGGCACGCTACACGGTAGATTCCGCTGACGAGAAAGTCAACCGTATGGTCAACACCTGGAACCAGTATCAGTGTATGGTTACTTTCAACATGTCCCGTTCCGCTTCCTATTACGAATCCGGAATCGGCCGTGGTATGGGTTTCCGTGATTCCTGTCAGGATCTGCTCGGTTTCGTACATCTGATTCCGGACCGTGCAAGAGAGCGTATCATTGATATCGCTTCCACCCAGTTCCAGGACGGCAGTGCTTACCATCAGTACCAGCCTCTGACCAAGAAAGGCAACTCCGATATCGGCAGTGGCTTCAATGATGATCCTCTGTGGCTCATTGCAGGTACCAGTGCTTATGTAAGAGAGACCGGCGATACCTCCATCCTGACCCAGATGGTTCCTTTTGACAACGATATGAGCGTAGCTGCTCCTCTGATGGATCACTTAAAACGCTCCTTAGACTATATCATCAACCACAAAGGCCCTCACAATCTGCCTCTGATCGGCCGTGCCGACTGGAATGACTGTCTGAACCTGAACTGCTTCTCCGCTCATCCCGGAGAATCTTTCCAGACCTTCGGTCCCAGTGAAGGACCCGTTGCAGAATCCGTATTCATTGCCGGTATGTTCGTAAAATACGGCGAAGAATATGCTCAGCTGTGCGAGCTGATGGGTGACGATACCGAAGCAGCCCGCGCACGTAAGGAAGTACAGGCAATGTACGATGCGATCCTGAAGGATGGTTGGGACGGCGATTGGTTCGTACGTGCTTACGATGCTTACAGCCACAAAGTAGGTTCCAGGGAATGTCGCGAAGGTCAGATCTACATCGAGCCTCAAGGCTTCTGCGTACTGGCCGGTGTCGGTGTGAAGGAAGGACTTGCCGAAAAGGCATTGAATTCTGTAAAAGAGAGACTGGATACCAAGTATGGTGTCATGATCTTACAACCTGCATACACGGAGTATCACCTCGAACTTGGTGAAGTATCCTCTTATCCCCCCGGATATAAGGAGAATGCCGGTATCTTCTGCCACAACAATCCCTGGGTATCCATCGCAGAGACCGTTCTGGGCAGAGGTGACAGAGCTTTCGAGATCTACCGCAAGACCTGTCCCGCATACATTGAGGATATCAGTGAGATCCATCGTACCGAGCCTTATGTATATTCCCAGATGGTAGCCGGTAAGGATGCAAAATTCCACGGTGAAGCGAAAAACAGCTGGCTGACCGGTACTGCTGCATGGACTTTCGTAAATATCTCCCAATACATACTGGGTGTATATCCCACTCATCAGGGATTGTCCGTAGATCCTTGTATTCCCAAGGGCTTCGGTGATTTCTCCATCACCCGTAAGTTCCGTGAGGGCACCTATCACATTCAGGTAAAGAACCCTCAGAACGTGGAAAAGGGTGTCGTATCCATGACCGTGGACGGCAAGGCAGTAGACGGACACATCATTCCTTACGAAAAGGGCAAGGAAGCATACGATGTAGTCATTACCATGGGTTAACAGTTCTAATAAACATAGTTTAAAACGATTTCTATCCTCCTTAAAACCCCGGCAGTTGTTGTAGCTGCCGGGGTTTTGCATTGGATATTCGTAGTTTGCGCTACAACATCTACACCATAAGGACAAGCAGGCCGTAAGCAGACGTCGGTACTTATTGACCGTATTGGGGTCAATTATGTACCGCTACGTTCTGCGCCAGAGCGAGAGCGTGCCTGCGGTTCTTATGGTGTAGATGTTGTGGACGTTTTTGCGGCTTCCTTCCGGGACTCGATCACGTGCCGGATGGCTGTCAAATGATATTATTTTCTCCATTTTTCTGAAGCAGCTTCCGGTATGTGGCATCCATTCCCAGTGCTCCCAGCGGGGCTGTGATAAGGATGGCCAGCACAGCCACGGACAGAACGATCTTGCCGCAGGACAATCCCATCGATAACGGCACAGAGCCGATAGCAGCCTGCACTGTGGCCTTCGGCAGATAGGCTATCACGCAAAACGTCCTCTCCTTCTTATTGAGATCCGTTCCCAACATGCACAGTGCTACACCGGCGGAACGGAGCAGCAGCGCCAGCAGGATCATCCCCACCGCTGCCGGTCCAGCTTCCATAGTATAGCGGATATCCACTGCCGCGCCCACCAGCACGAACAGCACTACCTCCGCTGCCAGCCACAGTTTACCGAATTTAGCAGACAGTCTGCCGGTGACTTCCCTAGGTGCCCGTATTTTCAGCGCGCAGGCCATGCTCACCACCGCCAACAGGCCGGAGAACGCCACGGTCCCCTTTAACAGGGTTTCCAAAGCCATTAATAAGAAGGACAAACCCATGATGATAATAACTTTCATGCTGTTGCGCACATAACTGCCCTTTCGGTACAACAGTTCAAAAAGCTGCCCCAGTAGCCAACCCACCAATGCACCGAACAACACACCCGTCAGGATCGATACCGGGATATTCACAAAATCCAGGGCATTGACCTGTCCACCCTGTGCCATTCCAACAAAAGTGGAAAACAATACTATGACATAGATGTCATCACAGGAAGCCCCAGCCAGAATCATCTGCGGAATGCTTTTCTCCGTACCATAGCTGTTCTCCATGAGATGCACCATCCGTGGCACCACCACTGCCGGTGACACTGCTGCCAGAACTGCTCCCATAACTGCCGCATCCACGCGGCTGATGTTAAGGATCATGGGCGCAAATATCACAAAAGCCAACAGTTCGCAAGTGGCAGGAACACAAGCCAGCATGACTGCGGAGCGGCCCACTTTTTTCAGATCCTTCAGATCCAATGATAATCCGGCCTTCAATAAAATGATGATCAGCGCGATCTGCCGCAGTTCTGATGAGATATTCAGGATTGACACATCCAGCAGATCCAACACATAAGGCCCCAGAATAATACCCGTAAGCAGCATCCCGATAATACGGGGCAGGTGAATCCTCTGGCAGACCGCCGCCATGAGTAATCCCAGTAAAAAGATCAGTCCCAGTGATGTAAGCATAAAAATTCCTCCGTTTTCTCGCAGCAGGACATTTTGAATTCCAACAAAAAGGCTGGTGTCCCCTGCATATTCTGCAGAAGTCATCAGCCAAATCGAATTCATATGTTCAAATTCCGGCGGTTCGAAGCCTGTGCTTCCGGGAGAACCTCATTCCCGATGTACTTATTATATACACGGTGCCCGCCCATGTAAAGTCCTATATTTTGCAAATATACCCGCCAGCATCCTGTACTCCATTAAAAAATATCTGCTGTGAGATCATCCCCGAAATCTGCTGCCGGAATCTCAAAGTCAACAATTCCAACTGCATAGGACTGTAATACATACTGGCCGGATTCAAATACAAAGCCATCCTCTGTAATGTAGAATGTAGGGTCTGCGGGGCCATTATCCGTACCTGCAATGTCCGGCCCATAAATTTCCTGATAGATAGCATTCAAATCTTCCGTACCATCCAACACCACCAGTTTGATACTCTTCTCGTAATCGTTAAAGAAGCAGTCCTCCTTTGCCTGCATTTCCGCTGCCTTTGCTGTCACCAGTTCCAGTGCTTTGTCGCGGAATCCGCTCCCCAGACTGTCAAAAGTAATTCTCTCTCCGGTCTGCGTATAATAGTTCATATAGTACAAAGTATACCATCCATGAGCCCCCTGATCATACCCTTCCAGCCCCCACGACAGGCTGATCACCTTATCATCCGCGCGGATCACACGGAAAGTAAGATCCTCATAGCTCTGCTCATACACCGGCATATCCTCATAAAGTGTACCAAACTCCCCGTTCTCGATTCCTTCTACAAAACTGTCTACATATTCATCCAGCTCTTTCTGAATCTTCATCTGCACCGTCTCATTGCCCGGAATCGTCACTGTAACTGTTGGATAGTAATAGGTATAACTTCTGGTCTTGTCTTCGGGATCACTGCTACCCTCGTGATCCTCTGTGGTAAAACTGCACCCATTCACTTCCCTGTATTTCACTCTGGCCTTCTGTCGGTTCCGTCTGTGTGGACACTTCCGCAGTCTCCTCAGTCCCGGCCGTCGTCTCTTCCGTCGTCTGACCGCTCTGTGTCTCCTTGATGCTGTCTATAACTGTCTCCATCTCCGGATCCGTCACCATCTCCCGGTTTCCGCAGGATGTAAAACCTAACAGTGCTCCTGCAAATACTGCTGCAAAAAATATTTTTTTCATAATCCTCGCCTCCTGATGCCAGTATATCTGCCGATTGCATCATATCTGCATCATTTTTATAATTTTTCTCGATTTCACTTTTTAAATACGATAGACAATTCCCATATTTTGAGCTATAGTAAAGCCAAATCTAAGTATGATTAAAAATAACAATACACATACTATAAAAATCAACCCGAGGAGGACTGCTATGAAAATATTATTTTATGATACCAAAAGCTATGATAAAGAATCTTTCGAGGCAACTCTGAAAAAATTTCCCGGCATCCAGATTGATTACATCCGGTCGGATCTGGATCCCCGTACTGCTGCTCTGGCTGACGGCTTCGATGCCGTCTGTGCTTTCGTCAGCTCCAATGTGAGCGAAGCCACATTAAAAATTCTCCACGAAAAAGGTGTCCGCCTGGTCCTGCTGCGTTGCGCAGGATACAACAACGTGGATCTGGAAAAGGCAACTGTATATGACATATGTGTCATGCGTGTCCCCGGTTATTCTCCGGAAGCTGTCGCAGAGCATGCCATGGCTCTGGCTCTGGCCTGCAACCGCCGCTTATACAAAGCCTATAACAAGGTCCGGGAAAATGATTTCAGTCTCGCCGGACTCATGGGCTTCAATTTCTATGGTAAGATTGCCGGAATCATCGGAACCGGCCGGATCGGTGCAGCTATGTGCCGGATATGTAACGGTTTCGGCATGAAAGTCATCGCCTACGATGTCTACGAGAACCCGGATCTGAAAGATTTCGTCACCTATGTGACCTTAGACGAATTGCTGGCGCAAAGTGATCTGATCTCCCTTCACTGCCCGCTGATGGATTCCACCTACCACCTGATCCAGCTTGACACCATCAAGAAAATGAAGGATGGCGTCATTCTGGTAAACACTTCCCGGGGTGCTCTGGTCAAGACCGAGGATCTTATCGAGGGCATCCGCCTGCACAAGTTCGCCGGGGTCGGTCTGGATGTCTATGAAGAAGAGACGAAAAACGTCTTCGAGGATCGTTCCGATGAGATTCTGGAGCATTCTACCACCGCAAGGCTTTTGTCCTTCCCCAATGTCATGATCACATCCCATCAGGGATTTTTCACAAAAGAAGCACTGGAAGCCATTGCAGAGACTACCTTGCAGAATGCTCTGGATTTCGAAAGTGGAAAGAAGAGCCCCAATCAGGTGCAATAAAATATTTCCAATCGAGTAGGCTGACTCATCGTATACACAAAAAACGGATGGCCCTCCCAAGCCATCCGTTTTCTCGTTTTTCAGTTTCCCGTCTTATCCTTTTTCTCTATCTCTTACAGTTTTTACGATCAGTCCAGATTCAGTTTCTGACCAACTCTGATCACATTCTGGTTTGTAATCTGTACATTTCTGCGAAGCAACTGTGCCAGAGTCATGTGATTTCTCTTAGCGATCCTGGAAAGCGTATCACCACTCTTTACCGTATAACCGCCCTCTGTATACCAGATGCTCTCGGAAGGTCTGCGGTCAGTAACAGTTACCAGATAATTGCCGCCGCGCTTCAATGCGAACATGGACTGTCCGGTGGAAGTTACGGTAAAGGATCCGCAATACTCCAGGCGTCCCTTCTCTGTATTATAGCGATACAGGTTTGCACTCTTGCCGGAATTGTCCTTGCCTACATTTACATGAATGTTGACATTCACTCCGAAGTTGCCGGTATCTCTGATACCCAGCTGTCTGTTCACGGTTCCGGACTTTGCGGATACCACATTTGCCGGGATTGTGTTGCTCGTCTGGTCTACTGTCAGATCAATATTCTGAATCTTTGACAGATCTTTATTCTTCAGATCCTGTCCACTGATGCTCAGTGCCACACCGTTTCCGCTGTGGAATGCCACCGTCAGCTTCGTACCTTTAATGGTATTCAGTACATTCTGAGGCACCTTGACTTCACCGCTGCATACAAAGTTCATGTTGACACTCGCAATCGCAGGATTTTTCATCATCTCTGCCACCTTATCCTGTACAGAGTTGCTTACATCCGTCCAGTCTACTGCAGGTGCTGCAGAGGAACCGCTGTTGTCATCATCATCGTCATCGTCATCATCGTTGTTCACCACATCTGCCGCTACCGTAAATACAGCAGAAGGGGTTCCGGTCATTCTGGCTCCAACACCTTCCGGTACTTCTGCCGTAAGCGTAAGGAATCCATTCATATTGATGGTACCGTCTGCATTTCTGGTGATCTGCGGATCGGTCGTGCTTACAAACCAGGAATCCTTTGCCACATTGCCTTCACTATTCGTAGACTCCTGTTTTGTCTCATTCCAGAAATAGTTCATGGTTGTCCGAATCGTTGCTTCCTCCTGCAGCAGTTTCAGCTGCTCCTGTTGCGTCAGATTCTTTGTACGATAGGACAGAATTCCTGCTGCGCCGAAATCAGTCTTGTTGCCCGCATTAGTATAAAAAGCTACATTATAGGATTCATTATTAAAGGACGTGCTCTGTTTTACCTGAATATCAGGACAACTGTTGGAATCAATTCCCTTTGCCTTGTTTCCAAATGCCACACTGTTGATCAGCGTATGATATCCGGTAATGCTGGAACCACCCATCTTAAATCCGTTACCGTTACCTGCATCCGTACCGTCTTCCAGATAACCGTTTCCATAAGCCACACAGTTCTTAATGGTTACACTGCCAATAGAACCGGTCTCTACCTTGGCGAACAGATCCCATCCATCATCTGCATTATTATAGGAAATGCATCCATCAAATACAATTCCATCACCAACGGTAAGTTTTGCAGCAAAACCGTCTGCATCCTCATAACCGATGTCTGCGTTACCATAGGAGGTACAGTTCAGGATCAGGTCATTGCTGGGCCAGTCTTCTCTTTCATCAGTAGTAAGATAACGGCTTACCTGAATACCCGTATTACCATTATGATATGCCTGAATATTATCAAATACACAGTTACTTCCGGAGATCTGAATTCCCTTCTGGGTATCCTGTGTATTTGTCACATCAAATCCCTGGCAATACCAGTAATCACCGGCAAAGATCATGCCTGCGCACGCTCTGTTGAAGTCAAATACAGGTCTCTGGAAATCTGAAGGATCTGCAATCAGGTAAATCATCTGCTCCTTCGTTCCGTCAATGCCTCTCTCTACCTTTATAGTACTTGTAAGGTTATATACTCCACCTTTCAGTACGATCATCTGTCCTGCTTTTGCATATTTCACAGCAGTGTAAATATCTACCGGATTCTCTTTGCTTCCGGCTGCACCTGCGCTGCCTTCCGGTGCAACATAAATGGTCTTCTGATCTCTTCGAACGCTCTTATATGTTACTGTGAATTCATAAGTTACTGTTTCATAAGAAGACAGTTTGGAATACTCGTTCGGACGATAATCACTGTTCGGAGTAAAACTAATACGGAACTTATTACTTCCCTCGGTCAAAGATACCGGCATGGTAACTTTTGTACCGGCAGTAACCGCCCGATCAGATACAACTGCGCTGCCATCAGCCGCGGTTACACTCAATTTGCCATCTGCATTTCCGGAATATATCAGATCATATGCTGCACTGTTGGAAACAGCTGCGGAAATGATATTGTATGCCGGTGTTACCAGAGTCATCTCACGCTCTTCCGCCGGAGCATCATCTGCCGGATCAATCAGTGTCAGATTAATATCGGAATAGGTAATATCCACGCCTCTGGCCGCAAACATTCCCACATATACATACTCATCATCCAAAACATTTAAAGTCTCTGTACCATAATATTTTTTCGTTTCTGTATTGCCTGCAGCATCCGTATAGCTGATAAAGTATCCGGTATTATTCTTCTGAATCGTTAATTTTAATTCTGTAACCGGGTTATCAACGGTAGTACCCTTTGCCTTATCAGTATTATTGCCGATCAGATTATAAGTACCGGTACCACTCTGCGCGCAAGATGTCTCCAATGGCCACATGCTGGTCTTATAATCACTTTTTAATGTAGCAGAATCATTGGCATTCAGCGCATCCAGATTCTCATAAGTTACACCAATCTTCTCCTGTGCGCCGATTCCCAGTTTCATGCTGATCTTATCTCCGGCATCGGCTACTTTCCCGTTTGCCGCATCCCAGTTGTATTCCACTTTTCCTACAACTGCCATATAGGAATTGTTCCAATAGGCATTGCTGCCTTCTCCGGGTGCTCCTACACGGTCAGCAGCCATAATGCCAAAGCCTTCCTGTCCGTTATTGGGAGTCCATTTGTTTACTTTCAAAGTTGCTGAAAAAGTAAAGTTCTTGTCGCTAGGAATTGCAGTATAGTAAAATCCTAAGCCATCGGTTGCTGTCGGCTGTAACTTTCCTCCGCCCGCATCTGCGACTACTTTTACCGTTCCGGTAGTTGCATCTCCCTCATATTTATTTTTGCTGGAAGAAGCACTGGGACCATAATATGTAAATGCCCACTCATACTGTACTTCATCTACGATTTTCTTGCTGAATCCATCCGAAAGCTTGTTATCATCTCCACGGATGGCAGTTACATAAATCACTGCTTCCTGATCCACTTTCAGTCCTTCTACTACTGTATCTGTTGTCGGTGCTGTTACTTCTTTTTCGATGCTCTTTCCATCGGTTGTATATGCACCATCCACAGTTACCAGATATTTTTCTGCTTCCTTTACAGCATTCCATGCCACTTTCGCTTTTCCACCGCCCTGGCAGGTTACGCCTTTGATCACAGGCTTGGTTAAAGGTAACACGAACTCGCAGGACTTTGTCTCTGTTCCCTGTTTGTCCTCTTCATCTGCACGAATTGCTTTTACGGAAAAAGTGTAGGTGCCGGATGCTACGGGAGTGAAGGAAACAGAATGCTCCGTTCCATTCGTCGCTGCATTTTGTGTAGCTGCCACTTCTCCATCCGCATTAATCATAGTCACGCTCAATGCATCTGCTCCATCATAACCCACATTTCCAGATATTTTTACTTCAATATTATTTTTATTATCTGTAGACTGCACTGCACTGATCACCGTCGGCGCCTCTACTGTAGACCAATCCGCACGGGCAGGTTTACTGCCTCCTGTTGTTTCCGATACGGTTGCAGAAAGTAATCGAATACCGCGATCATTTGTTGCACTCGCAGGGTTGCATACCGTATATGTTCCTTCTTTCAATCCCTCATACTTGATTTCAGTAGCATTGGTTCCTGTTACTACTACAAGAGCTTCTGTCGCTCCCTTTGCCACTACTCCATTACCGTCTGCATTCCTTAGGATAAAGTCTGAGGAATTGGTGCTACCTGTACTTGACACTTTAAATGCTGCATCTGCCGTACCACTTACAGTAAAGGTTAACAATCCAGTTTCTGTCTTTCCTATTTCTACTGATAAAGTAGAACTATTTGCTCTCTTTACGCTTCCACTAAAAGTAAAATATCCCTCTGTTCCATATTTTCCTGCGTCTACCTTGTCGTTTTTATCCAACTTTGATACCACACTATCTGTTGCTGCATCAAATGCGTAATCCTTTGTCACACTAACTGGTGTTTCATCTACAACTGCAGAGAGTAATCGAATACCGCGATCATTTGTTGCACTCGCAGGGTTGCATACCGTATACGTTCCTTCTTTCAATCCCTCATACTTGATTTCAGTAGCATTGGTTCCTGTTACTACTACAAGAGCTTCTGTCGCTCCCTTTGCCACTACTCCATTACCGTCTGCATTCCTTAGGATAAAGTCTGAGGAATTGGTGCTACCTGTACTTGACACTTTAAATGCTGCATCTGCCGTACCACTTACAGTAAAGGTTAACAATCCAGTTTCTGTCTTTCCTATTTCTACTGATAAAGTAGAACTATTTGCTCTCTTTACGCTTCCACTAAAAGTAAAATATCCCTCTGTTCCATATTTTCCTGCGTCTACCTTGTCGTTTTTATCCAACTTTGATACCACACTATCCGTTGCCGCATCAAATACATACTGTCCATCTGTACTCTGTACCACAGGTACTGCAGTCTCTGCTGCCTGCACAACAGCTTCATCAGTGATCTTCTTCGCAGAATTTGATGCAATATGGTTTACGCTCCCCACGTTTTCGGTCATTTCCGCATTTCCGTCAGAAACCGCCTCACTTACCTGTTCTACCACAGGTTCCGTTTCCTGCACCTGTTCCACAGTCACTTCCTCA
>ERZ791915.1530-NODE-1530-length-17170-cov-8.416769_pt1 | contig 17170 bp, 11 predicted proteins | sample MGYA00510139_ERZ791915 | MGnify/ENA primary metagenome ERZ791915 (study PRJEB30046, sample SAMN00792117) | human gut metagenome | study: EMG produced TPA metagenomics assembly of the A metagenome-wide association study of gut microbiota in type 2... | reverse complement strand
TACCGGGAGCTTCCTGCTCCACCAGAATAAAATCAGGATGGGCAAAGCTGTGCTCCTCCAGATTGATCAAGCGGCAGGACTCGCACCTGCCGCAGGGATGCTCGTCCGGCTGCCGGCACAGAAAAGTTTTGGCAAAACGCAGCGCCAGCTGTTTTTTACCAACGCCTTCCGGCCCGTAAAAAAGCAGCGCATGCGGCCGGTTGCCAGGCTGCAGCAGCCGGGTCAGAAATTCCTTATTCTGTTCGTGTCCCAGAATGTCGTCCCACATAGGCATCCTTTCTTCGTTCAACCTTTAAGTAAAATATCCAGCTCCCGGATCAGCGCGCCGCTGACAGCTTCCTGCTCCTGCAGGGAGTCAATGACTCTGATCCGCTGCGGATAAGCTTTGCTGAGCTCGATAAAGCCCTGCCTGACCTGGATCTGGAAAGCAAGACCTTCGTTTTCAAAACGGTCTGTCACACCGCGCTGTGACCTGCGCCCAGCTAAAAGCTCCGGGTCGCCGTCCAGCAGCAGCGTCAGATCCGGCTCCAGTCCGCCTGTAGCAAAGGCATTCAACTGCAGCAGCTCCGGCAGCGGCAGCCCGCGGACAAACCCCTGGTAAACCAGTGTCGAATCGCTAAAACGGTCACACAGCACGATCTTACCGGCGGCTAAAGCCGGGCGCACAACTTTATCCAAATGGTCGGCACGCGCCGCCAGATACAACAGCGTTTCTGTACGCGCGTCTATGGCCAGCCGCGGATCAAGTACCAGCTGCCGCAACTGTTCTGCCGCTTCGCTGCCACCCGGTTCACGGGTACAGACAACTTCATGTCCCTTTTGACGCAGATATTCTGCCAGTAAGGCCAGCTGCGTGCTTTTGCCGCTGCCGTCAGGGCCTTCCAGGGTAATAAAATAGCCTTTCTTCATTAAAGCACCACTCGTATTTCCCTCAAGCTGCCGTCAGCAGGTCCGCTGACCGGCAGGCTCAAGTTTTTCATATTTTCACAATAAGCGATGACCGCTTCCGTAATTAGCTCACCCGGTAAAAGTACCGGTATGCCCGGCGGATAAAAGCTGACCTGCTCGGCGCAGATTTTCCCTGCAGCCTGCCGCAGGGCCAGGCTCGTTTTCGGGCTGTCGAAAGCCTGCCGCAAAGACATCACCTGCTGCGGCACAGGCAGCTGCGGACTGACCAGCAAAGGACGCGGCGGTTTTTTAGCCGCTTCCAGTTCTGCAAAAACCTGCCGTATTCGGGCAAGTACGGCGTCATAACCGGCGCCGCCATCGCTATAGGTAACTAAAAACAATACATTATCTGCATCTGCCAACTCTACAGCAATACCCGCCTGACGCAGCCTGTCAGCAACTTCCATGCCGGTATGCCCCCAGGCGGCTGCGTTGACCGTGACCTTGGTCCTGTCAAACCCGGCAATGCCGTTACTACCGATACAATCCGTATCCAGCAGCTTCAGCCCGTCAAAGGCCTGCAGCACCTGCCGCAGTCTGTCTGCCGCAGCTGCAGCCTGCTCCGCCATCTGCCTGCCGCCTGTCGCCAACTGGAACCGCGCCGCGTCTAAGGACGCCATGAGCAGATAATTGGGGCTGGTCGTCGTCAGCAGACTCATCACATCGGCGGCCCGCTCCAGATCGAGACGCTGGCCCCGCACCTGCAGCATGGAGCATTGCGTCATAGCGCCCAAGATTTTATGCGTGCTTTGCGCACAGGCATCGGCGCCGCAGCACAGAGCCGACGGCGGCAATAAGTCGCTGAAGCCCAGATGCGGGCCGTGCGCTTCATCTACCAGCAATACCGCTCCATAACTATGCACGATCTGAGCGATCGCCTTAATATCAGCAGCCTGACCGTAATAATTGGGACTGGTCAGCAAGACTGCTTTAATAGAAGGATCTTTCTGCAGGGCGGCTTCGATCTGCCCGGCTGTGACCTGGGTATTGATGCCAAAAGCCGCATCAAACTGCGGCAAGATATACACCGGCTGTAAATCGCCTAAAAGCAGACCGCCGGCAACACTGCAGTGAGCATTGCGGGGGACAAGCACTTTCCCGCCCGGCCTGACAGCTGTCAGCAGCATGGCGTGGATCGCCTGCGTCGTACCATTGACCGCAAAAAAGCAGCGGTCGCTGCCATAAAGCTGTGCGGCCAGGTTCTGTGCTGCTGCCAGGCAGCCTTCAGGACAATGGAGATCATCCAGCTCCGCCATCAGCGAAACGTCCATCTGCAGCGCTCCCGCTCCCAGCTCGCCGGCCAGCAGCGCTTCCATGCCCCGTCCGCCTTTATGCCCCGGTGTATGGAAAGGATAGACCTGTTCTTTTTTATATTTGAGCATCGCCGCTACCAGCGGCATTTTTTTCTGATCTGCCTGCAAAAGAAAGCCTCCATGATAAATACAAACACTTATCCATGCTATCTTTACATTTTATCACAAGCAGCAAGGCGTTACAAGCAATTGTAACGCGGCGGTAAAACAGCACTGCAGCAGTCTTGCCGCCGCAATAAAAATGCTCCGGCAGCAAACAGCCGGAGCAAAAATATTTTGTTGTTCAGCCAACCAGAGCAGCCTGCAGCTGGGGCTCGATCTCAGCTTTCACATCTTCCCAAACGATAAAGTCAGCTTTACTGAAACCGTTGAAGGTCGTCGCAGAAGCCGAAGTATAAGCGCCACAGGAAGGAACCAGCAGCAGATCGCCGACTTCCTGACGCACTGTCAGCTTGCCGCGGAACATGATGTCCAGCGAGTCACAGCTGGGCCCGGCAAAGGTAGCTTCCACTTCCTCGCCTTCCTTAAAGCTGATCAGCTTAAAATCCCACTGGTCAAAAATAACGCCGGAAAAGGTTCCGTATAAACCATCATCAAGGAAATACCACGGCTGGCCGCCGCGTTCGGTAACGCCGATAACACCGGTGATCAGATTGACAGCCGTGCCGCACATGAAGCGTCCCGGTTCGGCCCATATCTCCACATTGGGAAAATCCTCGTCCAGGCGGGCATTGATCTGTCTCAGCATTTCTTTTAAGTTGAAGCGAACTTTCGGCTCGGGGATCGGGAATCCGCCGCCGATGTCCAAAATGCGCAGCTGCATTCCTACAGCGGCAGCTTCTTCAAAAATCTCACGGGCAAGATCCAGCGCGGTCAGATATGGATCGGCGCTCATCGTCTGGCTGCCGACATGGAAACAAACGCCGGCTGCATCAAGACCTGCCGCCTGCGCAGCCTGCAGCAATTCTATCGCGCGCTCACGCCCAACGCCAAATTTTTTATTCAGATCTACATGGGCAGAAGAATTATCGATACGAATGCGCAGCAGCACTGTAGCGCCCGGGCAGCCCTTAGCCATTTTGGCGATCTCGCTCTCACTGTCAAAGGTCATTTTATGTACGCCTACGTCGCAGCAGGCCTGCAGGCCGCTGCCTGTTTTAATGGGATTAGCATAAATCAGCCGCTCACCGCTGATTCCCATCGCAGCCAGTGTCCTGATCTCGCCGTCAGATGCGACATCGAAACAGGAACCCAGGTCGCGCATCCGTTCCAGTATCCGCGGATGCGGATTAGCTTTTATAGCATAATACAGCTGTACCCGCGGCAAATGCTTTTTCAAAAAGCGGTAATTCTTTTCTATTTGTTCTAACGAAAGCACCAGCAGCGGCGTCCCAAAGCGCTCGGCCAGCCTTTCGACAGCATTTTGATTCAATTGAAAAAAGGTATCTCTTTTCATATCCACTCTCCCCTTGCTTTAGCATTGATTTTACTCATATGATTTTATCACAAATTACTGAAAGTACAATAGGAAAATGAAAGAAATTGAAAAAAATTTGAGGAGTTTCAGGCAAAACCGCTATAATCACGGTTAATGTCTGTTTTTAGTAAAATTTTACGGGTTTTTTAGGATTTTTTCATATTTTTTTACTAAATAAACTGCCACTAAATATAGTAAACATTGCTAAATTAACGAAGAAAAATGCCTAAATATAGAAAAACCTCTGCTGTTAAAAGCAGAGGTTCAAAAACAGGCTTATTTTTTAGGCGTTTCGATAACGTCGCAGCCCATGTAAGGACGCAGAACTTTCGGCACGATAACACTGCCGTCCGCCTGCTGGTAATTTTCCAGAATAGCGGCAACAGTACGTCCTACTGCCACGCCGGAACCATTCAGCGTATGTACGAATTCCGGTTTGGCTTTGTTGTCGCGGCGGAAACGGATATTAGCGCGGCGAGCCTGAAAATCCAGGAAGTTGGAGCAGGAAGAAATTTCACGGTAACAATTAGCTGCCGGCAGCCAGACTTCCAAATCATAGGTAGCGGCGGAGCTGAAGCCAATATCGCCGGTACAAAGACGAACGACGCGATAAGGCAGTTCCAATAATTGCAGCACCTTTTCAGCGTTAGCAGTCAGTTTTTCCAGTTCGTCCCAGGAATCTTCCGGTTTAGTAAATTTTACAAGTTCTACTTTATTAAACTGATGCTGGCGGATCAGACCGCGGGTATCACGGCCGGCGCTGCCGGCTTCAGCACGGAAGCAGGCACTGTAAGCAGTATAATACAGCGGCAGATCGTCACCGCTTAAAATCTCATCACGGTGCAGATTGGTGATCGGCACTTCAGCAGTCGGGATCAGATAATAATCCAGCCCTTCCAGCTTGAACATATCTTCCGCAAATTTAGGCAGCTGACCTGTGCCCTGCATGCTGTCTTTATTAACGATGAACGGCGGGAAAAATTCCGTATAGCCGTTTTCCCCGGTATGGATATCCAGAAAGAAATTGATCACGGAACGTTCCAGACGGGAGCCAAGCCCACGGTAAAAAGTGAAGCGGGCGCCGGAAACCTTACCAGCACGTTCAACATCGAGGATATTCAATTTTTCACCGATATCCCAATGCGCCTGCGGCTCGAAAGCAAATTTAGCCGGTTCGCTCCAGGTACGCACTACCGGATTATCGGCATCGCTGCTGCCAACCGGAGTATCCTCGGCCGGCATATTCGGGATCGTCATCAGGATCTCTTTCAATCTGGCTTCGATATCCTTCAGCTCTTTATCATCTTCCGCGATCTTATCACCAAGGGCACGCACCTCAGCCATTTGCGCATCTGCATTCTCGCCGGCTTTTTTCATTTTGCCGATTTCCTGAGAAGCTGCGTTGCGCTGGCTTTTAAGAGCTTCGACCTGCAGCGTCAGCTCGCGGCGTTTCTTTTCCAATTCCAAAAATTCGTCAAGGTTCACATTGGCGTTACGCTTACGCATAGCGTCCATAACCAATTCAGGATTTTCCCTAACAAATTTCATATCTAACATTATTCATTCCTCCAAATGTTGAATTACTTCGTAAACTTTATTTTAGCACAAATTGCCATAATATGAAAGAGAGCACGCCGAAGAACCTCGGCGTGCCCGTAAAATCACTGTTATGAAGCTTAAAATCAACTGTATTCTTTAAAAGTTTCGATCAGGCCATCACGTTTGGCCAAATAATTGATTGCACTGATCGCGGCCTTCTGACCCTGACCAGCCGCACGGTTGACCTGCCACGGCTGACCGGTGCAGTCGCCGCCGGCAAAAACGCCTTCGATGCTCGTTTCAGCCTGATCATCGACCAGAACCGAACGCCCCCGCATCTGCAGACCCGGCAAAAAGCTGTTGAGCGGATCGGAAGCACGGAACATAAAAACGGCCTGGACACTGAAAAACTCACTGGCTGTATGCAGCCCTGTAACTCTGTCGGTGCCGGTAATATCAGTCGGCTGCTCCAGAATCACCGTTACGTTCTTACGTTTAGGCGCTACGAAGCCCTGAAAACGGGGAATGAAGATCACTTCACTGCAGATATCAGCCAGATATTCGATTTCTTCCATCGCATCGGGAACGGTGGCGATCGCCGCTACCCGCTTACCTTTATATTCGGCACCGTCCACCTTGGCGCAGTAGCTGACGCCGCGCCCTAAAAATTCTTTTTCGCCCGGCAGCAGGCTGGAACGGGAAATACCTGTAGCCAGAATAACAGTATCGGCATTGTACTTGCTGTTAGGCGTACCCAGCTCAAAATAACCGGCTTTCTCCTTTAGAGAGATTATTTTTTCTTCAATGATCTCCGCACCGATATGACAGGCATGCTCGACAAATCTATCCATCAGCGCACTGCCGGAAATATCAGGACACCCCATATAATCAGTGATCAGCTCGACACTGCGCAGGCGCGGACTGAAGCCGTGAGCTTCAAAAACCACTACCTTACGTCCTTTGCTGCTGGCAGTAATAGCAGCCGATAAGCCGGCAGGCCCGCCGCCGATAATTGCGATATCATATTTCATATTCTAAGCCTCCAAAAATTTTTTAGGGGAAACTTTTAATCAATTCAACAAGCTAACTATTTTTATTGTACCTTCTTTAACGCGTCAGCGTCAATCCTTTCCGTATGTATACATCTTTGGCAATGTTTTTACGTACGGCCCCGATTCGCCGCCCCAAAACCAAAAAGCACGTTCCTGTGACAGGAACGTGCTTTCAGTCCGGTAATCCCCGGTAACGCTTTAGAACGTATACTTGACGCCTAACTGAGCGCCCACATTGCGGTAGCTGTTTTCAGCGACCTGGATAAAGCCGTTGGCCCAGATCGAACAATTTTTGTTGAATTGTTTTTCCAAACCGATTTTGATTTCCGCTTTATCTTTGATACCCATTTCCAGCTGGTCCTTGCCGACCGAGAATTCATAGTCTTTGAAATAGTGGAGCCAGTTCAGCTCGGCAAAGGAATTGGAATATTTTTTCTTCAGCGGGTCCGCTTTGGTTTTGCTGGCCAAACGGATACCCATTCTGCTGATCAGCTGATAATCTGTTTTCTGTTTGAAACTGTTGACTGCGGCGCCGTTATTATTGTTAACAGCCCAGTCAAAGGTCTCCTGCTCCAGATTGCTCCAGATCAGCTGTGCTTTCGGCTCGATATAATGCTTTTTATTCTCCGACTGAGAAACTTCCATGGAATGGCCGACCTCGAAGGATACCGCCACACCGTTGACATCATATTTTTCATTGATGTGCTGGTTCTTGATCTCATTATCGCCCCAGATATACTGGACCCAGGTATCGAGATAAGTCTGTTCCTTGTCGTTGTGGTTTTTGAGCCAGGTACCATAGATACCGGCTGTATAAAGATCGACCTTACCGGAAGTAGAAGTATCTTCTACGCCGCTTATAGAGTTGCTGCCGTTATAGTAACCAGCCATCACGCCTACATGGAAGCGGTTATTAGCTTTTTTCCACTGGGCAACGTCATAACCCATTTGGAAATAATTGCTGTTGGCGCTGGTTTTGTTGAATTTATCGTCATCCCAATAGGATTTTTTGTAGTAAACGCTGCGGGCCCAGAGGCTGTCAGCCTTTTCTTCTTCGCCGTCCTTCAGGTATTCCGTAAATTCTTTGGAACCTGTGCGGTCCTGCAAACGCAGATCCAGCACATCGTTAGCAGCCAGATAGTTAGCATAATATGCCAGCGGCTCCTGCGACAGGCGGCTGGTCAGGAACCAGTCCTTCATATTGTTGCCCAGGCTGTCGCCTCTTTGCAGCTCATAAGTATAGGCGCCGGCTATGATGCGGTCACCGGCGATAAATTCTGCATCAGAATTGCCTTTGACCTCGATCAGCTTGATACCCTGGCTGGTCTGCCCGCCCATGCCGTCAGAATTTCTGACATACACAAGGCTTTCACCGGTCGAATCATTCTCAATGACCAGATTATTGATCGTGGAATTATCATCGCCCAGCTGGCCCAGGAAATGCAGACTGCTGCCTGCTGTGCCTTCGTAGTTATCGACATAGACCTTGTCGCCGTTAGCAACAGTATCGCCGATATTATGGCCCACATACAAAGCGCCGGTATTATGGAAATCATTATTGACACGGGTATCTTTTAACGCTACCATCACGGCATTGTTATTGATCACACCGGCAAACTGAGTGCCCTCGTTAGCTCTCAAAAGTCCGCCATTGATGTCGATCTCCTGCGAAGCAACATCGCCGCCGTCAAAGACCAGTTTACCGCCATTCATTTCTGTTTTAGCTTCATAAGCAGCCTGATCGGCATTAAAAGTCAGCGTACCGCTGCCGTTTTTGACCAGCGTAGCTGTAGCGTCGCCGGCAGCAAAGGTATTGGTAAAGCTGGTATCGCCCGCTATATTGGCGATCAGTTTGCTGGTATCAGACAATGAGATCACACCGGTACCCAGGCTGTCGCCCTGTTCCACAAAGATCTGGCTGGTGCCGTTATTATTGACAGCCGCGCTCAGATCATTGTTGGCGCCGTAAACATACAGATTAGTATCTTCAACATTTAAAGTACCGCTGCCTTTTAAGCTGCCGTTACTGTAGGAGTCCTTATTGCCGGTGTTCTGCACCGTACCGATCGTCAAAGCGCCGCCATTCAGGTCAAGTACCGAACCGGCTGCGGCTGTCAGCGCGCCAACTGTTTCCTGCTGACCGTTCAGATCAGTGTTGCTGTTAGCCTGCAGCACTAATTCCGAAGTCGCGCCAAGGGAACCACTGGAGCCGGTTTTTAAAGCTGCGTTGGTATCGACGATAGTCTTGCCCGTATGACTGTTGTTACCGTTTTTCAAAATGATTTCCTGATCGCCGGTAGCCACAACATCACCGTCACCGGTCAGCTTGGCGGTCAAAGTACGGGCATCTTCGTCAATTTCACCAAAAGCATTCAGACGCAAAGCATTGTTGGCATTTTCTTCTTTTTCCAGCAGCTCGATCTCCGTCAAACCTACTACTGCATATAAACCGTTCTTATAACTGCCTGCTGCTTCACCGGTTTCGACATAAGCATCGATACCGTATTTGGCATTGGCTACCTGGGTACCCTTTTGGTTCACTGCTACAGTTGATGTCGGAGCCAGAGCATTGCCATCCTTATCGACAATAGTGATACTGCCGTTTTGCGTCACAGTATTAGCCTGAATGAGCTGCTCTTTTCTATTATTATCGTCATGCTTCAGGATCGACTCTTTCCCTGCATCAAGCGCTTCGGAAGGAGCGACAGGATTCTTGACATCGGAAACATCGGCGACCACTCTGCCGCCGCTGACTTCCAGTTTTTCGGTCTTGATATTGTCATCAGCCACTCTGATGCCGTTCGTCACGTGAGCATCGTCAGGATTGATATTACCAAAAACGAAATCGGCGCCGTTCATATGTACGCCTTTCACGTTCTGTGTGCCTGTACCTACGTTGATCGTACTGTTCGCACTGCCTCTCAGCGTTGCATTGACCAGCGACTGCTGATTAACGCCTTCTAAGTCAAAGCTGACATTGATCGTTTCAAAGGTACCATTAAAATTATTTTGCTTATTTTTAAAATCAAACGTCAGATCATTCTTGTTCTGGTCACCTTTAACGGTAAACAGACCTGTACCTTGCACCTGCTGCGCAAATTCTTTATCAGTCTTGGTATTATACTGCAGGGTGCTGTTGCTGCTGATAACAAAAGTATCTGTACCATTAGGCAAAACATCATTTAAAGTTAATTTACTGCTGCTGTTCAAATTGATCTGTTCAATATTTTTGATAGTATCGGCCTTATTTACCGTATAGTTAGAACCTGCCAAATTCAGCGTGTCACTGCCGTTGCCGCCGTCCAGACTGTTGAACTGTTTCAATGCGTTATCAGTATCACTGCCGGTAATACCTGTTACATTAAAAGTGTCGTTGCCGCTGCCGGTAATAAATTCATTGCCCTGGCTGCCGGCAGTCAAAGTAACGATATTGCCCTGAGTACCGTTTGCCGCCGTCAATCTGACAACGCCGTTGATCTTGCCGCTGTTAGTAAAGTTAATGGTAGTGGTACCAGTCTTCTCCACCGCTATACGATCTGTAGCTTTTTCTGCCGCAAAAGTATAGTTGTCACCATTCTGGGTGAAACTGCCGAACAGCATCTCGCCTGAATTTGTAAAGCTGCTGACCGTACTGCTCAGTTTCACGATCCTCTCCTGAGCTGCCGAATGCAGATTACCGCCCTGGTCTACCTTGCTCGTAGTACCTTTTACTTCTAAGGCTGCGGCGCCGTTCGCATCGATCACATTGACCGAACCGGTCGTATTAACAGCCTTACTGGTATTGGCGACAATGCCTTTGCCATTGGCCCCTTTAACATTGACTACCAGATCCTTGGCCTGGGTAAAGGTAATGGCATTATCAGTCATCGACCCATCCATATTTTCAAATAAAATACCTGTACCGTTGCCTTCCACATTGATCACACCGCTTTGACTGCCGGAACTGGGCGTAAAACCTATTGCCGAATGGATACCGGCACCGTCTTTCACTGTGATTGCAGCTTGCTTAAGTGTAATTTTTGTGACGTTACCAACATTTTCAATACCGCTGCCCGTACCAGTAACACTGATCTTAGCACCGTTCATTTCTACAGCCGATCCGCTCGAACCGGCGGCAACCAGGATACCGTGCGCCGTACCGTCAGCCTGAGTCAAGCCGCTGCCGGTAAGTTTCAAGCCCGCGCCTTCAGACAGATGATACGCAGCCGTACCGTTGGTAGCATGGATCAACGGACCGCTGCCGCCGCCTTCATTATTGATAGTCGCGGTCGAATTAGCGCCGACGATCTTGACTGCCGTACCGTTAACCTCGATTTTGGAATTCTTTTTCGATTCCAGCTGCCCGCCGTTCGTCAGCAATACACCGATCAGCTCATTACCATTGGTCGAAAAATCAATCGTCCCGTCATGGATCAGCTTACCGCCGTTCAAGACATGATAACCGATCGAATCTTTTGCGTCGCCCTGGAAATTACTGTTATTGAGCGTCAAACTGCTGGTCAGCTGTGAAGCACCGTCATTAGCACTTTGATGCTCGCCGTCCAGATCATAATAATAACCGTCGACTTTGGCGACAACATTATTTTCGCCGCTCAATTCGATCTGCGTATCTTTGCCGATTATAGCCTGTGCGCCGCCTTCGACCCGGATACCCATACTGTCCTTACCGCTGATGGTCATCTTCACTTTATCGATCGTCAGCTTGGTCGTATTTGTATTACCTATTGTGGCGCCGCCTGTAGCTACAAACAACGAAGATTTATTGGAATTGTTAGAATCCAGGATAATATTGGCTGAAGTATTCAGCAATTCACCAACGTCAAAGGTAGCGCCCCTTTCAACCCTGAATAAAACAGATTCCTCACCTTTGACTACAAGATCTTTATTCGAATTGTATTTTAAATTCGATTCACTGACATTGCCGGACAGCAGCACGCCGATCTGCTTCGTTTTATCCGCGGCAAAAGTGATCTGCGAGTCACCTTCAATGGAAGCAACGCCGCCGTTACGGATATGCAGGCCGATACCTTTATCTGTATTGATATTGATATTACTGTCTGCCAACGTAAGCTTGGGCGTACCTGGGTCAGAATTATTTTCATCCGGATGCGAGCCGTCAACAAAAACACCGTAAGTAACGCCGCCGGTTACCGAATTAAGATTGACATCACCTTTTAAAGTAACATCGGCATAATTTCTGACCTCTACCCCGGTACCGCCAACATCATTCAAGATAATGTTGCTGTTGATCTCCACCGGTTTAGTAGCATAGTCTTTAATATTTTCAATCAGGATCGCCGTATTATTATTTGCTTTGTCCAGGCCGCCTAGGTCATTTTCATTATTCAAAATGATTGCCGCACCGGCATGATCCTGATAAACGGCATCACCACTGATACGAACACCTACTACATTTACCTGGCTGCCGGCGATATAGATCGTCCCCGCATTATCAAAAGAACCGCCTTCGATATTGATCCCGGTATACGGTCTGCTGACGCCGCCGCTGATATTCGACACTGCGGCTTTCGGCGTTGACGGATCGTCCCACTGGTCTTTGCTGGTATAACCGATGTAGATATTGGAATCAGCCGTACCATCGTAAGCAGAGCCTTTAGTAATAGACACTACAGTAGAACCGCTGCCAATAACATCACTGCCATTAATAACCTTGGCACCATTAGTACCGCTGACACTGCCGTTGATCGTACCATCATTTTTGATCTCAGAACCCGCTCCGGTAAAAGACACGTTACCTTTGATAACAGCATTACTGGTATTATTAAGACTGCTGCCATTAGTACCGCTGACGCTGCCGGTGATCTCGCCGTCATTAGTTACAGCGCTGTTACTGGCACTGACATAACCGTTGACTTTATTAGTGTTATTCAAAGTGCCGTTTGCGATCGTAGTATTACCGATCTCACCCTTGTTGTCGATCGTACCAGTATCCAGAATGATCGAACCTTTTATTTGGCCGGTCGCACTGACATTAATATCCATATTTACAGCATCGACAGCCGTTGCCGCGCCTTTAAGCGTACCATCGACATTCAGGGTATTATTACCTGCCCCGCCGGCCCCGGCAAAATCACCTTTAATGATCGTACCGCCGCTGTTATTGCCATCAATGACTACATCTTCTTTAATATTGATAACGGTATCCGAACCATGCACCCCGACAAAATAGTTATCACTGGTACTTTTCAATCCAATATCGCCATCTTTGATGGCCGCATCTGCAATATTCTGCAGATCCTGTTCATCCCAGTTATACTTATAACTGGCATCGACCTCGCCGGTGATCGTATACATTTTTCCGGCCCATTCATCATAAAAAGCCTGCACCTGTTCCTGATTCATCAGCCTGGTCTTTTCATCTTTCTGGATAAATTTGATCAGCGCATCATTATACTCATTAGCACTTTGAGCATCAGTAATATCAAAATTGCCGAACGGTGTCGAAACTGTACCGCCCCAGGTAACATTACCTTTGACCATACTTGATGAAATACTTTTATTGGCATCTTTATTAAATTTTGTGCCTGTATCCTCGCTGCCGCCAGTCTTATACGAAATAGAAGTATTCAAATTCAGTTCGGCGCCATCACTAACGTCAAAAACACCGGACCCGTTTTTAGAAACAGCATTCAACTCATAAACAGTAGCAGGATCGCCGTCACCATCTACATTCAAAACAGTACCGCTGCCAGTGACCTGCACGACATGCAGATCATCATGCTGCTGCGGGTCATTCACCGGATCAGCCGAAGTAGGCTTATCGTAACTGATCGTGATCGGGCTTTCCGGCAAGCCCAATTCATTTTGGCTGTAAACCAGATCCTTTTTAACATTTATCTGCAGCTCTTTACCGGAAATAGCGTCTTTATAGGTTTCCTCCCCCCGCGAATACTGCAGCACTTCACCTGCGGGGCTCTCAAATATTTTTTTTACATCTTCAGCAGACATCACCAGTTTATTGTTTGGATCGCTGCAGACGTCATTCAAATCCTGTTCTCGCTGCTGCAGTGCGTATAGTGCGTCATTCTTTGCCGTTTCTAATTCCAGCGAGCTTTCGTCATCATGAAACGCAGCTAAAGCCAGCTCGTAAGCATCGGCAGCCTCTTTATAGGCCTTATAAGACGCTTCATAGGTATCGGCAAACAGGCTGTTTATCGTATCGCCCGAGTCATAGACCGCCCTTTCCACATGCTTGCCATCTTCAATGCCACTAAAGCCGCCTTGGGTTAGATCAAGCGTATTAGAACCACCTGAAACAGTTATATGCGAATTGCTGTTACCACCAGGTGTAATACCGATCGACGGTACAGTATAGTCTGCGCCATAGGCAGTATTACCCAACCTTAAACAGGCCAGCACTGTAAGTGCCAGCATCTTTTTTGAAACAAACCCTCTCTTTTTCAATTTTTTTACCCCCTAATTTGAAATATTCCCCTAAAAAACTTTTCCCCACTACGAATACTAGCAGAAAAATTTTTACTTGTAAACTATAGGCTAATAAATTGTTTTAAATGTTAATTTATTAATTTGTATACGTTGTTATATTGTTTATGGAATTTAATTCGTAAATTTCAAGTGCAGGAAATAAAAAAAATACTTGCAAAATAGCTTGTTTTCGTGTATTCTATATAAGCAACATTACGACGGCCCATTAGCTCAGTTGGTAGAGCACCTGACTCTTAATCAGGGTGTCGTAGGTTCGAGGCCTACATGGGTCACCAAAATTGGCCGGTTGGTCAAGCGGTTAAGACACCGCCCTTTCACGGCGGTATCGGGGGTTCGATTCCCCCACCGGTCACCATTCGGGCGCTTAGCTCAGCTGGGAGAGCGTCTGCCTTACAAGCAGAATGTCGGCGGTTCGATCCCGTCAGCGCCCACCATTTTTTATTTTGGCAGAAGTTTATGTAGTCCCCACCAATGGCCCGGTGGTTCAGTTGGTTAGAATGCCGCCCTGTCACGGCGGAGGTCGTGGGTTCGAGTCCCATCCGGGTCGCCATTTTTGCCTCGGTAGCTCAGTTGGTAGAGCAAAGGACTGAAAATCCTTGTGTCCACAGTTCGATTCTGTGCTGAGGCACCACAAAAACGCAAAAGCCTTTCTTCACAAAAGAAGAAAGGCTTTTTTACTTTATTAATAAAATAATAAAGCCATTGTTTCATAAGAAACAATGGCTTTTGCTTTTATCCGGTTCAGGCTTTCACAAAATTATTCCCATTAAGCGAAACCTCTTCATATCCCTTCCCTTGCTGAATGATCTTCTTCCAGGCTTCTGCCGCATTTAGATTCTCAATATTTGACACATAAACTCCTTTTTCAAAATAATACCATTTACTGTCGTTAGGATTATAAACATAATTAGCTGTCCAGTCCCCAGAATTTTGAAATTTACCATTCGCATTAGCATAGACTAAAAGCCCCTGACCGTTATCATACGAATGAAATTTAAAATATACCGTATCATCACCATTAACACCTTTGCCTTCTATCCAGACATTATATCCATTTTCAGCAAGATATTTGTTAAAAGCTTCCCTAAGATAATCATTTTTTCCAAGTATACCAGAAAAATCCTTTCCAAAAAGTTCTTTCAACGCCTCGTTATTTATAGACCCGTCAGAATTTTTGATGCTGTTTAACATCTTTTCATACATCGAATTAATGCTGGCCATAACAGAAGAATCGCCTACATGCACATCACATACCACACCATTACCGCTATAGGTTGTCGCAGCATAATATTTGCCATTATCTGCACACCCGGGAATGAAATTGAAGTATTTATTCTCATTATTTTCTTTTTGAGTCACCTCTGCCAAAAAGGCTGTCAGGTCCCCGCTGTATCCTTGTGCCTGCTGAGCATGGAACATCCTTAAAATCTGCGTTCGATTAGCCAGGCATTCCTTTTTGGCCGCTTCCTCACGCGCTTCCATAAAATACGGTATCGCCAGTCCTGCCAAAATTCCCAGCACTGCTATTACAATTATTAATTCCACTAATGTGAAACCATTTTGTTTTTTCACTTTGATCCGCTCCTAAGCTATGTTCTTATTTGCATTTAATCATATATTCATCGGAAAGTAAATATTATTTTTCAAAATAAGATATTTTATTATTTTTACAGACAAATCGAAAATTATTGACGACTCCTGCTGCCAAAAACAGCAGGATTTTTCATTTCGCCGCAGAAAATCTCAGCCATCAGCAGGAATTATCAGCAGCTAAAGCGAATTTATAATAGTTAATTTATATATCATGGAGGTAGCTATGTTTACACTCATAAAAAACGCCCACGTTTACGCTCCTGCCGACGCAGGCCGCCAGGATATCCTGCTGTCTGGACGTATAATCGCGCATATGGCTCCGTCGATCGGCGAGCTGCCTTTTGACTGCACTGTTCTCGACGCCGGCGGCGCTAAAGTCACTACCGGTTTTATTGACCAGCATATCCATATTACAGGCGGCGGCGGTGAAGGCAGTTTCGCTACCCGCGTACCGGAGATCCAGCTGTCGCACCTGACCACGGCAGGTACTACGACAGTGATCGGGCTGCTTGGTACAGACGGTGTGACCCGCAGTATGGAAAATCTGCTGGCCAAAGCCCGCGGTCTGGAAGAAGAAGGCCTTTCCACCTGGATCTATTCCGGCGCCTATCCGGCAGACAGCAAACATATCACCGCCAATCTGCGCAGCGATATCGTTTTGATCGATAAGATCCTGGGCGGCAAGGTCGCTATGAGCGATCACCGTTCCTCGATGCCAGCTACGCAGGCTTACGCCGAACTTGCAGCAGAAGCACGTATCGGCGGTATGCTGAGCGGTAAGGCCGGCGTACTGCATATCCATATGGGCGACGGCAAACGCGGTCTGGACCCGGTTTTGGAAATTCTGGCAGCTACCGAACTGCCTATCACTGTCTTCCGGCCCACACATGTCAACCGTAATCCCCTGCTTTATAAACAAGCGATCGAGTTTGCTCTGCAGGGCGGCATCATTGATCTGACCTGCGGCATGACCGGCAGTGCCATCCCTGTCCCAGAAGCCGTTAAACAGGCCTTGGACGCAGGCGTACCTTTGCAGCGCCTGACTTTGAGCAGCGACGGTAACGGCAGTATACCCAAATTCAACGCCGACAATGAACTGATTGGTTTGACCGCGGCAGCACCACGTTATTTATATGAAGAAATGCTGGGTATCGTCAAAGCCGGCGTACTGCCCTTTGAAAAGTCCCTGCAGCTGATAACCTGCAATGTTGCCGACGCTCTGAAGCTGGATAGCAAAGGCCGCGTTGCCGTCGGCAAAGATGCCGACCTGATCGTTTGGAACGACGACCTGACTTTAAATAAGGTTTTTGCCAAAGGCCGCCTGATGGTAGATGCAGGACAGGCTCTTGTCAAAGGAACTTTTGAAAACTAAAGGAGTACATAATGACGCCAACGACATTAAAAATTTTCTGGGTTTTAATTTTTCTCTGCTCCGTACGCGGCTTTTACGCCAACGCTGTAAAAAAAGAGATCGCCTATACAGTAGCTTTCGCCGTCACATCTGTTTTTTCGGCCTATATGCTGGCCGATCTTTTTGGCGTACTGCCGCCGGGTTTTATTGAGCAATTCTTTTAAACAGTAACGCAATATTAAAAGTAAAAGGACTATTTCTTTACGAAATAGTCCTTTTTTCTATCCCCAAATTCATTCGCCGCCTAACAGCCGGTAACCGATACCCGCTTCGGTGATCAGATATTTAGGCTGAGCCGGGTCCGGCTCTATTTTACGCCGCAGCTGCCGCATATAGATCCTGATATAATGGGTGTCCGTATCATATTCAT
>ERZ791915.1517-NODE-1517-length-17316-cov-3.304617_pt1 | contig 17316 bp, 21 predicted proteins | sample MGYA00510139_ERZ791915 | MGnify/ENA primary metagenome ERZ791915 (study PRJEB30046, sample SAMN00792117) | human gut metagenome | study: EMG produced TPA metagenomics assembly of the A metagenome-wide association study of gut microbiota in type 2... | reverse complement strand
TGCATTGTCAATCGTGTGAATCTGTATCGTGTGCACGAGGTTCAGAAAAGCCCGTGCCGTATCGTGCGGACATGGTAGGGGCTACCTTGTGTGGGCCAGTGTAGCGGCTGTCAATGCCGTGATTTTCGTAAACAAGAGGCTGATGTCCATGCTCCTGCGCCCGCAGGGTGCCGGATATATTTTCAGAGCAATTCATCACGCTGCCGCCCTGGTCGTTGAGGCATAAAACAGACGGCATACAGTTCCCTCCGGGGCTGCCCTTGAGTGTGGGAGCAACCGATTCGTTGTATCCAATGCCGCCCGCGCTGGAACCTGCCCCGGCAGAAAAACCAGCCACGAAGGTCTGCTGTTTCATTCCCGGACTTGCTTGCAACGCGCCCGCCACATCGCGCAGATCCCGCACCTCGTCCCGCTGATTGGCGGCAAAGGCCATAACGCCATTCCTGCCAGTAGACATCCCGCAGTTGACGCCGAGCGTGGCCGCTACATCGCCAGTCAGATCACCGTTGTAGCCGTCAAAGCCCTCAACAGCTTCATCCGGCTGTGTCTGCATCTGCATATTGGTGGTTGCCATCAACGCACCTGACACGCCGTGCAGGTCGATGCCCTCGTCTCGCTGGTTGATGTGGTACGCTTCTAATCCTGTGGGCTGTCCGTCCGGGCGCATGAGCCCCGCCTGAATCCTCAGTGCGCGCTCCAGCTTTTGGGGCAACTCCTTTCCGCGCTCAAAGGCTCGGCGCAGGATGCCAATGCAGGCGACTTTCGATAGATAATACTTTTGCGCCGGGTTTGCCTCCAGTATGCCGGAGAGCGGGACTCGGATCGGAATACGGGGCGCAGCCCCGGTATTGAGGGGGCGTTTCCCTTTACGCCATGGAGATCGGAGCTCCCAGTGGCGCTGCCCGAAGAGGTCGACAGAACCAGATACCAGATCCAGGTGGAAATACGGGATCGAAACCAGTTCGGAGTCCGGTTTGCCCGGTCTGCGCTTGGGCGGAGCCCCGGTCCTTTCGGCTGCTTCCAATTCAAGCATCATCAGCTGCCCGTTTGCATCGAATCGGTACATCTATGTGACCTCCTTCCCGCAGTTTCCCGTTTTGCCAAATACATCAAATAATAGCTGCGGCGCAAGCGGTCCGGCGAAGTCAGCAAGGAGAAAAATACGCTTGCGACGCTGCGCGACGCCCCAAAATTGAGCGTCAAGACAGCGCCATGCAAGAGAAAACGCACCGCCTGCCGTGAGCTCACCGGCATCGGGCCATGCGTAAGGATAGGGGCTTGGGATAAGCTCATTGGGAAAGCAGATCCGCACGATCTCCTCCAGCACGATCCGAAAATCCTCATACTTCGGTGTCCCACTTGAAAAAGCACCCGGCACATTCTCCCAACACATCCAGCGCGGCCGTATGTTGACGCTCTCCCGGCCACGGGCTTTCTCTGCCAACCGCATTTCGCGCACGATACGCATCTGCTCCATAAAAAGGCCGGAACGCGCTCCGGCAAGACCTGCCCTTGCGCCGGCAACAGACAGATCCTGACACGGGCTGCCCCCGCAGATGATGTCCACGGGCGGCAGCTCCGCGCCATGCAGCCTTGTGATGTCGCCCACATGAACCATGTCGGGGAAACGCAGCTTTGTCACCTCAATGGGAAAGGCTTCAATTTCCGACGCCCACACCGGCGTGATGCCACTGCGAATCGCAGCCAAAGGGAAGCCACCAATGCCATCGAATAAGCTGCCCATCGTCAGTCTGCTCATTTCGCCACCGCCTGTACGACCGTGCGCGTGGTGTTGACGGCGGCCTGCGCGGTATAGACAGCACTCATGAGGTTTGCCTTGGTGGAGGTATCCAGTCCAAAGGCTCCGGCGATACGGGGGATCTCACCGGCAGAGAGCATGAGCCCAAGCCCTAACAGGGCATGATCCTTGAACACCATAAGCCCGGCGACAAGGATCGTCGCCTGCAAGAACGCCGACAGGCATAAGCCGATGATCTGCTTGCACCATTGGGTAAAGCCGTCCGTATATCCGCGAGGGACGCTGAACATATAAAGGCTTCCAACGGCGATCTGGATGAGCAGGATGCCGCCGCGCTTCAGATTGGCGAAGAAGACCTTGACGACGGCATACGCCATGAGGATAAGGCAGAACAGGATCATGATCCCGCTGGTGATGCTGCCGAAGCCCAGCAGCGGCCCTGCCGTCAGATCGGATATTGATTCCACGGCGTTGAACTCCTGCATGACCTCTCCGGCCACATCGCCGATGGAAGTCCCATAGCCGGTGAGCGCCGCGGTGAAGGTCCCCTGCAGAGAAACGCACAGCTCATAAAGCCGGACCGGAACAACGGTGAAAAGGCTGACAGCCATAAAGCCCTTGATGGCATTGAGGGCGGTCTCACGAATGTTGCCGCGGCCGCTGGAATACTCCACGCCGGTTTCGAAGCAGGCCACCACCAGCCCTGTGCCGTAGAGCGCCCATGCCAAATAAGAGAAGAACAGCACGATGCTCTGCACCCAATCCATGGTGAAGAGCTCCGCGCCCATGTTTCCCATCTCCGAAAAGAAGTTGCCGAGAAAGCCCACGATCTGACTGTAAAACCAGTCCACGATCTGACCTAAGACCTTGTCAGCAACAAAATCCCAAATAAACATTGATCGGTTTCACCTCACTTCCGGGTGAGGCCGTACCAGTTGCTTTGGGATATGGCAAAGGCCGTACAGCTGGTACGGCCTTCAAATCACGCTTTTGTTACATTGTCTGCTCCCACGCCCGGTCAGCGGACTGGCTCATATCCTGAAATACCTCCAGATAGTCTGACACCGCGCCGGACAGCACCTCATAGTCCTGCTGGGTGGGGTGATACACATACCAGCTCACCTTTCCATAGTCATCCCAAATGTGCGGCTCCACGCCGTTTCGGAAATTGGGATGTGAGGTCATCTTTATCCCAAGCAGATCCGAGAAGCGCAGGCGCAGGGCATCTACCTGCCCTTCGCTGCGGTTGAGGATCGTCAGCTGCAGGGCATTGTACTGGCTGGCGATCATGCCGGTGACGAATTGGATCTTCGCCCGATTCATGTCATTCAGGCGCACATAGCAGGCTCTGCCCACATAGGTGGCGTCGGGGTACCGTTCTCCGACGATCTTCCGAAGCTCCTGTTCGTAAAAAGTCATTGCCTATACCTCAAATCCCGATGATCTGCCAGATGTACAGCGGTGCTGTCAGCGTGAACACCAGACAGGCAAACAGGATGGCAGGCGCCGTCCAGTCGAACTGGCCGCTTTTTCTGAAGTCGAAATAGGCCGTCCCCAACTTGGCAAAAAAGAATACTGCCAGGATCAGGTCGATGGCGGGAAAGACCACATTGTTCACCACGGTCTTGATCTGACCGGAGGCTGTTTTCCAGGTGCTCTCCACCGCACCGGCCACATCGCCCGTGCCTGCGGCAAAGGCAGTGGTGGAAAAAGCACAACACAGAAGCAGCACGAGGGCAGTCAGAATCAGGATTCTCTTTTTTCTCATAAGTTCCTCCATTTCTATCGTTGTTTTGCGGGAGCAATATGCCACTCCTCCCAAAGATTCCCCCGAATGGTGACGCTGTCCGTCAGGTTCATGGAGAGCATTCCTGCCGGCGTCCAGCAATCCAGAAGCCATGTGTAGGGTGTATAGCTGCCGTCCGGGTACCAGATGGGCGTGAAGTGGGTACGGCGGTTGTAGGTGCTGTAGGGATTGGCTTTGAATTGGAAGGTCGTGCTTCGCCCGGAGATATCCGCCTCCAGCAGCCGCCAATAGCTCTCATAGCCAAACTCCGGGAAATAGGTCACAGCGTTCTGGGCTGCCGTCACCGCCGCACTCTGATTTGTGGTGACTTTTGCGGTCACCTTCTCCTGAACGCCATAGCCGCTTTTCAGCGTGGATGCGGTCGCCGTGGGGCTCTTCTCGTCCGGCGTGATGCGCACGGATGCAGTCAGGCTTGCAGAGTAGCCGTTGTAGTCAAACTCCCACCAGCCATGGTCCTCCCACCAGCCGTTATCCACCCAATGGTACCAGCGGTCCCTGTGGGTCTTGCCGTCCGCATCCGTCCAGCGGTCTGTGTGCCAGCATTTCTGCCAGTTTTCCACCCACTCCCAATTCTCATGCCACCACGGTGACCAGATGCCCCAGGACGCCGAGGTCACCTGCTCCTTTTCAGGAACAGACGCCGGCCTGAAGCCGTTGTTGCGGTCATCCGCCAGGGGATTGGGCGGGTCATTGCCGTCCAGATCCACGATATTGCAGGTGATGGTACCCTGCGCCGAGCCGCCGCCGTACACGCTGACGGAAATCGTTATGACGCAGGGTTCCGCGGGAGTACGCCAGCGCACCCACGCCAGCTGGCTGTCGCCGTCCGGGTAGTAGACATTGCTGACAGTGTAAGTCCTGCCCTGAATGTTAAAGCGTACCGATACGGGGTTGTCCGGGTCAGACTGGCCGCCGCGCACCTCTACAGAGGTAATAACTTCTGTGTTGGTACGGTATTCGTAGTCATATTCGCCGGGTTCGGGCGGCGTGGTCACCTCATTGAAGCGGACAATGCCGATACCAAGAGAGGAGATGATGTCGCCGTTGGACGCCTTCTCCGTGCGGCTGCCGGACCATGCAGCGTAGCCGAGATCCGCTTCCTCCAGAAAAATCGCCAGCGGCAGATTCTTATGGGTGAGCGTACCCAGCTTCTTTCTGAGATCTCCGTTGACGATCTGGTCATACAGCGCCGCTTCCGTGGCGGTCATGGCAAACTGCTGACCGTTGTAGCAGAGATAGGCCAGCGGCTCTACTACCAGCTTGTAGTCTCCGCCAATGAGCGTATCGAAGTCCATTCCTGCGTATCCAGCAATGGAACGGATAACCTGTTCATCGGTAAAATAGCTTCGGATGGCAGCGATGCTGGCTTTACTGCTGCCCGTAGAGATGATTTTGGGCAGGCTCTGACTTGGGTTGATATATGTGTAGTTTCCAGCTTTAGGGACGATGGATTTTCCTGTGTTATATGACAGTTTGCTCACCTTTCCAAAGTGAGCAAGTCCTGTTGAAGGGACCTTGTTAGTCAAATCAAAAACAGTTCCTGTGACAGCCTGACTGTCCGCATGAATCACAGACACTCTCACGCCGTCCATGCCGGGATTCCAGTAGTTGGTCTTGGTACCGTCCCCCATGCTGCCTCCACCGCCGTCAAAGTTGCCATCTCCTGTGGCATAGGCGGGAACGATGGCGGTTATTACCAGCACAAGTGCCAGCAACAGGGGCAAAAGCCTTTTCATGCGCATTCCTCCTCGTCATGAAGATAAAAAAAGACACGGCTTCTTCTTAGCCGTGTCTTTCCTGTGATTATGCGGACTTAGCCGCCCATGATTCCAATTTTGTTGCCGTTTTCATACATGGAATCGTCTTTGATTCCGACATTGTCACCCTCATAGTCTACATATCCGAATCCGGGAACATACACCTGTCCGGCATCATTGGTGCTGCCGCCCACAGGCTCTGTGGGCTGGGGCTTTACCTCAGTCTGCTCCGGCTTGTAGGTGGGCGGCGTTTCCTTGTTGCGGTCCGCTTCCGGCACATCATCCGCCGCATGGTCCTTTTCCGTCTTGCCGGGAGGCTCCGGCGCGTCCGGCTTGGTGGGCGCACCCTGAATGGTCTGTTCTGTACCGGAGCTGTCAGCATCCCTGCCGGGATCATGCCGTTCGCCATCCGTCTTGCTATCCACCGTTACCTTTGGATCGCTGATGTTCACCACCGGGTCTTTCGTGTTGGGTGTATCGTCCGGGATGGCGGGGTCGATGGGCATGGGCACTGCCGCAAGGCGGCTGACGATCCCCACCACCAGTGCCGCGCAGAGCAGGACGCCTGCCGCAATGAGGATGATGCGTTTTGTTTTGTCTGTCATAGGTCGAACTCCTCCTTTGTAGGGGTCAGTGGTTTTTCTTCTTATCCCGAACATACCACAGCTTTCTTCGGAAGTCTACTGCAAGAAGCGAAAAGAACTAAAACTTCGGGATATACTTGGCCTGCACCTGCAGATTTAGGCTCACGGGCGGCAGCACACGTCCGGCAAAGCGGGTGGGGATATCCAGATGGAGGGTGGCGGTTGCGAGATACCCCTCGCTCCGGCCTGAGGCGATGGCGTTGTTGGAGATATGTACGGACAGGTCGGAGAGCGTATATTCCAGCTCGTTTCCGGCGTATTTCATGCAGCCCTCGCCATCTGTGGTAAGGCCGAGAATATAGGACAGGTTGCCGTAGATGTCACCGGCGTCGATGGACTCGAACCACTCGCCGTCCCCCTCCGGGAACCAACCTGCGGCATAGCCCTCCCGCACGGAGTGGTACACATCGTCATAGTTCTCGTTGACCGTGGCGATGACCGCCTGCTGCACCGCGTCCCGCACGCCCTGCACGATGATGTTCACCCGGAAATATTCCGCTATGACCATAAAGAGCATGAGCAGGCAGAGGGTCACAGCGATGACCATGGGATAGCCCTCACCGGAGCGGGAGTGAAAAAGCAGCTTTCTCATTTCCAGTACACCTCCGATCTGCCGCTGGCCTGTGCCGTCAGCTCAATGGGGAAGCTGCCAAGCCCACCGAAGCCGATGTCCACATCCATGGTCAGCGTCACCGTCACCTCCTCGTTAAGTTGGATGCGGCCGGTGCGGGACCAGCGGATGTCCGGGTCGATCTCCAACCGCTCGGACAGCACCTGCGCGCGGGAGCTCGTTTCACTCCCGACTCTGCCGGTGATCTCGGCTTCCCGCACCAGCTCGGCGGCGAAGGTGTCGAGCTGCTGCTTCACCACATACACCGGCAGCACCTTCACCGCCAATGCGATCACCAGCATGGCGCAGAGGATGAGGACGCAGGTATCGATGTAGCCCTCGCCGGAGCGCTTCTTCCATGTGTGCTTCATCATCCGAACAGCCCTCCCATCGAGGTGAGGATCTGCATGAAGATGACCACAATGTAGATGAGCATGAAGCAGACCAGCATGACGAAGGAGTACACACGGATCTTGGGCGGGATCTTCGCCGCCTGCGCCTTGAGCCGCTGAAGCTCCAGCTGTTTCATGTCATGGGAGAGCATCTGGAAATAGATGCGGCCGTCATCGCCGCGCAGGACGCCGATGAGCCCGCGCACGATGTCCGAGAGCATGGGCGACGCCAGCCTGCCCTCGAAACGAACCAGTGCCGCCTCGTAAGAGGAGGAGCGCATATCCGCCGTCAGCACATCCAGCTCACGGGCAAAATCGGGACCGGCGTGTCGCTTATAGTTCTCCAAGATCGTCAGCACGTCGCGGCTGGCTCCCAATTCCTGCTCCACTGTGGCAACAAAGCGGGGCAGCTCACCCTCGATCTTCTCGCGGCGTTCTGCAACCATTTCCTCCGCCTTGCGGCTCTCCTTGAAGTAAAGCAATATCGACAGCAGCACCACGATGGGCGAGAGCAGAGGGAAGATCAGCAGACACGGAATGACCGCCAGCAGTGCGGCGGCAGGCTTGAGGATGGTATAGGCCAAATAGACCTCCGGCGTCATGTCCATGCCGGCAGCACTCAGCGTGCGCTCCATGCGATGACGCTTGTACTCGTCCATTCGGATAAACTTGGAGAGCTTGATAGCCCAGCCAAGGAAGATCGCGTCCAGCGACTTCATCCGCTTTTTCTCGGTTCGCCCTGCGGACAGGAGGGCCTTCTCCGTGGAGAGGCGGGGCAGCTTCAGGATATCCGCCAAGATGAAGAAGAGACCCGCGGCAACGGCCACGCCGAAAAGGAACAGTAAGATCGTCATGTCCGTCACCTCCGATATTCAATGGGCTGGGTCAGCTTGACCACTCTGGCAAAGGAGAGAAAGATAGCGGCTGCACAGACCGCCAGCACCGCTTTACCGGGTACGGTGGTCATCAAGGCTGCATACCAGTCCTTGTTGAGAAAGTACAGCAGCGGGATATTCAGCACCACCAGCGCCGCCATGGAGATGAATTCCTTGCGGGGCGCGAACACGAGATTCTCCAGTTCCCCATTGATGATGCGCATATCCGAGAGCTTTCCCACAATGGGATTAAGAGTGCTTTTCATGCTGTGGTCATACTGGCAGGCGGTGCCTCACACCACTCCCGCCACACCTCATTGTCAATGGCAGACTTCAGCTCCGCCAACGCCGCATTCATATCCGGGTCGATGTGCTTGATGCGGGTGAGGAAGCCGCGGAACACACCATACACAGGCGGGTTCAGATAGTTGATGTTCTCCTCCACGGCGGTCTGCAGATCCTCACTGCGGAGGTAGGCCGTGGTGATGATAGAAAGTGCTGTTTCCAGCTCGGCGGTAACAGCTTTCCTGTAGTGTCCGGCCGTGAGCTTGATGTACCAGAACGGCAGGAACATCATGCCGGCCGCCAGCACTGGCACCAGCAAGAGGTTATTCATGATGATGGCAATGCCCGCACCCACGGCAAAGAGCAGCAGGGATGCCGCGCAAAGCATGGGAAAGCGTTCCTCCTTGCCGGTGGCTTGCAGGATCGTCTGCGCTTCCGATATCTCGCGGCGGAAGAGGCCGGGCTTTTTGCGATGAGTGGTCTCATTGATCTCATCCCGGATGCTTTTGGGCCCGGCGGTCAACCGGCGGAACACACCCAGCGTGAAGTCCATGGGCGAGATACGGAAGATAAGAAATGCGCCGGTGATCATGCCGACGCACGCAGTCAGCAGCAGGGCTGTCAAGTGGCGTTCACCTCCTTCTCGGGGTTCAAAAGGGCCTGCAGCTCCTCGTTGGGCATACCGTTTTCCAGCAGGCGTTTGCGCAGACTCACGGAGATCTCGTTCACCTGCGTGTGATGTCCTTCGATGACGAATTTGCCGTCCTCCATGTGGTTTTCCGTGATGACATAGCGGAACAGCGTGTTGTAGCGGCGATCTCCATTGGGCAGGATCTCGCACTCCATGATCTCCATCATGCGGCGCTGCTTATTTTCCAACTGCTTGCAGAAGACCACGATGGGGTATGCCTCCGTCACATAGCTGAGAAGCGTTTCGTCCGACATATCCACGGCTCGTTTGCAAAGGGACACCATTCGGCGGTAGGTCGCCTCGCAGGAGTTGGAGTGGATGGTAGTCAGCACCGCCACGCCGACACGGGCGGCCTCCTGCGCGGCATTGGCCTCGGCGCCGCGCATCTCGCCCACCACCAGGATGTCCGGGTTGAAGCGCAGGCAGATATCCACCAGCGCGATCTGATCGATCCGCTGACGCTCATTTTCACTGTCGCGGGTCAGGGTGTGGACCACCGAGTTGACCACCTTACCGTTTTCCTCCCGCACCAGCTCCAGCTCACGGGAGCCGTTCTCAATGGTGAAGATGCGCTTGCTGTCGGGGATCGTGGTCAGCAGCCAGCCTGCCGCCGTGGTCTTGCCGGAGGAGGTTGCACCGGCCACACAGATGGAGATCCCATAGCGTAAAAATACGGAAAGCCAGTCCAGCATTTCCGCTGTGGCCGTACCGCTGCGGAGCAGATCCTCACGGCTGAGATTGTGGCGGTTGACAATTCGGATGGAGGCGGCAACGCCCACATCCTCATCCACCACGGGGGATTTCATAGCGGCAATACGGGTGTTGCGGGTCAGGTGTCCCGTGACCAGAGGGCTGGCATTGTCCAGCACCATGCCGGAGGCGTGGAGCATACGGCGGATGACGGCGAGCGCGTGTTCCGGCGAATCGAAATGCTCTTCCAATTTCTCATTTCTGCCATCCGAATACTGCACTTCAATATCCCTCCACGAGTTGATATTGATCTCCTCAATGCCGTCGGCGTAAATATAGCGGGTCAGAAAGCCGAACTCCGCCATCTCAGAATAGATGGCGTCCACCAGCTCTGTCTGCGTCATGCCTGCTACGGCGATGCGCCGGTCCTGCAGGTACTTGGTGATGTAACGCATGAGCTGTTCCTTGGAGTCCTCGCCGCCCCCGGTGATGAGTGCGGCGTAGGCACCGGAGATGTACTCCTGCACCTCCTGCAGCACGGAGCCAAAGTCCTTGCCTTCCGCTTCCGGTGTAAAGAACAGGTTGTGAGTCCGTCCGAGTGTGCCAATGTCGGTGCTCAATGTCCGCTGCGGCGTGTCGTCCACCACTACGGGGACGACCTCCGGCTCCGAGGCGACCTGATATTCCGCCGCGTCCCGCCGCTGCGCAGCTGTGGCAAAGACCGAGCCGTTTCGCTTTTCGCCAAGAGCCATATTAAAACACCTCCCCAGGCGCACACATTTTCTGCGGAAAATGCCTGCTCACTTCGTTCGCGGTGCGCCTCCAAAGGGGGACCGGTCCCCCTTTGGGGAACCCCCCGCTCTCCGAGGGGGACGATAAGTTTTCCTTTCTCATTTTCAAAACACCTCTGCAATGATACGCTCTAACTCTTTGCGGAAGGGTCGGCTGTCCTTGAGGGTGAGGTCGGCAAGCAGGTTGCCCGCCAGATACTGCTCCTCCAGCTCCTGCGAATAGGGCAGCACGAAGGTCGTGTCGCCCAGCACCTTGCCGATGTGGTCCGCTGCCTGGTAGGGCTTCACATTGGACGCCACCTTATACTGCTTGTCCATGTCCCACTCGGGCCCGTCCAGCAGAGGGAGCTGACTTGCAAAGTAGTTGACGCTTTTGGGGTCGCAGTTGGCAAGGCGCAGGATACTGTCCGCCTCCATCAGCGCAACGGCGGAGAGGATGTCGTTGGCAATGTAGCTGCCGCAGTCCACGATGACATAGGGCGCGATCTGACGCAGTCCGTCCAGCAGCTCTACCACCTGCTTCTGCGTAAAGGGCGGAGTGCTGTACTCGTTCTGCCGTTCGAGCAGCCCCAATACCGCAAGGCAGCTGTTGCGCTTAAAGGTGACAAGGTTATGCTTGATGAGGTTCTCGCTGATGCGGGCGGCTGCCAGGACGCCGGCAAGAGAGCCATTGCTCTCCAGAGCGTCCGCGGGGCAGATGCACGGCAGCATGGGTGCGGCCATGTCACAGAGCAGAAGGATGACATTTTTCTTTCTGGCGGAGAGCGCCTTTGCGATTTTCACCGCCGTTATTGTCTTTCCGCTGCCGGGGCTGCCCCAGACCGCCAGCATACCGCCGCTGTCATTCTGCTCCTCCGGCTTCTCTGTGTCGCGCTGAAAGATGCTGGCCTTTCTGAAATTCATCCTGTCACCTCACTCTCCGGCATTTCCGCGGTAGGATCGGCGGCTTCGCCCTCCTCAATGGGATCTTCCTCCGGCTCTGCGTACAGCTCCTCAATGAGCGCGTCCTGCGCCTCAATGAACTGCTTTGCACCGTCTGCCGTGCCGCGGTAGACGAGAGCCAGATGGAGCTTGGCGACCTGCTCCAACTCCGCCAGCACCTTGGCCTGCTCCGGCAGAACGAGGAAGGTCACGGTAGAGGGCAGCTCCTTCTCATCACCCTTTGCTTCACCGGTATTGGCGTCATAGCCGGTGCTGGCGGTAACAGAGATGATCTCCACGTACTGCAGCTCGGCGGGGATGGTGGTTTCGCCGTCCTCTGGGTAGTCCGCCACGATGACCGATACGATGTCGCCGCTTTGGAGCTTACCGGACAGTCCTGTGGCGAAGCTCTTGATAGTGACGGAGATGGCCTGCTTCGTGCCATCCAGATTATAGAGATACGCATTTTCGGCGGCAGGCGCTTCCGAGAGCTTGGCGGCGAGAATATAATCGCCAACGGCAAGGTCCGCCTTGGCGTATTTGCCTACTACATTGTCTTTCGCGGTCATAAGGCCGGAGGGGAGATTGTAGGAGCCGACCTCGGCCGTGGCGACCATATCCTTGGTGATGAGCTCGCCGGCGTGAATGTCCTTCGTCACACGGACGATCTCCGCCTTCTGGCTGATGCTCTGATTGAACAGCGGCGTGATGCCGAAGCAGATCACCAGCGCCAGCAGAATGCAGATGACGCCGATGACCGTGCGGTTTTTGAAAATACTCATGGAGCAAGTCCTCCTTCGTTTTAGATGATATATGCGGTAAAGAAGCCCACTGCAAGAAATGGCGCGAATGGATAGCTCTCCGGTGGGCGCTCTTGCCTGCGGATCTTGTGCAGGGCTGCTATTGCAAGGTAGAAAAGACAGTACAGCACCAGTGCCAGCACCAGTCCGGTGACTCCGCGCAGAAAGCCCAGCAGGAAGCCGGAGGCGGCGATAAGGAACGCATCTCCCATGCCGCCGCGTCCTCTCCGGCTTGCCAGCCAAAATGGGACGGCCAGCGTCAGGCCGAGAAGCCGGGCGGGGCTGAAGGAAATCAGCCCCGCCCCTGCGATGACGATACCGGAAAGGTCATAGATTTGCCTGCGCCGGAGATCCGTCCATGCCGCGCTCATAAGTCCGATGAGGAACAGCGTCCCCTGCAGGACAGATGCCACGGATCAGCCGCCCAGCGCGCCGGCGTAGTTGAACATATCCTTGATACGCTGGTTCAGCGTGGGCATGACCACATCGCCGAACAAAGCGTAGAGGCCCGCCAGCAGCAGAGCGCCCAGCACCACGGCGATGAGGATCTTGACGGCGGTGTCGATGTAGCCCTCACCGGATCGGCGGGTGGCAGCGAGGCGGATGGCGTTGGCGCGGATGGAATTGACGGTGTTCTTGATAAACTTCTTCATATGACATTTTCCTCCTAAATGATATGCTTTGTATTGTGGGTGACTTACATGGTCTGCTCCGCGGCGGGAGCACTGTCCGGCTGCTGGGCCTGCCGGAGCGACTGCTCGTAGGCGTTCAGCACCGCATCGTTGAACTGCTGGCGGGCCTCCTTCGTGCAGGGGAAGCAGATGTCGTGATAGTCCCCATGGCTGTCCTTGTACTGCGGCATGGCGACAAAGGGGCCCTTCTCGCCGCGGATGACCTTCACGCCGCGAATGGCAAATACGCCGTTGATGTCCACATTGGCGTTTGCAAGGGTGTACTTACTGCCCTTCACGGGATAAACTCGGACATCGAAGGACACGGGGGGCCGGCTTTCCTGCGCATAGTCGGGTGTGCTTGCTTTGGTCTGGTTCTTGGGCATTTTTCTTTCCTCCTATTTCTGATGTTGATATGAAAAAAGCACCCGTCCGGGTGCTCAGTTCACGGACACAGATCCATTTCCTGCCGCGGCGCGAACTCTATCTGCTGGAAGCCAACGCGGTCGCAGTAGTAGAACTCGCTGCCGTCGGCGTCGTACAGCTCCAGCACATCCGAGATGCCGATGGGTCTGCCGTCGTAGCCGGGAACCGGGTCGCGGAAGAGCGTGTAGATCTCCTCCGGGTCATTGGTCCCCACCAGACCGTCATAGACGGTTTCGTAGTGCTTACGGTCAGGCTGTCCGAAACGCTCCAGCAGGGCTTCATACGGGATGAAGCGCATATTGATGGGACTGTCCCGCGTGAGCTGCCACACACGGCAGCTTTTCAGGGGCGGAGCCTCCGGGTCGAAGCGGCCGCCCCTCTGCCCCAGCAGGAGACGGTCATAGACGCCGTCCTCCCAGCGGATGGTGAGCGACTGCTTTTGCAGAAAACGCTCCAGCTCCTGCGTTTGGAACATGGTATCCACCACCGCCTCCTTTCCCGCGATGTATCCGGCAGGATTGCTGTAATAGAGGACGCGGTCATGGTTATCAATGAAGATGCGCTGCACTTACTCACCTCCGATCATCCCAGCTTCATCTCACCTGCGGCCGGTTCCTCCTGCCGGGGTGCGGTCAGCTCCATGAGCTTCTCCCGCGCCCAGTCCGGCAGGTATTTTTCGTCCAGCACGCCGATGAACTCGTGTCGATTCCAGCGAGTAGTCTCGCCGTCACCCAGGCAGGTGCAGCGCACCGAGCGGCCAATGGCATGGGGCCTGCAGCCGAAGCCGTCATGGGCATACCAGAGTTGATCCGCCTGACTCCAGCAGGATTCCTTCAGCGTATCCGGCGACAGTACCAGCACCTTGCCGGTGAAGTCCTGCTCGGCGCGGTCACCGGCGCAGTGCTCCGCACCGAAGAGATTTAACGCCTGCACCGCCTTGCGGTAGAAACTGACGAAGCCATCCAGCACGGCGGGGTGGCTCCGAACAGTGATCGCGGCGTTGTAACGCTCATCCTGCGGAATGTAGCGTCGCTCAGCCCACTGCTTATTGGCGGGGCTGAAGCGACCATCCCACTTGAGTTCATGCAGGGTATTGGCAAGCACCCATGCGGTGCGTTTATAACCGTATTCGTCCAGCACGGGTGTGATACAGTCCTTGTCCAGATGCATTCCGTCGAAGCTCCGGCGGATGGCGTCCTCGATGGCTTCCCGGCAGGCGATGTTGGCGCGATGGCTTTCCCTCCAGAGCGAAAGCTCATTTCGTTCTCTGGCCTCCTTCGCCGAGTAGGGATAGAGATAGGTTTCATTCATTTGGATCTCTCGCCTCGTTTCTTCTTTGAATGCCTACGGTATCACTTATCGTAGATGACATCGTCCTCCATCAGCAGATCCTCCAGTACGGACAGGCAGCAGCCGGATTTGCGCAGGGCCTCCAGCAGCTCAGCGGGAATATCGGAGAGGTCGTGGTCGTAAAATGTCTCGCACACGGTGATCACACCGGAGCCCTCGTCCACATGGCAGTCCAGCTTGGCGTCGGGCGCGATGTCCGCTTCCGCTCTGGCCCAATCGGGAACGGTGACGGCGGGGCGAATCAGCTCCTCGATGTCCGCGTCGCGGAAGGTGCAGTGCCCCTCGGTGCAGTCCTCGCAGCTGCCGCAGCGGTCCGTCAGCTCCCGCATCAGCTGACCGGCGCGGTCCGTCAGGGCGAGGATCGTGCGCACCATCTCCATGGCGGTCATCTCGCTTTTTGACAAAATGACCGCGCCCTTGGCGCCGGCCATTTCCAGCTTTCCCTCGTCCTCCAGACCGCAGACGGTCAGAACGGCGGGAGGGATGGTGACGCTCTTGTTGTCGTTGTATTTTACAAATTTCATGCTGCTTCTCCTTTTATTGTTCAGATTTTTAAGGGATGCTCCGGCTCATGGATCAGCTCGTAGCGAGTGTCGCCATCGCCGCCCAGCAGACTATCCATAGAGAGCTGCCAGCAGGCTTTGCGGGGGTCATAATTGGTGATGACGATCTCCTCATATTCGCTTCCTGCCGTCTGGGACATGCTGTTGGGACGGGAGGTGCGGAAGATATAGCAATCCTGATAGAGCTCACAGATGTAGTCCTGGTAGTTGTAGGAAACGATGAAGTATCCTTCACAGGTGACCAGTACATCATGGAGCCGCTGATGATCCTCCGGGGGAAACTCCACCTCGTAGCAGCTCTCCGCCTTGTAGTAGGGCGGGTCACAGTAGATCACGGCGCCTGCCCGGTCGTACTGACGGATGACCTCCTCGAAGTCCTTGTTCTCCACAATGACATTCGCCAGCCTGCGGGAGCATTCCCAGATCAGGTGAAAGAAACGGCGAATGTCGCAGGGCTTGCCGCCGAAGGACTTGGCGCCGCCGCTGAAGCTGTAGCGGATGAGCTTGAAGAAGTCCGCCGCGCGGCGGATGCTCCCGCGGGGCGCACGCTCCAGCATGAGGGCGCGGATGGCCTCGGCGTCGGGCGGCTTGAGGTAGACCTCCGTCAGATCCATTTCCTCCTGAAGATAGTCATCCGTGAACTCGCCCTTGGAGAAGAACTTATAGAGGACATTGAAGTCATCCCGCGTGTTCAGCGGCAGGAAGCCAAGCTCTGCCAGCAGTGCCATGGGGCGGTTCTTCACGCAGCAGAACAGGTTGGTGAGATTGCCGTTGAAGTCGTTGTAGACCTCCATGCAGCCGCGCTGGATGGGACGGCACATGGTCACCGTGCCGCTGCCGCCAAACACATCGATGAAGCGGGTGTAGCGGTCCGGCATCAGCTTGTTGATGATCCACAGCAGCTTGCCCTTGCCGCCCACCCAGGGAATAAAGCTGTTCAAGAAGTGTCACCTCCCTCCAGTGGGAGGGAAAGCTGACCAGTGTCCTCATAGTCAGGCAGGGTGCGGGACAGGCCGCGCTCCGCAAATGCGATTTTCTTGATCCGGCTGCGGAGCTGCCGGATGGTGCGCCGCAGCTCCTCCTCGGTGGCGGCATAGTAGTAGCCGCCGTCAAAGCTGCAGATGGGGATGCCGTCGCCCCGCAGGGCGTTGATCTCCCGGCGCAGCTCGGAGCCGCGCATTCGGAAGGCACACTCCAGCTCTCGGCTGGTGACGGCGTTTGCCTCGCCCTTGTGGTAGAGTTCAAGATACTCTGCAAGGGCTTTGTTGATCGGCACAGTTCCTCCTTTCCGGGTCCGTTATCCCGGAGCAGGAGGTCAAATAAGCGCAAAAAAGAAGGGGCCGCTTTTCCCCACCCGGGAATACGGCCCCTTGGTGTAGTTCTTATCCGCGCAGCTGGCGTGGTAAGATATGGTCAGCTACTGCATATCCATTTCAAAGCGCTCCTGCACCTGCGTCTGCATCGGCTGATAGTCCTCCCGATGCAGCAGGCCGTAGGATGTAAGTGCGGCATTGTCATGCTGGATCACCTCATTTCCATAGGTGAAGAGATTCACATGGGGGAGCAGCCGCTCCGCCGCGGCATCGTCCAGCAGAAAGCGGAGCTGGTCTACGGCTGTTTCCTGCGGGGAGCTCAGCTCCGGCGTGAGGATATAATCGTCCAGATGCTCTGCCAGAAGGATAGCTGTCCCGATGTCCTGCACCTCGAACTGCTCCAGCAATGCTTTCAGCTTTGGGAGCTGCACCTGCCGGACAGGGATATCCTTCACTGATTTGGCAAACTCGTTGAAGGCTTCTATCTCCATGGGCAGGTCGGCAAATGTTGCCGCATTGGGGATGATGCCATCATAGTCAAGCACAACGGTATTTTCCCATTGCAGCGTACCCAGCCGCTCCTGCGCATCCTCCAGTTCTTTCTCCGAGGCGGGAAGCTCCAGCGTCACCGTGCGCGCATCGCCAACGTCGGGATGCAGTCCAAGCGTAAGCCGAAAGAGGTATCCCGGCTTTTCCGGCAGCGTTTTTTGGACGGGCGGCGCGGTTGTTAGCTCGCCGTCCTGCAGTACATACAGGTTGCCCACAAAAACGCCGTTTTCGCCGCACCGCATCATTCTTCCGATGCCGGCGAAGTCCAGCATCTCGAATACCTCGTCGGATATGCCGTCCAGTTCGGGGATAAATTCATTTTCCGCGTAGAAGCGGCCAAGCTGGGCGTCATCCGCGGCATCCACCACATGATAGCAGTCGGTTTTTGCGCTGACCGCCAGATCCCGCAGATCCTGCAGCGT
>ERZ791915.1508-NODE-1508-length-17407-cov-7.778700_pt1 | contig 17407 bp, 12 predicted proteins | sample MGYA00510139_ERZ791915 | MGnify/ENA primary metagenome ERZ791915 (study PRJEB30046, sample SAMN00792117) | human gut metagenome | study: EMG produced TPA metagenomics assembly of the A metagenome-wide association study of gut microbiota in type 2... | reverse complement strand
GTCTTATCGCTCATTTTATATTCGGCATTCTGCCGTCCCAGCTCCTTCAGCATGATCTTGGTCAGCTGACGGATGCGCTGGACGTGCTGTCCTGATTCACAGTCACGGAATTCGACGATCGTACTCAGCGTATCGATCATGGCCACGTTAAAATTACGCAGCTGTTCGTTCTGCTTTTCGATCTTGTTCATCTGCTCCTGGACCAGATTCTCCAGCTTGTAACGGTAACGGTACAATTCAATGATATTATTGACGCGCTGACAGATATTATCAGGATTGAACGGTTTTAAAACAACGTCGACCACGCCCAGGCGAAAGCCTTTAGAAATAGCGTCATTGGACGATTCGGCCGTGATCAGGAAGATAGGAGTTTTCTCGGTCAGGCCTTTGGCGTTCATGATCTCCAGCGCTTCCAGACCGTTCATGATCGGCATCACGATGTCCATCAGCACGATCGCTATTTCTTCGTGATACTGCTGCATCAGTTCTACAGCCGTTTTGCCGTTATCTGCTTCCAATATTTCGTAGTCCCCGGCAAAAAGTTCACACAGTATCGCCCGGTTAAGCTCTACGTCATCGACTATCAGAATTTTATCCTTTTGCTTCTCCAAGCCTGTCTGCCTCCTTTGGCGGTTATTTTAGTCGCAGATTACAAGCAACTGTAAAATTCATAACAATAACAATTCTATATGTTCTATTATATTATTTTTTTACATTTTATACAATAAAAACTTCTTCTTACAAATAAAATATCACACTCCCTGTAATATTTGCTGCAGCCGCGGCAGCTTCTGCCGCCAGTCACTGCTGTAAGCCCCGCCGCCCTGGGCAAAGCTCTGCGAGCCGCCGCCCTTGCCGCCGAACAGCTCGCCTGCCTGTCTGCACAGATCACGGCAATCGGCCTGCGTCTGCTCACCGCAGCCCAAAACATAATTGACGCGCTCGCCGGAGCGATACACCACCGCCGCCACAGTACGCCCGCCTGCCAGCAGTTTATTCAGCAGCAGTTTGGCGTCGGCGGCACTGCAATCCTCCTGCGCTGCCGCTATATACTTGATGCCGCTTGCATCGACAGCAGCCTGCTCTAAAAGCTGCGGCGCTAAAAATTCATACAATTTAACAGTCTGCGCTTTCAAACGCTCGCCCTGCGCCGCCAATTCGCCCTGCAATTTACCGATCCCCTGCGGCACGTGCTCCGGTTTCATGGAAAGCAGCCGCCCTGCCTGCCAGATAGCTTCATTTTTTTGCCGCGCGTCCTCTAAAGCCCAGCGCCCGCACAAAAATTCTACCCTGATCCCGTCCTTATGCTTATCAAAACGGTTGATCCTGATCAGGCCGATCATCCCTGTGCTGGCAGGATGCGTACCGCAGCAGGTGCAGACATCGCCGCCCTCCACAGTAACGATCCGCAGCGTACCGGTCAGCTTCTCATTCTTCTTGCGCATCACCAGCTCCGGCAACCTGGTATGCGGCAGATAACTGACCGTGATCGGCTTGTTCTCCCAGATCTGACTGTTGGCATAATCTTCGGCCTGCGCCAGCTCAGCTGCCGTCAGCTCTTTATCAAGATCGATAGTCACCAGCCGCTCGCCCATATGAAAACCAATGTTATTGGCGCCAAACAGCTTCCACACCGCGTGCGAAAGGATATGCTCGCCGGCATGCTGCTGCATATGGTCCAGCCGGGCCTGCCAGTCCAGCACCGCCTCGACCTGCGTGCCTTCCGCTAACGGCAGCTCGCAGTAATGCAGCACCTCGCCGTCACGCTCAGCGGCATAAGTCATCTTCACGCCGCCCAAAGTGCCACGGTCGCTCAGCTGGCCGCCGCCCTCCGGGAAAAAGACCGTCCTGTCCAAAACGACGGCATAACCGCGCTTAGTTTCTTCGCAGCTCTGCACCGTCGCCAAGCAGCTTTTTAACATCGAATCCTGTTCATACAATTTTTCCGTCATTTTTAAAACCCCTCATCAAGAAAATTTCTCTTTTCATTATAGCACTGCTGCCGCCGGCCGTTAAGCAATAACTGCCGCTGTTTTTCACCGCAGCTTATTTGTGTTATAATGTGAACACTTGGCGAGGTATTTTCGAGCCTAGTGAGAACATATACCCTTGCGGTATAATGTGAACACAATGCGCTGCCGGATCACACGTTAACGCTAACCTCAACAGCAGTGCTGGTGTTGGGACGATGTCGGCGCAGGGATATGCGTAAGGGTTTTATTACCACGAACGCATCCTCCATGACCTGACCCGCAGCCGACCAGGAAAAACACCTGCGCTGCTGGATCACACGCCAACGCTAACAACACAGACCTGAATATTATCAAATCAAGGAGCAAGCAATGTATAAATATATCCTTTTCGACCTCGACGGCACCCTCACCGACTCCGCCCCCGGTATCATCCGCTGCGTCCAGTACGCTTTGGAAAAAAGCGGCAAAGGCAGCTATCCCGACCACGAGCTGCTGCCCTTTATCGGCCCGCCGCTCACCGAATCCTTCCAGAATTTCTGCGGCATGAGCGAAGACGAAGCCCACGCCGCCCTCGAATATTACCGCGAGCGCTTCGCCCGCGTCGGCATGTTTGAAAACTCCGTCTATGACGGTATCCCCCAGCTGCTGCAGACCCTGCGCCAGGCAGACAAGATCCTCGCCGTTGCCACCAGCAAGCCGCAGCTTTACGCCGAAAAAATTTTAGAACACTACAAACTCGCCCCCTATTTTACTACTGTTGCCGGCCCCGGCTTCAACGGCGAACTGCCTACCAAAGCCGACGTTATCGGCGAAGTGCTGCAGCGCCTGCACATCGAAAGCGACGCTAAAACTGCTGCCGTTATGCTGGGCGACCGCGAACACGACGCCATCGGCGCGCAGCAGAACGACATCGCCATCATTGGCGCCGGCTACGGCTACAGCTCCCCCGGTGAACTGACTGCCGCAGGCGTCAGCCAGATCGCCGCCAAGCCGCAGGACTTCGCCGGGTTTCTATTATGAACTAAAGAATGCAGTTACATTTCAAATGATGTAACTGCATTTTATCTTTTATACTGCTGTTTCTGCTCAATCTTAACAGGTTATCCCGACTTTACAGCATTAACATACGGCTGTTATTGAGAACACATTCGTTTTTAAATAAATTTATTTTAAAACAAATTATCACTTGTAATATAAAAAGTTTAATGATATAATTCTATCTGATTTTAAAATTAAATACTTTATGATAATCAGGTGCATTATTGCCTAACAGAGAAATCGGTTAAAAGCCGATGCGGTCCCGCCGCTGTAATGCCGAGCAAACCTCAATACGTCACTGGGAAACCGGGAAGACGAGGCGCGCGATGAAGCAGAGCCAGAAGAACTGCCTGATTATAGCCCATTATAATCCTGCGAAAGACAGGATGGAGCGTTCACGGAGCTTTTTACGCTTTTCTGTCTTTATGTGCAGAAAAGCGTTTTTTATTTTGCTTTTGAATTTCTCTGCACGCGAAACTCGGACAGCTCGGCAGCTGAAATTTAAAAAATAAATTTTAGGAAGTGTTTATTTGATGAATGGGAAAAAGAAATTTTTGACGATGGCCGTCCTCTGTTCCATTGCCAGCATTGGTTTTGTACTGCCTGCCGGTGCTGAAGAAACTATGACGCACGATCTGGACGAAGTCATCGTCGAAGCCGACAGGGACACCCTGCCGGGGGGATTAATCCGTACTACAGCCAAACTTGGTATCCTGGGGGATAAAAGTGTACTAGATATTCCTTATTCGGAAATGAGCCTGACCCAGAAAACATTAACATTATTTGATGATCCCAGCCAACCACTGGCTAATGTACTGCAGAACAATCCTTCGATACGCTCCAGTACCAGTTCCCCAATGTATACCGACTTCAGTATGCGCGGCATCAATATGAACGGCAATCACATGATGCTGAACGGCATCCCCAGCTTATTTTATCAATTCACGACTCCACCTTCTCATGTCATCGACAGAATCGATATTACATCAGGACCCAACGCCGGCGTCAACGGCGTCAGTATGTCCAATAACGGCACAAACAGCGGTGCAACGCCTGCTCCTGGAACTATCAACATCGTTACCAAAAAAGCTACAGTCAAGCCAATCACCAGATATACCCAAACCTTCTCCGGCAGAGGCAATGCCGGAGAATACATCGATATTGGCAGACGCTTCGGTAAAAACAACGAATGGGGTCTGCGCGTTAATGCCGAATATATGGACGGCGGACTTTCTTTACCCGGTGCTGAAAAAAACGAAAAAAATATTTTTTTTAATCTGGATCACAAAGGTAAAAAAAGTACGACCAACCTATTTGCCGGTTACTTTGACCTGCGGGTCAACGGCGGTCAGCGTTGGTTCCAATTCAAACCAACAGCGTCCTACAAAGGTGCTTCCCTGCCAGGTGCTCCAGATTCTAAAAAGAACTATGATTTCAGCGGTACTACCAAATATGTTCATGGTTATCTAATGACCCTCAATCACACACAAAAGATGAATGACGACTGGTCATGGTTCGCCAATTTTGGTCAATCCAGAAGAAGCGGTAATAAAGATAATCAGGGAGCCGCTTTAAAATTTGATGAAAACGGCAACTTTGTCGGCAATCAGTTCAATCAGCAAAACGAAGCCGGAAAAAATGTTTACGCACAAATAGGTATTGCCGGTAAAGTGACTACTGGTGCCGTAAAACACAATTTAGCCCTTGCTGTCGACCGTTCCTGGGCCAAATACTGGAACAACAGCAAATCATACAATCCTAACGGCGGTAATATTCTCGGTAATTTATATGACGGTATCATTTTCCCAGATAACTATCAGCTGGAAAATTTTGGCGCTGCCAAAGCGCAATGGGAAGAAACTAACGTCGGCATCACCATTGCCGACACCTTGGAATACGGCAAAGCCTCACTCCTGCTGGCGGCTTCCCGGAAACATGAAAACTTTGAGAATCTTACCGGCGGTAAATCCTTTACCAATACCAATACCCTGCCTACTTATGGCATCACTTATAAACCTGTCTCTAATCTTGCTTTCTATGCAGGCCATACCGAAAGCTTTTCCAGAGGCGCAGTCGTCAAAAACGACGATAAATATACCAATAAAAATGCCACCCTTGATCCCGTTAAAAGCAAACAAAATGAGATCGGCGTCAAATATGAAAATGCCGGCATACTCACTACTTTCAGTTACTTTGATATTGATGAAGCCAACAGATATGATATTGATGCGCCCGGCAACAAGCTGACAACAGTAGACGACGGTAAAAACAGGTATAAAGGTCTGGACCTGACCGTAAATGGCAAACTGGCCAGCAAATGGACTGCTACAGGCGGTTTAATGTATCTTAATGCCAAGCGCGAAAACACAAAAAACGGATTAAAAGACGGAATGTTTGTTACCGGGGCTGCCAAATGGAGCGGCGTTCTCGGTTTAGAATATACACCTGATAAAAATTGGGGTATTGTCGGTCGTGCTGTTTGGAATGATAAAGCCTTTATCGAAGATACCAGCAGCAAAGGCAAATACGAGATACCTTCTTCTGTTACCTTTGACCTAGGCGTACACTACAAAACAAAAATCAATAAAGTTCCAGTAAAACTCAGTGCTATGTGCTATAACCTTACTGATAAAGATTACTGGATTGGTAGAGGCGGTTCTTCTACCTTTGGTTTATCTATGCCCAGAACTTTCATGTTCTCCGCTCAGTTCGATTTGTGACCGTAAAATTTTGAGAGGTGTTTATCTGATGAATAAAACGCAGAAAATTTTTGCATCAACTATCCTCTGTGCCGTCGCCAGCGTCGGCTTCGTACTGCCTGCCGGTGCTGAGGAAACCATGACGCACGATCTGGACGAAGTCATCGTCGAAGCCGACAGGGACACCCTGCCGGGAGGGTTCGTAAAAACAAAAGGCAGCATCGGTATTTTAGGTGAAAAAAGTATTATGGATGTTCCTTTCAGCAATATGAACATCACACAAAAAACCATCGAAACTTTCGGCGGCCCCAATCAGCCTTTACAAAGTATTTTAGCCAATAACCCGGCCGTACGAATCCAAGGCACAACTTTGCACAATGATTTTTCTATCCGTGGCATCAAAGGAAATGGGACCAGCTCTTATTTAAATGGTATCCCTGGTTTAATGACCCAATTTGCCGCCCCGACCTTCATGATCGGTGACATTCAATTTATTTCCGGCCCCAACAGCGGCATTACCGGTATTCCCAGTACTTACGAAACTACGGCTGCCGGAGGTATAGTCAATTTTGTTTCTAAAAAAGCGACAGAGGCACCGCTTACCCGTTACCGCCAGACTTTTTCCGGCAAAGGCTCTTTTGGCGAATACCTGGACATCAGCCGCCGTTTCGGTAAAGATAAAGAATGGGGAGTCCGTATCAACACTGAATTGTTAAATGGCAATACTGCAATCAACAGCAATGATATGGAAGCACAGGGTATTTTTGCTAATATCGATCACCGTGACAAAAAAAGTACTACTAATTTACTTGTAGGTTACAGACATTTAAATATCGAAGGCGGGGCACGTTGGTTCTCATTGAAAGCGGATGCTGTAGGCAAAGATATTACCAACGTACCAAGTGCCCCTGAAGCCAGTAAAAATTACGGGTTTGATGGTTTGGCTAAAGAATCAGAAGGATACATTATCGCTTTAAACCATGAACAAAAAATGAATAATGACTGGAAATGGTTTATGAATGCCGGCATGAACAGCAACAAACTGCAAAGAAATATTATCGGTGCCAGCAGTAATTTTGTTATCATCAATGATAAAGGCGATGTCAAAAACAATTTAATGTCCACACAAACCGTTACCAAAAACTACTATGCTCAAATCGGCGTCAACGGCAATATTAAAACTGGCGAAATAAGTCACGATTTGACTTTAGCCTTTGACAAAGCCTGGCATAGTATCGAAGGTGCAAAAAATATGTACAAAGATGGTAGTATGGGCAGTGTCAGCGGCAATATTTACAGTGGCCTGCATGGTAACAATGTCTGGTATCCCTCAATAGAAACGGGTTTAAGCAGCAAAGACCAATATTGGGGCATCTCTTTGGCTGATACTATAAAATATAAAAAAACTCAGCTTTTACTTGGTATCCACAAACATAATGCTTCAGTTAACAGCTATGATAAAATAAGTGGACAGGTAACTCAAAGCGTCGGCAGCGATGCTTTATGTCCTACTTATGGCTTTGTCTATCAGCCTGATGAGCACACTTCTCTGTATGCCAGTCATTCCGAAAACTTTGACAAAGGCACTATTGTTGCCAGCAAATATGCTAATGCTGGCGAGGTCTTAAATCCGGCAAAAACCAAACAAAACGAACTTGGTTTTAAGTATGCTAACGCCGGTTTTCTTACCAGCTTAGGCATTTTCAACATCAAACAGGCCAATAACATAGATGTCTACAGCGGCAGCGATACCTATTTGCAACAAGACGGAGAACAGGAATACAAAGGCATCGAATTGTCCATCAATGGCAAGCTTGCTGACAAATGGAACATTATGGGCGGTATCATGTATTTGGATGCCACTCAAAATAAAACCCAAAAAGGTACTAACGACGGCAAAACTGTCAACGGTGTCACAAAATGGAATGCCGTTGCAGCGCTGGAATATAATCCAGACGAAAAATTCAGTATTGTCGGCCGGGCAATGTACACCGGCAAAGCCGATATTTATAACGAACAACTGCAGGCGCCTTCTTATATGACTTATGACTTGGGCGTCAACTACAAAACAACTTTCAACAAAACCCCAGTTACCTTAACTGCTATGTGCTACAATCTCACTGATAAGAACTACTGGACTGCCTATGGTAATAATTTAATTTTATCCAGTCCACGTACGCTGATGCTTTCTGCAACCTTCGACATTTAATTTTTACTTCCATCATTATCAAAGAGGGTATAATACCCTCTTTGATTTTGTAATATCATGAGGTGTTTATGCTTAAACTTACTGACATCGATTTCAACGCTGTCTGGCAGGAAACCTTCGGCTGGAACACTGACGACAAAAGCAGCCGCAAATTTGACGACCAGGTCGAAAGTGACTTCTGGGTCAAGCTGGCTCCGCGTTACACTGAAGAATACAACCTCAACCACGATACGCCGCTGATAGCCCAGCGTTTACAACAGCTGCTGGGCAACGGTCACAGCATTCTGGAGATCGGCTGCGGCAGCGGTAATTTTACTGCGCTGATGGCACGTTATTCAAAAAGTATCCTGGCCCTGGATTTTTCACCAGCCATGCTGACCGTACTGCAGCAACGTCTGCTTGCCGAAGGTATCGGCAATGTTCAGACCCATACCGGTAAATGGGAAGATTTTACAACCGACGCAGCGTTCGATTATATCGTCAGCGTCAACTCCCTCTACCGCATCCGCGATATGGCAGCCGCACTGCACAAAATGAACGCTTACAGCCAGCGCGGCTTCGTCATTGTCCGCACTATCCAGCGTCCCTTCTTCTACAGGCTGTACCGGGACTGCGGCCTCGACTACGCTGAATGTCTGGATTATCAGCTGCTGCCACTGCTTTTATGGCAGCAGGGAATACAGGCCGACGTAGAATTTTTACATTATACCAAAGACCGCTCTTTTAAAGATCTGGAAACTGTCGTTCAGGAAATACGGAATGATTTGGGCAGCGAAGTTTTCACTTCTCAACGCGACAAGTTACTGTTCGCTTTGGAACAGCAGGCAGCCCCAGTCCCCGACGGTTACACTGTCAGCCAGCCGCGGACCACTGTTATTATTTCGGTAAAAAAATAAATTTGGGATGAAAAGATGAAACTATGAAGCATTTTTACAAGCTGCTGTTACTGCTGCTCGCGGTCGCCGTACTTTTACTGGGCGGCTGCGGCACGCAGCCAACTGCCGCAGATCAGGAAAAAAATATCATAGCTGATAACAATATCGTCGTTTTAGCTGCCGGCCGGCACCTGGCCCCGGGAGAAAAGGACGGCTATTACTGCAGCAAGATTTTAGGCGTCTGGGAACCGCTGATCACCAAGGATGAAAACGGTCTGCCCAAGCCCTGCCTGGCTACAAGCTGGGAAATGAAGAACGGCGGTAAAGAATGGATCTTCCATCTGCGCCGGGGAGTACAGTTCCACAACGGCAGCCCGTTTAACGCCGATGCCGTTATCCAAAATTTTGAACGGATGAAGTTAGGCGTCAAGCGTTCTTCCTTTTACGGACTGGACATCAAAACCTTTTATCCTTCGCTGCTGCGTTACGAAAAAATTGACGACTATACGCTGCGGTTTCTTTTTGCCGAGCCCAATGTCAACCAGCTTTACAAAATGATCGATTTCGGCAGCCCTGTCTATGCCCCGGAATGTTTTGCCCCCGACGGCAATTTTCAGGGCTTTGCTGTCGGAACAGGCCCTTATAAGATCACGGAAAACGTGCTGAACAAATATGTCAGGCTGACCCGCAGCGACACCTATTACGGTGACAAGGCCCATGTGCCTGAGATCATCGTCAGAAATATACCCAATCCCGACGTCCGCTATGCGGCCTTAAAGGCCGGCGAGATCGCAGGCGTGCTGGACATCAACGCTATTCCGCCCTTTCTGGCGGAGGAGATCAAACAGGACGACCGTTTTGCTATTTCGACCAATAAATCAACGATGATCCGCTTTTTGGCCCTGAACGGCAGCAAATTTCCCTTTAACGATGTACGGATGCGTCAGGCCGTCAGCCTGGCGATCGACAGAAAAGATCTGGTGCAGGCGTTATATCTGAATTATGCCGAGCCGACTGCCAATCTTTTGAACTATACTAGTCCTTATTATAAGGATTATCCGGTGGAATACGACCCTGCCAAGGCGCGCAGCCTGGCCCGCGAGGTGCTGGGCGACAAGCACTGTGAGGTCGTCTACTGTATCAACGGCAGTGAACCGCTGCAAAAGGGCGAGGCCGAGCTGATCGCTTACTGGCTGCAAAAGATTGGCCTTGATGTGACGATCCAGTCGCTGGAATATGCCACCATGGCCCGGCAGATGCGCCGGGGCGATTATGATATGGCCCGTGTGCAGCAGGGCCTGCCCAACGGCGATCCTTACAGCATTTTTTACACCTTCATGATGTCTGAAGGCAGCCGCAATAAGATCAGCTGCCTGGGCTATGCCAATCACGAGGTCACCGCTTTACTGCAGGAGGCCAAGCACTGCGTCGATGAAGCTAAACGCCGCGCTATTTATGACCGGCTGCAGCTGATCTCCATAGAAGACCAGCCTGTAGTGCCGTTGTTCAACGACCGCAGCATCGTGGCCTACAGCAAACGCTTAAAAAATTACGACGCGCTGGTTTATGGCGTTAATTTAGCAAGAATCGAGTTGAGCGACCCATGATCAGATATTGCTGCCAACGGCTCCTGACTGCCATACCAGTACTGTTGGGCATCAGTTTGCTGGCCTTTATTCTGGGCGTTTTATCGCCCGGCGATCCTGCCGAATTCGTTTTGAACCAGGACGGACTGTATGCCCCCACAGAAGAACAAATAACGGCCATGCGTACCGAGCTGGGCCTTGACAAACCGCTGTGGCTGCGCTACGGTCTGTGGCTGCTGGGTGTTCTGCAGGGCGACCTGGGCACCAGTTATATCACCGGGCGTGACATCGCCGCCGAGATCATGCAGCGTCTGCCCGTGACGCTGGAACTGGCCGTGCTGGCACTTGTAATGGCCGGTGTGGGCGGCATTTTTCTGGGCAGCGTCTGCGCTGTTTACCGCGGCAGTTTTTTTGATAATTTCGTCAAAAGCCTGACTAATATCATGCTCTCGATCCCCGGCTTCTGGCTGGCGCTGGTCCTGATCCTTGTTTTCAGCGAGCAGCTGCGCTGGCTGCCTACCAGCGGCACCGGCAGCCTGAAATATTTTCTGCTGCCGGCCTTCGTTCTGGCCTTTGCCACGCTGGCCACAGTCTGCCGCTTTATGCGCGGCGCTCTGCTGACCGAATTCGGCCGGCAGTATTTTCTGGTCGCCAAAGCACGCGGCATCAGCAAGGTCAATCTGCTCACCCGCTATGCCCTGCCCAATGCCATCATTCCCGTTATCGCCCTGCTGGGCAATTATTTTGCCAGCGTTCTGGGTGGCTCCGTGATCGCTGAAAGTATTTTTGCGATCCCCGGTATCAGCAGCATGGCGCTGGAAGCGATCCGTTACCGTGATTACCCAGTGCTGCAAGCTTACGTTCTGGTCAGCGGCTGCATCCTGATCCTGGTAATGGTGGCGGTCGATCTGCTGATCGCCTATCTCAATCCCAAGGTAAAGCTGGGTGAGCGGTCATGAAAAAATCAAACCTGCAATTTTACTGCGCCGCCGGCCTCCTGCTGCTCATCATCGGCGCCAGCCTGCTGGCTCCGCTCCTGGTCACTCACAATCCCTTTGAGCCGGATATGGCAAGCCGGCTGCAGCCGCCCTCCTGGCAGCATTTTTTTGGTACGGACGCGCTGGGGCGCGATATGTTCAGCCGCATCCTTTACGGCGGCCGGGCCTCGATCCTGCTGTCACTAGCCTCTGCGGTCCTGTCGCTTGGCGTCGGCCTTGTGATCGGTCTTTGCTGTGGTTTTTACGGCGGCAGATTCGATATGCTGTGCACCGTTGTCAGCAATATTTTTCAGGGTATCCCTGGCAGCTGCTTTATGATCGCTATCGCCGGTATTTTCGGTCCCAGCATCAAAAGTCTGGTGCTGGCGCTGGTCATCACCTCCTGGGCCGGTTTTTCCCGCATCGTGCGCGCCGAAGTGATGCAGCTTAAAGAAGAGCCTTTCATCGAAGGGCTGCGCTGTCTGGGCTGCGGCGACCGACGGCTGCTGCTGCGCCACATTATTCCCAATATCGTCAACAAGCTGCTGATCCTCTTCACGATCAGGGTAGGCCGCGGCATACTCTCTATCGCCGGACTCAGCTTTCTCGGCCTGGGCGTACAGCCGCCAACGCCCGACTGGAGCGTGATGGTCAGCGACGCCGTTTTATATTACCGCAGTTCGCCGCATCTGATTTTGATTCCCGGCGCCTGCATCTTTTTCCTGATCTATGCCATCAACAATCTGGGCGAATTTCTGCGTGACAGGCTGGATGTACGCTTTAGCGAGGTGCGCAAATGGTAACTTTAAACTCCACAGCCACGCTTGACCTGACGCTGCAGCTGCTGTACGTGCACTTTCCCGTTCCCGGCGGCCTGGTTAGAGCCGTCGACGGGGTCGACATCTGTTTCCGCCACGGCCAGATCACCGGGATCATCGGCGAAAGCGGCTGCGGCAAATCCGTTTTGGGGCAGGCGGTCTTAGGCATCCTGCCTGATTATGTCACCCGCAGCGGCAGCATCTTTTACCGCGGCACGGATATTCTGGCAGACAACACTGCCCTGCCCGGTTTTTATGGTCAGCAAATCGCCCTCATACCTCAAAATCCCGGCGACTCTCTCAACCCGCTGCGCCGTATCGGCAGACAGTTTGACGACATTCTGCAGACCGCCGGGATCAAGGATAAAACTGATCAGCGCAAACAACAGCTGCTGGACTTCTTCGGACTGCCTGACGCCGCACGCGTGCTGGCCGCCTACCCGCACGAACTTTCGGGAGGTATGCTGCAGCGCGTACTGTGCGCCATGAGCGTTTGCTGCTCTCCCAACTGGCTTTTAGCCGATGAACCGACCAAAGGACTGGACGAAACAGCCTGCGGCGTTGTTTATGAAAATCTGCAGAAAATAAAAACCAGCCAGCAGCCGGGTATGCTCATCATCACCCACGACCTGCAGCTGGCACGCTCTATCTGTGCCGACATCGCCGTGATGTATGCCGGACAGATCGTCGAATACGGCCCTCAGGTCCTCACAGACCCGCGGCATCCCTATACGCAGGCCTTTCTGGCCGCCCTGCCGGAAAACGGCTTTCAGCCCTTGCCGGGACTGCCGCCGTTACCGCAGGACGAACTGCCCGGCTGCCGGTTTGCGCCGCGCTGCGCGAGCTGCCATGAACGCTGCCTGCAGGCAGTGCCGCCGGTCTATGACAGCGGCACTGCGAAAGTGAGGTGCTTCCTCTATGCTTGAAGCTGTAGACATTTCCAAAAAATATTGGGACCGCAGCAACGGCAAGCACTACGACGTTTTGCAAAACTGCAGCCTTACGATCCAGGCCGGCGAAGCACTGGGCCTGATGGGCCCCAGCGGCTGCGGCAAAAGCACGCTGGCACGAATCCTGCTGCGGCTGCTGCCGGCAGACAGCGGGCGGATCATCTTCCGGTCGCAGGACCTGACCACGTTGTCGCAGGCACAGCTTAAACCCTTTCGCCAGCAGGTACAGTTTATCTCGCAGCGGCCGGAAAGCTTTTTTGACCCGCTGCTGAAGTTGGGCGCCAGCCTGCGTGAACCACTGCAGATCTTCGACCTGCCTGACAATAGCGAGATCATTGAATCTGCCCTGTCCACAGTCAAGCTGTCACCAGCACTGCTGGACCGTTATCCGCATCAGGTCAGCGGCGGCGAAGTACAGCGCCTGAGCATCGCCCGGGCACTTTTGCTCAAACCGCAGCTGCTGATTTTAGACGAGCCGACCTCGATGCTGGATATTTCCGTGCAGGCGCAGATCCTGCATTTGTTAAAAAGTATCCGACAGCAGCAGCAAATGTCCTTTCTTTTTATCTCCCATAATCACGACGTGATCCGTTATATGTGTGACCGTCAGCTGCAAATGCGCGGCGGCAAACTCGTTTAAAATTACAAAAACGCCCAACACGATCAAGTGTTGGGCGTTTTTTAACTTTATTCCATTTCTTTCACTGCATCATCACAGCCATTGTCCCAGAACTTCCTGCAGGCGCTCGATACTGATCGGCTTGCTGAGATGCTCGTTCATGCCAGCATTGAGGGCCATCTTGATATCCGACGAAAAAGCGTCGGCCGTCATCGCCACGATAGGTATCTGCCGGGCATCTTCACGCTCCAGCCTGCGAATGGCCCTGGTCGCCTCGTAACCGTTCAGCACCGGCATCCGCACATCCATCAGGATCATTTCGTAATATCCCGGCAGCGACGCGGCAAACATTTCTACCGCCCGCTGGCCATTCTCGGCCCCTTCACAGACCACGCCCAGACTTTGCAGAAATTCCAGCGCGATCTCCATATTCAGGTCGTTATCTTCAACGATCAGGACCCGGCGGCCCGTAAAATCACTTCTGCCCGATGGCCTGGCCGCAGCGGCAGGTTTTCTTTCATCATCGCTCAGCCAGCGCAGAGGCAGCGTCAAAGTGAATCTGGCCCCGCCTTCCGGCCTGTTGGCCGCTTCGATCGTGCCCGCCATCAGATTCGTCAGGTTTTTACAGATCGCCAGTCCCAGGCCTGTACCTTCAATTTTACTGGTGCGGCTGTCTTCGCCGCGCTCAAACATATCAAAAATTTTCGGCAGCAGCTCCTCCGATAACCCCCGCCCATTGTCGCTGACAGTAAATACATACTGCGACCGCTGCGGTATCATCGACGGCAGCTCCTGCAAAGTCAAAATGATCTCGCCGCCTTCCGGGGTATACTTGACCGCATTGCCCAAAATATTCAGCAGGATCTGCCTGATATGCGTGCCGTCAGCCAAAACCTCCGGATGGAACAGTTCTGCCTGCTCCAGCTGCAGCTTCTGCCATTTCTTTCCCGCCATCGGGCGGATGATAGTGAGCACATCCTCCAGCAGCTGCGGCAGGCTCAGTTCGTCATCTGTTAAAATAACCTTGCCGCTTTCGATCTTCGACATACTCAGAATACTGTTGATCAGCTCCAGCAAATGGGCCGAACTGCTGCCTATTTTATCAAGGCAGTCCAGCGTTTTGGCTTTATTATCGATATTCTGTCTGGCAATAGTCGTCATCCCGATAATAGCATTCATCGGCGTGCGGATGTCGTGGCTCATCTGCGACAGGAAAGCGCTTTTGGCTTCGTTGGCAGTATGTGCCGCCACTAACGCATCCTTCAGTTCCTGCTGCTGCTCCATCTCACGGCGGCGTTCCTCGTCAATAAAGCGCGCCACCAGGACCGCCTGCTGTTTTTTCGAGCCGCTGTAATCCGGCAGATAGGACACCATCACACTGATCCATTTATAGACCCCGCCGTTTTTACGGCGCAGCTCCATTTCCAGCTTATCGCCATTTTTCGTCAACACCCGGCGCATTTCCCGCAGATTGAAACGCTGCCTGAATTTATGCCAGTCCTCACGGGGAAGGACATCTCTGGTATAGGCCAAAAATTCTTCGCAGGTACCTTTATACGGATAATCTACGCATTTCTGCCCGGTCAATTCCACAAAATGATAAGTGCCCGCATCCAGGTCAAAATGGACTACGGCATAATAAATATCGCCCAATACATGGTTGATCTCATAATTCAGGCTTTCGACCAGCTGCTTTTCCTGCTGCATCCTTTTCCAGGTATCGATATCGCGCATCGTGCCTACGACCCGCACCGGGCGGCCCTGTTCATAAACAGTCGTTGTCTGCACCAAATACCACCTGTTGTCCATCTGCTTATCAATGTAGCGGCGCATCCTGATCTCCACAGCTTCTTCGCTGCGTTCGCCGCTCAGCAGGCTCAGCCAGATCTCCCGGTCAACGGGATCGACCAGGTTTTCTTTAACGACCACCGCTGGATAATCAGGAATATAACTGCGGCGCGTTTTTTCAGGAGAATCGTCATCCGACACGTTGCTCCAGGAACGCATCACCTTTTCCCCGATCTCATATTCAAACAGCAGGTCGATACTGCTTTCCATGGCGACCCGGTAACGCTCTTTTTCTTCATACAGCTGCCGCTCCATATCCCTGCGCTTCGTGATGTCACGCATAAAACAGCTGCAGTAACCGTACATCGGCTGATAACAGTCTACCGAAAGGTATTTTCCTAATTTGGCACTGTAATCCTCAATGTTCTGGGTCATTCCCTCCAGCGCCGTTTTCTTATAAACATTGAACCATCTTTCATCATTGTCATTCCAAACATCTCTGAAAGACATTCCCAGCAGGTAATTTTTGCCGTCGATGTCTAAAAAAGAGGCACAGGCGCTGTTGGCATACACAAAAATAAAATCCCGCGGCTGACCGCTGGCGTCAGCCTCTACCCGCAGCACGTACACTGGCAGCGGCAGTTTATCGAACTGCAGCATCATGCCCCGCTGCATGGCAGCAAAATCTTCGTTGAACCGTTCCAATAAAAGCTTCTTTTCCAAGCTTTCTCACCCTTCCGTGGCTAAAGCCAAGGTTATCTTATCGCATGTCCATACAAAAACCTGTCGACGATCAGGTCTGCCAATTCAGCATCAGTAAATTCCTGCTCACCCACATAATGCAGCACCGACATCGCCACCCCGCCAAACAGGTGGTGCGCCGTGACCGTCGGCTGTCCGTATTTCATAAAGCCCTGTTCCATGCCTTCGCTGATGATCGCCACCAGACATAAGACCTGCTCCCTAATCAGGTCACGATACCGCAGGATGCGCTTATATTCATCTTCTGACAAGGTATCGCCGTACAGCGAGCTCATTTCCCAGGACCCGTCATTCAAGATCACCGGATGGAAGCCGCGCTGATTGCCGCTCACCTCATACCAGAGTATCCTGTACAGATCTTTATTTTCCCGCAGGAACGTCAGCAGTTCCAGCATATAGCTCCTGATTTTTTCCTTAGTGCCTGCGCCCGAAGCCGCAACAGCCTGCAGGCCCTGCAGAAACGGCTCGATCTTACTGGCGACCAGCGTATAAAACAAGTTATCCTTATTGCCGAAATATTTATAGACCGTGCCCTTACCGGTATCAGCAAGCGCAATGATCTCGTCCAGTGTCGCCTGCACATAACCGCGGCGGCTGAAAACGTCCTCTGCAGCCAGCAGTATCCTCTGATCTTTGGGTAAGGCTTTGTCTATTTCGCGCATAAATCAAACTTCCTTTCAGTAAATATTTCTATTTTCCCAATTATTATATATATTATAAGTTTTTTAGACGAACTTTACAAATTTATCTTACCAAACTTCGCTTTAGTCCATTAAAAAATCAGTTAATTTATTTTTTCACACTTTTGGGGGTTTATATCCCCGGAGCTTTCCTATATAATAGAGTTGAAATCACAGAAAACTATTATTTATTTTTTCTAATCATTTTGCTTCCGCCAGCGGCGGATAGTTTAAAGAAAGAAGGAGGTCGCGATTATGAGTCTTAAGGTCCATACCAACCGCTGCAAAGGCTGCGGCATCTGCGTAGCATTTTGCCCCAAACAGGTTTTGGCGATCAGTGAGATCGAAAAAGTAGAGGTGGTCGCCGAGGACAAATGCATCCAATGCGGCCAGTGCGAAACACGCTGCCCTGACTTTGCGATTTTTGTAGAAA
>ERZ791915.1493-NODE-1493-length-17520-cov-10.451990_pt1 | contig 17520 bp, 13 predicted proteins | sample MGYA00510139_ERZ791915 | MGnify/ENA primary metagenome ERZ791915 (study PRJEB30046, sample SAMN00792117) | human gut metagenome | study: EMG produced TPA metagenomics assembly of the A metagenome-wide association study of gut microbiota in type 2... | reverse complement strand
GAAATTCATTAAGCTCTTCAAGCTCACGGTTTTTCTTTTCAAGCTCTTTGATCCGTTTGTTTGCTGCCTGAAGCTGCTGTGCTATAGTAAGTGACTCTCCCGGTGTACGTGAGCCTGCACCTGTGTCTATTTCTCCGATCCGTGCCTTTTGCACCCACGTCCCAAGCGTCCCTTTGGGGATGCACAGCTCATCTGCTGCTGCCTTGGTGCCAATCTCCTTTGCGAGCTTTATTGCCTGCTTTTTAAACTCTTCATCATATTGTTTTCCTGTTCCCATTGATGACACACTCCTTTGTTTTTATTATACTTTGATTGTTTTGTATGTGTCAAGTTTTATTATACAGGATTAATACAAAGGAAGGATTCTTAACAAACGAGGAAATTAATAAGATTCGTTCAGCTTTTGCAAACGATATATTTCACGATGATTTGCAGTCCATATATCAGGAGCAGACATTAAGCCGTGACGAATTGAAAGCAGTATCAAAAACGGGGTTTGAAAGTGTTGTCAGAAAAATTCAGCAAAGCGATTTTGAAAATCCGCAGCTTGAAAATCTTATCCGCAAACTATATTCTCAGTTACAGAATGTTAAAGGCAAAAAAGTATATGGATATCTTCCTCAGGAGGTCAAAGAAACAGTCAACAGCATTTTTTCGGAACTTGCAAATGACGATAATATCCGTCAGCTTTATGAAAAATGGTGCAGTTTGGAGAGCTTGAAATACAAGACCTATACGCAAAAAGAAAAAGAACTGCCGCCATTGGTTGATAACAAAGTTTTTCAGCCTGTGCGGAATATGATAATCAGAACTGTGCTTGACATGAATTATCCTGTCATTGATGTAGAAATTGAAGAACCCGATCCAACAGAACAATTTGAGAATGATGACTTTTATGTTGATATTTCTCCACAGTTCGATGAATCTGAGCAATCCGAAAATGATAAAGTGACATTTTCAAATAACGATGATCTGACAGCCGAAGATTTCATTTGGAGTGGTGAAAATGCGGTAACAGTCGATGTTGATGACGCTCCGAAAAGCAAATATTACCTCAAGTGGAGTAGTTCCTACAAAGAAGCCTGCAAGCTGATTTATAACAAGCGATCAAAGCTTGAAGATTTTCAAAAAGCGGAGCAGCTTTTGCTTAACGAATCAGGGGCAGGTAATGTTCTTGCTATTCAAGATCTGGGCAAACTCTATTCTACTGATAAACTCGGCGAAAAAGATGAAAAAAAGTCTTTTTCATTCTACGAAGAAGCATTTCAGGGTTTTATGGAGATCGAGCCGGACTCAGATTTTATGTTTCCATATGAACCAAAATACAAAGGGCAGGTCATGAAACCCGTGGATATGCGTTCTTACGTTTGGTATAGAATCGGAAAAATGCATTGCTATGGTCTGGGAACGGAACAAGATTATGAAAAGGCATTTGAATGGTTTTTGAAGTCAGCTCAGGAGGGCAACAAATTCGCACAATACAGTCTCGCCAATTTATATTACTACGGCAACGGTGTGGAAAAAGACTTGTCGCAGGCGTTTTTGTGGTATCGCAAATCATCTGAACAGGGACAGCCTTATGCCCCATACGCTGTTGCTCAAATGTACGATAAAGGCGAATATGTAAGTCAAAGTGAAGAAACCGCACAAAGATATTACAAGGTCGCATTATCCGGTTTTCTTGAACTTGAAAGCAAGGGTCAGGCTGACGATAATCTATATTACAAACTGGGTGCTATGTACAAAAAGGGACTTGGAACGGAGATTGATATTCCTAAAGCCATCGAATATTTTGAAAAATCCGCTGAAAATATGTGGTCAACTTATCAGCTCGGCAGGCTTTATCTTTTCGGGGCAGAGGGAGTTGAAAAAGATAAGGAAAAGGCTGCCCAATGGCTTACAAAGTCCGCAAACGACGGTAATGAGTACGCTCAGAATATGCTTGACGATATGGGGCATTTTGAAAATATGCTACTTAGAAATACTGTTATGGGATTGTTTGTGAATTTAAGTAGGTGCATTGAAGATGATTATACACAGAAGTATAAATCGGTCAGACGAACAGTCGACAGCAGGCTGCGGAGGATGATAAGGTTAAAAAAGCAGGATATGGGAATTAAAGAGAATTTCACACAGAGCTTGGATTGATTTTTTGAAATAAATATATTAACCGTTGTAGAAAAATAAAAAATATGCTTAAATTCAAAAAGAGCTGGAAGAAAAATTGATAAAGCAACGGATTGTGGTATTCGGATAAATAAAAGTCAATCGCCTCCCCAAAAAAGCACAGCTATGGATAAATTGTTTCATAGACCGTGCTTTTTCACATAAATACAGATTTATGCAAATAATAATCGAAAACATTAAATCAGTAAATTTTGTTTATTTTATATTAATGATTTCGATTTATATTGAAAAAGTTGGGATTTTGTGTTAAAATAAAATAAAGGAGTGATTTTATGAGAATTGCTATTTGTGACGATGAAAAAACTTACATTGAGAAATTAAAAAATGACATCAATTCGCTGCAGACTCATGAAAACGAATTCGAATTTTCAGAATTCGAAAGCGGAGAATCATTTATTGAACAATTTTCAAAAGATAAATATGATTTAGTTATTCTTGATATTGAGATGAAAGATTTGAATGGTTTGCAGACGGCTGAGTTTTTAAGGCAAATTGATAAAAATGTGATCCTTATTTTTATGACCAGTTTTGACAAATTCGTTTATCAAGGCTATGAAGTTAAGGCATTCAGATATATATTAAAAAATCAACCCAAGTCCATTTATTTGAAACAACTCAGCGATACAGTTCAAGAGTATTATAGAAATAAGAAATACATTAAAGTCATTGACGATGGTATCGAGAAAGAACTTCTTACAGTCGATATTTTGTATATAGAGGTTTATTCACATCAAATAGTCATCCATACGTTGAATAAACACTATTATCAAAAGGGTAAACTGGGCGACTATGAGAAAATGTTAGAAGGATGTTTATTTGTACGTTCCGATAAAAGCGTTCTGATAAACATTACTAATATTGACTACATTAAAAAGAATCAAGTATTTCTGAAGAATGGCAAAAGCCTATACGTCAGCAGAAATCATCTTGAAAATATCACAAAAGCTTTTTTGAAATTTAGCAGAAGCAGGTGGGGCTAATGTCTGTTAATGAATTAATTATAGAAATTCTAAATTGCATTGCTGAGAGCTCAATTATAATTTTTTACTTGTACAATATGATGAAAGAGAGCTTCAGAGTTCGAAAAAGAGCAATATTTCCGGCAACACTGCTTACCTCTATGATTCTTGCAGCAGTAACATTATTTTTTGAATATCCATGGATCAACTTGATCGCTACTTTTGTACTGATGACAGCTGTTTCCAACATAATGTTTGAATGTAAATTCGGTAAAAAACTTTTTTGTTCATTAATATTCTTGATAGTAATACTTGCTTCAGAATCACTTCCAATGGGAATACTTTATATATTGAATTTCGGAAGCCCCTTGGATCAATTAAATTCAGGTTTAGGCAGATATATTGGAATGGCTTGTTCAAAGCTATTTTGTTTCTGGTTTTCGGTATATATAATAGAGTATTCAAAAAACAAGCAGAAAGATATTCCATTAAAGAACTGGCTGTCAATTATATTAATACCGATTTTAAGTGTGGTCATTCTTAATGGGATTTTTGTGTCATATGGGTTAACCCATAGACAGACTATAAATTATTTGATTTCCGTTATTGGATTACTTGCACTTAATTTATTTGTGTTTAACTTTTTTGATACATATGCAAATCAATTGAAATTGAAAGTCATGGAACAGAGACTTAAATCAGAAGAAGAAAATTATATGCTGATTGAAAGTAAATACAACGAGATAAGGCAATTAAAGCATGATATAAATAATCAGATATCTGTGGCAAGATCTATGTTCCGCTATGGAAATCAAAATGAGGCAATTAGGCATCTGGAGAATTTATCAAACAGCTTATCAGACGCAGGTGGAATATGCTACACAGGTATTTCATCCGTTGATGCTATTATCAATATGAAATGGCAGGAAGCATTAAATAAAAATATACAATTCACAACTAAGATAAACGTGTTTGAATCAATGACCATAGACAATATGCTGATTTGTCGGATACTCGCTAATCTTCTTGATAATGCAATTGAAGGAGCAGAGCGCTGTTCATGTGTCAATAAATATATTCACATTTCAATGATACAAGTCGATAAGAAACTTCGAATTTGTGTTATAAATTCATCAGATGAGGTTGACACTCAGAACCTTAAATCCAGTAAGTCAGGAAATGGATTACATGGTATAGGTGTAAGCAGTATAAAAAAAGCTGCGGATCAGTTGGGTGGAGTCACATCTTTTGAATGGGAGGACGAAACATTCACAGCCGACATGTTAATAAAGTATTAACGGAAAGAACAAATGACGTCCAAAAAGGTACTTTGGCGCAAAAGACTTGAAAAAAATAAATAGTATACGCTATACTGAAAACTAGGATCAGCTAGGAAAAGTATAGCGTATTTTTTATCCGGGAGAGCAATTAAACAATGAGGAAACCAGATCAGGAAACAAAGCGAGGAATAGTCATAACGTTAATTCTCAGTGCGATCTATGGCATAACGACATTAGTAACAGGTCAAGCCTGCAGCATAACCTATTGTCAGCCGAAGGAGCCGGAGAATTTGCATAAATTTTTGAAAAAGAAAAGGGGTGAAGAATATGAAAGCAATTAAAAAGCTCATGCTGAAATACGGTTCGTCATTGGCAGCTCTTGCGCTGATGATTGGAGTCGGTTCCAGTTCTAAGGCTTGCTGGTGGTGGTACAATCAGCCCAAAGAGCCTGAAGGCATGAAGAAATTCACAAAAGAAGACTGATAAAAAAGCAGGAGCGGAGGAGAAGTTATGAAACTTAAAAGCAACTTCAAACGAATACTTTCCGGCGTAATGAGTTTAGCTATGGCGGCAACTCTTGTACCCAGTATCCCAGTACTGGCAGAGGATTTTACAACGCAGAATTATGTCTACGACAATTATGCTGTTTCCTACAATGTAACTAATTCATGGGGTGATACGGAGGTTGTTTCCGTTACGTTATCCAACACAGGTGACAGTACAATTGAAAACTGGATGCTGTACTTTGATCCAAACGGCAGCACTTCAAGCATTTGGGACGCACAGTGGGCTGAGACGTCTACCGGAGTTTCATATGTTAAAAATGCAGGATATAATGCACGGATTGAGCCTAATTCCTCGATCACTTTTAGCTATACAGTAGATAATTGTGAAGCTGTTCCCGAAGCTTTTAAGCTTTGTCAAGGGCGCATCAATAAGGAATCCGGTTACGATGTTCAGCTAGTTGTCAACGAAACATGGGGAGATAACTTCAATGGAGCTATCGTAATTACTAATAACACCGATTCCCCTATTGAAGCATGGGAACTTACCTTTGATACAAACTTTACCATTACCGAGATTACGAATAGCTGGGCAGCTACTGTAACTGAGTTAGAACCGTATAGCTATCGTTTGAAAGGAACATATACAGGCACCGTATATGCTAATTCAAGCGTAACACTTGGTTTTACAGGCGTTAAGAACGGTGATCCGGAAATATCTAACACTTCATTGACAGAAGTCGTTGCGAATGAAAGCCTTATTGACTTCATAAAGAATTATCCGGATGGAGTTTCAATTTATGCCTACGGCGACTACAATAACGAAGCGAATGCAATAGATATTGAATGGTATACCGATTATGAAGCCGAGGTTTTCGATGTATGGCAGTCTGATGATAATGAAAGCTACACCTTGGTTTCAGAAGTTTCGGATGCTGACTCGTATCAGTATGTCATCACTGAGGATTTTCAAACAAAATATTTTAAAGTTTCAATTCCTAATGATTTCGGTGAAACAATCGAGTCTGTTCCCTTTGTTGTAACAAAAACAGAGGATGAATATTCTGTTGATTTTCTTGACAGCGACGGTGACGGGCTTCCGGACATTTATGAGAATATGATCGGTACAGATTTGAATAATCCCGATACTGATGGGGATGGTCTGACCGACTATCAGGAAGTATACATAACAGGAACGGATCCCACAAAGTATGATTCGGTAACCGATGGTGTTTCGGACGCAGACGCTGATCCTGACGAAGACGGATTGACCAATGCACAGGAGATAGAGTTGGGAACTGATCCGCAGAATGACGATACCGACGGCGATGGTTTGAAAGGCGGAGAAGAAGTGAATGATTATCACACCGACCCGTTGAATCCGGATACGGACAGGGACGGTTTGCCGGATGGGGATGAGCCGCATATCGGGCTTGATCCGAGTGATCCTGAGACGTTTGAAGTACCTGACGCAGATTTTGTTTTTGAGCAAAGTATTCCTGCGGAGAGCAAGGCTCTGGAGGATATTAATACAGAGGATAACGCTTACGAGTTGACAGTAGAATTCAAATCTTCGGGCTATGCGGTAAACAGCGCAGAGATCAAGCAGTCGCCGTACTCGAATGCGATAAAAAACGACGCAGTTCTCGGAAAAAGTGTAGAAATCTCTTACGAAAGCACTTGCAAAGTTGACGAATGTGTGCTATACTATAAGATAAAGGATAATTATACCAATAATATAAGTGATAAGTATACAGCATATACGGAGGAGCTTGACGGTATAAAGCGTTTGCAGGCATTCAGATTTGATGAAGATCTGCATATGCTGCTTCCTGTGGAAACTACATATGATTTAGAAAACAATACCGTCATTTGCGAGGCAAGCGAACTGGGAACGTATTGTCTGATGGATATTGAAATGTGGCTGGATAGTCTGGGATTTGAGGTTGAAGAACCGGAGATTGCGGTGATGGCGTTAGCCGAAACAGTCACAGAAGAATTTATTGAAAGTAGCATGATAAAAGCAAACTATAATGGACATACCTATGGAATTTGCTCGGTTTCCGGCTATGACTGGGACAGCGCAGAGGATATCTGCGAGGCGCTCGGCGGACATCTGGTAACAATAAACGATTCTGACGAGCAATGTTTCATTGAAGAAAAACTGCTTTCAAAGGGTACGAAAAATTCTTATTGGATAGGCGGACAGTACACCTCAAGTGGCTGGAGATGGCTTACTGGAGAAGATTTCAGCGCATATACCAAATGGACTCCGACACAGCCGGATAATTATCTCGGACAAGAAGATAAGCTGATGATGTACAGAAATACAAATCCGCTGTGCACGTCGGGAACATTCGGCTACTGGAATGATTTAAATAATGACGGAACATGCAATGGTGAGGCATTTTTCGGACTGAATAATTTTGGATTTATATACGAAAAAGATAGCTACAAACCAAAAACATACTATATAGTTATCGGAAACAACTTCAAAAAACTCACACTGGTATCACCTCTAAAAAGAGGAGCATGGACAAACAGCGATACCGACAGTTTGACGGATTGGCAGGAGTTTGACAGCAGGAACAGTATGCTTGCATGGGATTCGGATAATGAACCTGTGCTGCCCACTTTGAAAACTGTGCTGAAATTAAAAGGTGACGTCAAGATATCGAATGAACTGACAAGGGAATTAAACGGTTTAGATGATTATCTTGATGTTGTGAGGGTTGCGCCGTTTTTGAGTGATCCTACGGTGGAGGATACGGATGGGGATAATCTATTAGATAATTTTGATCCAAAACCAAAATCCGTCAATAATAATGGCGCAGTCATGAAAGAACTGTCAATAGAAAGAATTTATAATGCATATATGCTGCATTTAGAAGACAATGTTTCAGAAGTATATGATATATATATGGCTACAGGAAAAGATAGCGAAATGAGCTGGGAAGAATTTATTGAATTTTATAGTGGTGTCGTTGATTTTAATTTTTCCTTAAAGAACGCTAGCGAAACAGAGTTGAAAATAACAACATTACAAAGATGTTTGGAATATTTAGGCTTTTTGGATATGGGAGGGTCGGCGTATGGTGCAATGGGGGGAGCAACTCAGTCGGCAATTCAAAATTTTCAGCTTAATTATGGATTGAATATTTCCGAACAAGTTGAATTTTACGGTAAGTGGTTTATAGAAATTGATGATATAACATATTTGACCATCGCTAATGTTGCTGCTAATCATGGATTCTATGTTGGTGACAAACCTGTTGAAGCACATACAGAATATAAAATGCTTTGTAATTTAACTGCAGAAGGCTATGGTAAAACATTTTTTGATTATATTCCGAGTGTGGTTCCGATATTAAATATTGAACAAATCAACAATGATATTTCAATCTATAGTGATATTAACGGCAAATTTGATACTGTATACTATTTAGATTATACGGAACCATTAAAGAACATTATAACAGATATGACAAATGCAGCGGAAAGCTTTATATACTATCCTTCATTTAACGGATATGTTCAATTCTATACCAATGTTAATCATGGAGGAATTTGGGATGTGAAAGTACGGGAAAGTTGGAATAATACGATATCAACTATTCATTATTTTTCTCAGGGTTTCAAATTTGTATATAATGATATTATTATGAATTCTGAAAACTTAGGAAATTATCTATATGGCTGTACTGGTCATGCTACAGGATTTACTTTAAATATCTTATATAAAGGAAGCGGATATGCCGCTAGTACTGGTAATACTATTGATAATCAGGATGACTTAGATTTCATCAAAAGGGGATATGATTATTATGATGAAATATGTTAAATATGTATTGATGAGTTTCATATATGCTCTTTTGTTTAATTTAACTGCATATTTAGGAGCAGGGATAGCTTCTGTTATTTCTATATTTATTTTTTTTATTATTTATGCAGCGGTACAGTTGGCTTTTTTTGTTAAGTTAAGCAGCCATAATATAAAAATATATTGTTTGGGTGTTATATTGACCATTTGTTTTTCTGTTATAATCGGTTATATATTTTACGATACTGATTTTTTTATTCATATATTTATGGCTTTCAACGGTGATTATGGAACACCTAATGCAGGAAGCGGCTTCGGTATGATTCTAAGTTATAGTCTTAATGGGATAGCATTACTTTGTTCAATTCTAATTGGTATATATAATATACTGACTAATCGACAGCAATAAGTCTAAATAGTTCAATCTAAGTTAGGTGGTATAGAGCAGCCTCAATATTTACAGAGTTATTATATTTTTTCTGCTCATTTTTTGCGAATAATTTTAATTAATGTAGGTGTCTGGGTTCAGCAATATTTTATACATATCATAACTAGGAGGAATTGTAGTGAAAAAAATAGCATAGTAGCTGTTATATTTACATTGATTGTTTCTATGTTTTTATCTTCACGAAACATTGTATATGCGACAGAAGATAAAGCAAGGGCGATAACAATTCATATGCAAGGACTATCTGATGAGGCGTATTATGTTGATCTTCTTGTAAAGATTAAAACTTCTGATCCGGTATACACTGATTTCAACAGCAAAATGCCAAAATAAATGGTTTTGATAAAATGGTTTATTACAAATCCGGCCACAGCTTTTCCAGGAACTAATTTTTCTACTACAGGATGTGTCGGAGAAACGGAGATTGCAACTGATTGGTGGTATTCGATTGGTGATGCTGATTCTGCAATGAGCATGCATTGTGCAAAAAATAGAAATGGTTATATTGCAACTATAACATATAATTTAATTGATTTCTATGATTGGGAGTAAGGCTCTCCTCTTCGAGGCGGTCTTGTTACTGATGGAGAGATGTGTGAATTACATGAAGCAGGAATGGCAAGAGAATATAAATCTGTTGGAACTTATACAAGGGTCATTACTTGGAACAAAGGAGGTCGAATGAATGAATCAATTCTTTGGTAAGTTAAAAAACTGCAATCATTCTAATTGTTTTATTGATTGACCCTCTGAAAAAAAGTCTGTAAAAAGTCAGTCAACTGTGATATAATAAAAATAACACAGGAGGCTGATTTTTTATGGCAAGAAGAAAAAGAGAACCAATGAGCGAGGGGAAGAAGAATATCATCGCAGAACTGATCGAGGAGTATGATATCAGGACAGCAAAGGATATAGAGGATGCTCTCAGGGATTTGATGGGCGGCACTATACAGGAAATGCTTGAGGCAGAGTTGGATGAACACTTAGGGTACAGTTCATATGAACGCTCGGACAACTCCAATTACCGTAATGGTAGGAAAACCAAGAAGATACGTGGAAATTTAGGTGAAACAGAAATTGAAGTACCACAGGATCAAGACGGAACATTCGAGCCTAAGGTGGTAAAAAAGCGTCAAAAGGACATCTCCGGCATTGAGCAGAAGATAATCTCTCTGTACGCAAAGGGCATGACAACACGCCAGATAAGCGATACCATCGAAGATATTTACGGCTTTGAAGTCAGCGATGGTATGGTATCCGACATCACGGACCGCCTTCTTCCGCAGATAGAAGAGTGGCAGAAACGTCCTCTTGATGGGGTTTATCCCATTGTATTTATTGATGCTGTACATTTTTCTGTACGAGAAAACGGACAGATAAATAAGCTTGCGGCATATGTGATTCTTGCAGTAAGCTTGACAGGTCACAAGGAAGTTTTATCCATACATATCGGAGAAAACGAGAGTGCAAAGTACTGGCTTGGCGTACTTAACGAGCTGAAAAATCGCGGCGTAAAGGATGTCCTCGTGATATGTGCCGATGGACTTTCGGGTATGAAAGAAGCCGTAAATACGGCATTTCCACAGACAGAATTACAACGTTGTATCGTTCATCAGGTGTGAAATACGCTGAAATACGTTGGCGAAAAAAACAAGAAAGAATTTGCCAGCGATTTGAAAACAATTTACCATGCGCCGTCTGAGGACGCTGCGCTTGAACAGCTTGAGCGTGTGACGGAGAAGTGGGAAAAGGATTATCCCAATGCAATGAAAAGCTGGTACAAAAATTGGGACGTCATATCGCCGATTTTTAAGTTTTCAGCGGAGGTCAGAAAGGTCATTTACACCACCAACGCCATCGAAAGCCTTAACAGCGGCTATCGCCGCCTGAACAAGCAGAGGAGCGTATTTCCGAGCGATACGGCGCTCCTGAAGGTTCTGTATCTTGCAACTCATGAAATAGCGAAAAAATGGACTATGCCGCTGAGGAACTGGGGCATAGTTCTTGGCGAGCTGGAGATCATGTATCTCGACAGGCTAAGCTGAGCCGGCACAGTCAGTCTGCTTCCATTCCGCTACGCTCCATTCCAGCAGACTGACTGTTGAAGAACCTTGACAAATTACGGTATTTATTGTATACTGTAAAAAAATGAGCGGCTGTTTTTCAAGCCGCTCCACAATATCGTTTTTTATCACTGTTGTTGAATTCACAGAGATTTTTTCACAGGGCCGATAAAACTTTTTCATTTCCATGCTCGCTGGATGATTTGGGTGAGGGTTTTTCTTTTTGGGATGAAAGCATGATATATGAGGAGAAAACCGAACTTAGAAGCTGAGGATTGTTATATGACGGTAAATTGCTGGATACGGTCACAATGCATTGTGCAGCAGACGATAATGATTATAGTGATAATGATATTATTTGTATAAGCTTTACTGCGAGTGCTTTTAAAAGGCAGGATACGATTGATAATATTTCAATAGGCGGAATAACCTTTGAGAGTACAGAAGCAGAAATAAATCAAATGTTTGGTGAACCGACAGACAATCATGAAGATTCAAGTCACTTTAGCTCATATTTATATTTAATTGATAAAAAGTGGCTGACTCTTTCTTTTAATTATGGGCATCTAAATATTATAGATCTTAATTTTGGAGGAAAATAAAACGTCGATTAATATTGATACAAGTTTTGAGATTATATTAAAACTAGACAATGATATGACAAAAGTAGAAGAAACAATGATAAAACTATCTGACGAAGAAACATATACCGTAGATGGTTTTTGTGAAATATAAAAAAATAATTTTTATTCGTCGCTTGATGAGAAAGGAAATGTCATGAAATTGCAAAAACAGATTACAAACGAAGAATTGCTTGAACTTACAAGAAAAGCATTTGAGAATGATGAGGTTGCTGAATTTCTTTGCGGAGAAAAAGGATATTCAGTTATGGGAAACAGGGATATACCTATTAATATTCCTACAGATTTCGGACGCATTGTAGAAAAAGGAATATATGAGTTATATTTGACTACAAATGATGAAGTAATTATCAAGAAATTCCGTAAAGCAATTATGACACTAAATAGTACACCTATTCAAGTTTGGTGTGCATATATGGCTTGTTGGAATCAAATTTTCAATGAACATTCTAAATATCCAGCACCGTTTAAAATGATTGATGATACCCTTTTAAAGACATTAAAAAGTACCTTGATAAACAATGAATCATCTCTACGTAATTGTAAAGAGTGGATGGGGATTAACAAAAAAATGGATTATGGGATTACATAATTCGTATAGATAATGTCTTAAAAAAAGATTATGGGGTGAGTGTATTATGAGTGAAGTGAATAATGATTTTTTAGAATATGGAGCTTCTTTTTTAGTTACAAAGAGAGATTATGATTTGTATTATAGTGATCCAGATAGTTTACTTGGTGCGGGAGGGCAACGCTTTATTGCACCAAGCAATCAAATGGATCAATTGCTTATTGTAGCTAATGGTGATATTGGCATTATAGAAGAAGGACTAGGTATAGAGACCGATAAATGGGCAGGTCAAGAATTAGTTAGAATTGACATAGATAAATCCATTGTAAATGATTTCTATGAAAGTGGAAATCTTAAGCTTCCAACAGGTTCAGAATCTGGTGCAAATAGTTCCTGGTGGAGAAACAAGTGGTGGTATAGCTGAAGCTATACTTTCTGATTGTCCTACTTCCAATATTGATAGAGTTGGAACTACTACTGCAGTAAATGGAGTCCCGACCGAACAATTAAATAATCTATATAATTCGTTAGGAGGAGATTCAAACGCACTTAAAACTGTTACTGATGCAGTAGATGATATTCCGAGAACAAATATAGATGAGAATGCGCTATTAAAGAATATTACTACTGGTAAAACAAATGTAATAGACGCTATTGATGATGTTTCAACTCTACCGGGACGTAGTAATGGCACACATCTTGGTGTGCGTGTTGGTGCTGTACTTGGTGTTTTAGGAACGGTTGGAGATGTTGCTGATGTTGTCACAACAGCTAGTACAGCATATCAACAATATAAAAATGGAGATATTGAAGGAGCAACTGATACACTTGGTTCATGGGGGATGAGTACATTAGGTGGAATGGCAGGTGGTGCAGGTGCAGGTGCTCTAGCGGGCATTGGTATGGGCACTCTTGTTGCAGCTGGACTTGTATCTGGACCAATTGGCTGGGCTGCAATTGCTGCAGCTGGTCTTGCTGGTGGTATTCTTGGTGGATTTTTGGGTGAGAGTATATGGGATTGGCTACTAGACCCTCTCAATGACGAATATACAAATGCAGGTAACGCTCAACCTCCTCGTGATCCTCTTGCGATAGATCTTGGAGCATTAGGGATTGAACTTACGACACTTGAAAACGGTGTTAACTTCGACCTAGATAAGAATGGTTTTGCTGAAAAGACAGCATGGATAGGTCTTGAGGATGGTTTCCTTTGTCTTGATCGCAATGGTAATAGTAAAATTGACGATGGCGGTGAGCTTTTCGGTGATCAAGTCGAACTTTCTAATGGCGCAATTTCTGTTTCGGGTTTTGAAGCATTGGCGGACTTTGATGAAGATGGCGATGGTGTAATTGACCATAATGATACAGTATGGAATGATTTGCGAGTTTGGATTGATGCAAATCATAATGGTATATCTGATTCAGGAGAATTGAAAACACTAAACGAATTAGGAGTAGTAAATATAAGCCTTGATGTTACCAAGGAGGAGAATGTTGATACTGCAACTGGAACTATGGAAGCTGAATTTGCTATGGTTACTTTCGCAGATGGAACTGAGCGAAAGATTAGCGAGTTTTGGTTCCCAGTAAACACTTCAGATACAACACAGACGGGCGGAGATGGTGAAATTGTAGAAACCAAAGGAAATGTTCCGGATATTACTTTAGCTATTGAAGCAGATAAGACAGGAACACTTGCCGTACTGTATAAAAAATATTGTTTATCAGAAGATTTTGTTGAAAAGCGATTTCTCTCAAAACAGATTTTATACTTTATTACTGATTCAACAGATATTAGTCCGAATTCGCGCGGCGGAAATATTGATGCTCGTGACCTGCATGTGATTGAAACCTTTATGGGACGTGAGTTTGTTGGCGTTGGTGGAACAAATCCAAATTCAAATGCAGCAAACATTTTGAAAAAGTTGTATATATCACTTGAAAATATCTTTTTCAGCGATCTTAATGTAGAATCACAGGACAGTTTCTATATTAACATGATTTTTGTTTCAGAGGATGAACAGGGAAATAAAATCGTAGATTTCACTTTTCTTAATGCCATTTTAGAAATGGAAATTGCTACTGGTGAAAACGTTGAGGGAAACCTTTATAGTATCGGTTCATATCTTTCTCTGTTCGATGAAGCTTATGATACTAATGCTTTCAGTGAGTTTAGTACATACTATAAAGCAGTTTCACCACAATATGCTGATATTTTGGAACTGTCTAAATCAGGAACTACATATCTTGCAACCAATGACAATGACACATATAGAGGAACTGGAAATAATGATTTCATTTTCGGATTGGATGGAAATGATATATTAAATGGTGCGAGTGGAATTGATATTATTCATGGAAACAACGGCAATGACCAAATATCCGGAGGAGTTGGAAACGACATGCTCTACGGCGATGATACATACATTTTCGCAAAGGGCTACGGAAACGATACAATAATAGACTCCGATGGTCTGAATACTCTCAGATTTAAGGGAATTAAACCAAGCGATATCCTTGTAAACGGCACAGATGAATACGACGCAACTATTACAATAAAGGGTACGAACGATACTCTTGTTATCAAGGATTTCCGCAAGAGTGAGGAATACCGCAATTACGACCTTGAAATAGACGGAGTTAAAATGCACGTTACAGATAAGGATAGTCCGTTCAGACATATCTACGGCGGAAACGGCGACGATGTTCTTAAAGCAGTTGTAGATGATTCGATCATGCACGCTTTCGGCGGTGACGATACCGTTTACGGAAGTAAGGAAAATGACGTTATCTACGGCAACGAGGGCAATGACACCGTTTACGCAGGAAACGGAAACGACTTTGTTTACGGCGGAGATGATAACGACGCTATTTTCGGTGAGGAAGGCGACGATATTATTTACGGTGATAACGGTGATGACATTCTCGACGGAGGAGCAGGAAACGATATACTTTATGGCGGAGCAGGAAACGATACATATGTATTCAGCAGAGATTACGGTACAGATGTCATTGATGACAGCGAAGGAACGTCAACTGTTAAGCTTGCCGACGATCTGACTTTGTCGGATATCGAGATCAATGCCGTTGGTAATGATGTGATTATCAGTATTAAGGATACAGAGGACAAGCTTATCATTACCGATTTTGCAGACGCTCCCGAAAACTACGTTCTGCAGATAGGCGAAGAAATCCTGCCCGTACAGGATAATATCACAGGCATCGATAACTATGTTACAGGTACAGAGAATTCAGATTATTTACCTCTTGAAAGCGACAAAGCCAATATCGCCGCAGGCGGTAACGGAGATGACTTTATTATCGGAGGAACAGAATCTGACTATATCTTCGGAGATTCCGGAACTGACAGAATTACAGCAAATGACGGCAATGACGTGATCTTCGGCGGCAGCGGAAATGACTCTCTGTTCGGAGAATCAGGAAATGACTGTATCTCAGGCGGAAACGAAGATGATTACATCAACGGCGGTGACGGCGACGATATTATCGACACAGGCTCAGGCAATGACTTTATTGACGGAGGCAGCGGAAACGACACCTATATCTTCAAGCCGGGATACGGCGCTGATTCTATTATGGACAGCGAGGGTGCAAATACCATTATGTTCGGTGACGGATTCACCGCAGAAGGTGTAAAGGCATACCGTTCCAACTGGAATGATATTCTTATTACCTTTGACGGATTTGAAGATACCCTTACAATAAAGAATTACTGCATCAGCAAGGAAGCAAGAAACTTTACGCTTGTATTTGCCGACGGAACAGTCGTAGAAGCAACAGCTCAGAACAGTCCTCTCAGAACTATTTACGGTACTGACGGCAGCGAGTACATGATCTCTATTTATGAGGACGGAATAACCAAGATCGGTCAGGACGGCAATGATCAGCTTGTAGGCAGCGACGGAAACGACTATCTCTACGGAGATAAGGGCGACGACAGACTTACAGGAAATGCAGGAAACGATGTTCTTGACGGCGGAGAGGGAAATGACTATCTCTATGACGGAGCAGGAAACGATACATATATCTTCAAGAAAGGCTATGGAACAGATACTATCGGCGACGGTGAAGGCACAAATACTATTGAGATCTACGGATATTCGTCAAATCAGATCAAGGCTTACCGTACAAACTGGAATGATATTACCATTACATTTGAGGATTCTGATGACAAGCTTGTGATCGAGGGATTCTTTACTTCCGAAGCAAACAGAAACTTCTACCTCACATTCAACGGAGGTTCTAAGGTTCACGCAACCGCTTCCAACAGTCCATTAAGAACTGTTTACGGAACTGAAAATAGTGATTACATTGTAACTATGGACGACAGGGGGGAACTCTTATCGGTGAGAACGGAAACGACAGCCTTAATGGAGGAAACGGCGCAGATAAGCTGTACGGAGGTATCGGAGACGATCAGTTTTATGGCAACGGCGGTAATGATACCCTTGACGGCGGAGAAGGCAGTGACTATCTCTACGGCGGAGCAGGAAACGATACATATATCTTCAACATAGGATATGGCACAGATACAATTAACGACAGCGAGGGTATCAATACGATCTCATTCGGCAGCGGTCTCTCAGCAGATACTATGTCCGTTTACAGAACGAACTGGAACGATCTTACTATCACATTTGATGGAATTGAGGACAAGCTGATCATTCAGAATTACTTTACGTCTGAGGAAAACAGAAACTTCAATGTAAACTTTGCAGACGGAACAAGATATGCATACGACAGCGAGGAAAATCCTCTGAAACAGGTCCATGCGACTGAATACGATGACTGGATGTCAGCATGGAGCGATAACGGCATTGTTATTCACGGCGACGGAGGAAACGATACGCTTAACGGCGGCGCCGGAAACGACGCGCTTTACGGCGGAACAGGAACCGATTATCTGTACGGAAATGACGGAGATGATATCCTTGACGGCGGAGAGGACAATGATTATCTGAACGGCGGCAATGGAAACGATACATATGTATTCGGCAGAAATTACGGTACGGATATAATTGAGGATT
>ERZ791915.1484-NODE-1484-length-17655-cov-2.798693_pt1 | contig 17655 bp, 10 predicted proteins | sample MGYA00510139_ERZ791915 | MGnify/ENA primary metagenome ERZ791915 (study PRJEB30046, sample SAMN00792117) | human gut metagenome | study: EMG produced TPA metagenomics assembly of the A metagenome-wide association study of gut microbiota in type 2... | reverse complement strand
GATGTATTTTGCAACAAGTTTAGTAATCGTATATGTAACAAATATGTTGTTCATACAAAGGATTACAAATGGAAAAACGGAATTTATTATATCCCGGTGTATATGGTACCGTTTTTATAAAGAGTTTTATTTCTTTATATTCAGATAAATCTATCAGACTTCCCAAACCCCTTTTTTTATAAAAGAACTTCTTCTTATAAAGAAAATTTATAAGTATATATAATATTTTGTATTTTTAAACTAAAAACGATTCAACTAAAATAAGAATGTTAGTAAGTTGTTATTTATAGGAGGAAGAAAATGAAAAAAACAAGGAAAAGGGGAATATGGCTATACAGGATGACAGCCATGCTTTTTATACTTGTAATGTCTTTGCTTATGAACAATGATTGTTTGGTAAAAGCAGAGACAAAGAATATTATGGACAATTATGTTTTGTCTACAATATACGAAAAAATACAGGTACCAAGAAGTGAAAATGCTGATGGCACAATTACTTATCAGACATACATAAGAAACTTAAATATTGACGTTTCAAATGTTGATGAAAAGAATTTAGCATTAAGCATGAAAGTTTTTGTAAAACAGGTAGAAGGAGAAAGAAATCCATTAGAAATCTTTACGTATAAGAATTTGGCAAGCTTTTTAGAAATAGCTGATGCACAGTTGGATTTAGATTCTTATGTAAACCTTCCTGTGAAGAATTTAAAGAGAGCAAATGGAAGTGATTTGGTTGCAGGTGAATGGAATGATGTACTTATTCCGTTTTCAGTAGGAACTAAAAAGTCAAATTTTGATCCGTCGAAGATTACATGGTTTAGACTATGTCTTACAAGATTACCAAAGGATATTGGATATCAGTCATTAAGACTTAAAGATGTATGTATAGTTGACACATCAAGAAAAGCTGAAAAAGCAACTGAACCTGAAGTAAAAAAATGGGATACTACTTATAATGTAGGGTCAGTTCCTTTAACAATGGATAAAACAATAGAGTCTGCAGCTTATGTAGGTGACGAGTACAAGATGACTACTCCAATAGACATATCAAAGCATAATCCTGAAAAGATGCAATTACAGATGGATATAGAAGTAGAAAACTTAACTAATCCGGGAGATGTATCACCATTATTATACAATAACGGAAAACAGTTTATTGAATTATCAAGTGCAGGTTCCGCTACAGATCAGATGGTTCAGTTTAATATGAAAAATCTTCCATGGAAAAATGGAAAGAATACATATACACTAAATATTTCTAACGCAGAGGCCGGAGCAGGGGAAATTGATTACTCAAAGATAAATTATATGAGAATTTATTTTGTACATACAACATTTACGGACAAGATTAAAATCAAAATAAACAATATAAAATTAATTGATAATACTAATCAGTGTACTGTTCCAACAATTTTTAGTGATAGAATGATGTTCCAACAAAATAAACCTATTACAGTATGGGGAACAGGTAAGGCCGGAAATAACATAAATGTCAAACTTATTAACAAACAGGGTCAGACTGTGACAGAAAGTACTGTAGCGGTGGGAACAGACGGAAATTGGAAAGCTAATTTACAGCAACAGAAGGGAAGTTATGACACATATTCATTACAGGTATATGATAACGGAACTTTAATAAAAACTGTTAAGGATATTTTGATTGGTGAACTATGGCTTGCATGTGGGCAGTCAAATATGGCATTAACAGTATATATGGATATGGACAGGGAGAATATACTTGCAAATGCAAACAATTCCAACTTAAGATTTTTCCTTGAACCAACATATCCGGCAGGACAGACAGGAGCGCAACCATTAAACCCTAATTACGATGTTGAGGGAGCATATTGGGGTAAAGGAAATGATGTAAATGCTGTTAATAAAATGTCAGCAGTAGCATATTCTTTTGCAAAGAATCTGCAGGCAAAATTAAATGTACCTGTAGGTGTTTTAAATACACCAATAGGTGGAACAGTTATTGAAGGATGGATTCCAAGAGATGGTATTGAAGGTGATGCATCATTAATAAAAGAATTAGAAAAAAGAGGACTTTATTATGATGAAGAGTTTTGGTCTGATACAGCCGGAACAATGTCAACACTTTACAATCAGAAGGTTGGACCACTTACAAACTTTAAGATAGCAGGTGCAATCTGGTATCAGGGTGAAAGTAATAGTGGACGTTCAGAAATTTACGATAAAGAGTTAACCTTATTAAAGAAAACATGGAGTGAAAAATTTGGATTTGAAAATAATTCAATGCCTTTTATTTTCACACAGGTTGCCCCGGGTCAGTATGATCAGGGAAATAAAAACATGGAACATTTAGGATACTTAGCTACAGCAATGAGTAGATCATTTGTTGAAAACAAAAACAATAATATGTCAATGATAACTATTTATGATTTACCATTAGTTCATGTTAAGGATGGTGTTTCATCAGCAGCAATTCATCCTAGAACTAAACAACCTGTAGGAGAAAGATTCTGCACGGCAGCTATGAATATGGTTTATGGCGGTGGTGATGTTTATACAGCACCAATTTATAAATCCATGCAGATTAAAGGGAATGCTATTTATCTTACATTTGATTATGTAGGAAAAGGACTTTCTATTATAAACGGAAGAGGAAATACTGTACATGGATTTTCAATAGCCGGAAGTGATGGAATTTACGTTAATGCAAAAGCAGAGATAGTAGGAAATAACGTAATTAAAGTATATAATGAGAGGGTTGAAAATCCTAAAAACCTAAACTACGGATTTAACAACTTTAATTATGGCTGTAATGTAAAAAACAGTGCAGGAATTCCAATTGCACCATTTAGAACACAGACAGTTACCGGAACAGATACAACATATAATCCAACAAAGGATATTACATATTTTACATCTATTGATTGGATTTATGGTGACGAGGATGTGTGGGTATATGACAAGGACAATCCTGATGCTGCAAATCAGAGTCTTGGAATAAGACCTGCATGGAAAGCAGAAAACGGAACATATAGTTACGATGCAAATGTCAAATCAGAAGGAAAAGCATCTGTCAAGTTAACATGGAATGGTGCAGGTACTTCATCAGTTGGACCAATCGTAACTTACGGAAGTCAGATAATTGACTATGGGAACTTTAAAAATGTAAGCTTTAAAATTAATAATAAAGATGAAGCAGCAAAAAATGTTGCTTTAAAAATTACAAGTGGTGATAAAACTTATACAGTAATTCCTGAATCAGGACAGAATGTAAATAACGATACTGTAACATTAAGTTCAGACAATAAGTTTAGCACAGTTACTTTTGATATGACATCATTAAAGAATGGCAATACAACAGAAAGCAATCCGGCTGACATTTGGAATAACATTACAGATATGAAGCTTGTATTTAATACATCTAAAGGCGGAAGTGTTTATGTTGATGATGTATCATTTGGAATGACAAAAAAGGTAGCAGTTGATGTGAAAGAAAGTAATGAAGTAGTAGCTTGGTATGACTTTAACAGCGACTCACCATCAGGTAAGGACCTAAGCGTAGATTTAAGTATTAATAATGCTAACCAGAAAAAATTCTTTGTTGAATACAATGGAAATAAATGTATAAAACTTGGTCAGTATGAATATGCACACTTTGCAGTTGAAAATAATGTAGTTACAAAAGATGATAATAACTTAATGATTAGAATAACTTATTTTGATAATACAAATGCTTATTATGGTGTGCAATATAATACGATAACGGACCTTGACGCAGATAAAGAAACAAGTGCAACTAAATTTAAGACAGCATCTGTTTTACGTGGTGGAACAAATAAGTGGACTTCAACTTCAGTATGTATAAGTGATGCATCATTTAGACATGGGCAGTTTGGAAAGTATGACTTTAGACTATATGGAAATGGCAACGCAGGAACATATATTTCAAAGATAGAAATTATAAAGAAGTCTGTTAATCCGGATATTGAACCGGTTACTAACAGAAGGGGAAAAACAGAACATGCTGAGTTTACGGGAAAAAGTTTTGCAGGATATCAGGCATGGTTTGGAACAGGTACACAGTATACAGGATGGGGACATTATGATTATGGTTCAGCAGATAGTGATGGTACAAGCTGGCCAAGAAAGAATCACATATCAATAGATTACTTCCCATATGTAAAAGAATACGACGAAAGTGCTCTTGCACAGACAGGATTTGCTAATCTTGGAAGTGGAGAACCAACTAAGTTATATGATTCAACTAACGAAAATGTAATTAATACACATTTTAAATGGATGAGTCAGTATGGAATTGACGGTGCTGCAATTCAGAGATTTGCAGGAACAATAAAAGGACGTACATTGTATGATGAACCACAGAACACATTATTATACAAGATGCAGAAAGCTGCTGAAAATAATAACAGCTTATTCTACATTATGTATGATATTAGTGGTGGAGATCAGATAAAAGATGCTAATGACACAACATCAATTAGTTCATGGGTTAATGATATTAAATTTGACTGGGTTTACAATATTGAAAAACAGCTTCAGATGACTAATTCAGATGCTTATGCAACAGTTGATGGAAAACCTGTTGTTTGTCTTTGGGGAACAACAGTTTCAGGCAGACCTGACAGAGTAGAAGATTATCAGGAAATGATTAATTTCTTCCATAATAGAGGATGTTATGTAATATTTGGTACAGGAAGAGACTGGAGTACAAATACAGCTACAATGTCAAAATATGAAGGAATATTTAAACAGGTTGATATGATTTCACCTTGGATGGTTGGATCAAATATTAGTTCAGAATCAGCAATAGATGGTTTGTTTAAAACATTTATTGAAAAGCATTGGCAGTGGTGTCGGGAAAATAATGTAGATTATTATCCGGTATTATTCTCAGGCTTCTCATGGGCATTATGGCATGGTGGAGATACTGATGTTCCTAATGCAATGCCACGAAATGCAGGAAAGAATTTCTGGTATCAGGCATACAAGCTTAAACAGTTAGGAATTAAATCATTCTACATTGCAATGTTTGATGAATATGATGAAGGTACAGCTATTGCAAAGAATGCCAGTGACTACTTTGATATTCCACAGGATCAGTGGTTTGTAACAGCAAGTTGTGACGGATATTGGTGTTCACAGGACTTCCAGTTAAGAGTAGTCGGTGAAGCAAATAAGATGGTTAAGGGATTAAGAGAGGCAGTAAAGGAAAATCCGGTACCACAGTCAGAAGGACCAATTTATTACAGAAACAGTTTTGAAAGTAAGTATGTGGAATGTCCTTCAGAAAAAAATCCTAACAGTGGATATTATCCGGTTGACCCATGCTTTAAAAATGATAAGCAGGTAAACAACGACGGAGTTAATGCAACTGTTAAGATTGAAAGAAATGAAATTGCCAAAACCGGTGATTACATGACAACAATTGATGGTATAACATCAAAGAACAATGCAAGCTATTTGTATCAGATTTCAGAAACAAAGATTAATATGAATAAGGGATTAAAGCTTTCATATTCTATATATGCACAAAATAAAGGCGGAGCTAATACTAATATAGTATTAATTTTAAGTGATGGATCAAAGATTACGGCAAAAGCTAAGCAGACAGTTACAGTAGGTAAATGGACAGACTGTTCATATGAAATGCCTAAGGAAAGCCTGGCAGGTAAGACTATTGTAGGAATTGGTATTTCGTATAATGGTAGCGACAGTAACTTTAAGGCATACTACGATGATATTATTCTTGAGGACAATGAGACATATGCAGTAGACAAAACAGAACTTAAGAGTGTACAGAATAAGGTTGCAGCGTTAAATAAAAATGAGTATACGGCAGATAGCTGGAATAAGGTTGAAACAGCATTAAACAAGGCCAATAGCTTAAGCAATACATCTACTCAGGAAGAAATGGACAGTGCAGTTAAGGTAGTTAATGATGCAATTAATGGATTGGTTAAAAAGCCTGTAGAAACAACAATTCAGATGCCAACAACAGTTGCACCGACAACTCAGGCACCAACAACGGCTAAACCGACAACTCAGGTGCCAACAGAAGGAACTACAACTAACACGTTTAATCAGGAACAGGAATCAACTGAAAATGTAAGTGCAGCAGATGAAAGCACAACACCACACATCGACTTAAAGAACAAGAAGATTAAGATGGGTAAAAAAGAAAAACTAAGGCTTAGAGTAAAATCAATAGGATTAAGCAACAAGCTTAAATTTAAATCTAGCAATAAGAAGGTAGTATCTGTAACAAGAAAAGGAAAGCTTAAGGCTAAGAAGAAAGGAAAAGCTATAATTACAATTTATGGTGAAAAGGGAATAACTGCAGTATGTAAGGTTACAGTTAAGAAAGCACCTAAATCAATTGTATTTAAGAAAAAACCATCTGTAATGAAGGTTGGAGATACATTTAAACTTAAGACTAAGCTCTCAAATAAAAGTGCAGGAAGCGTTAAATTTATCTCAAAGAACAAGAAGGTTATTAAGGTTAGCAAGGATGGAATGGTTAAGGCATTACGTAAGGGTAAGGCAGAAATCATTGCAAGAACTTATAACAGGAAAGAAGCCAGAATAATCATTACAGTAAAATAATTAATGCAAATTCTTTCTACAAAGAATGAATACATATATACTAAGCCTTTTAAGGAAGGCTACATCGTAACGGTGTAGTCTTTTCCTTTACAACAGGATATTTATAGAAAAAACCTGTATTTTACAGTAAGTCTTTATTTTGCAGTAATTGACAAAGTAAATTAAATACTATATAATTAAACCCATTGAATTACTAGGAAAACAAGGCGGATGCAGTGCATCCGCCATTTAAGTGTTAAGGAGAAATATAAGAATATGCTAAATCAGTTTTCAAGAACAGAGCTTCTTTTAGGAAAGGAAGCAATGGAAAAGTTATCAAAGTCAAGAGTAGCCATTTTCGGCATAGGCGGCGTAGGCGGATATGTTTGTGAAGCACTTGTAAGAAGTGGCGTTGAAGCCTTTGATTTAATAGATGATGACAAGGTTTGTCTTACTAACCTAAACAGACAGATTATTGCAACAAGGAGTACTGTTGGAAAATATAAGACACAGGTTATGAAAGATAGAATTTTAGACATTAATCCTAATGCGGATGTTAGAATCCACGAGTGCTTTTTCTTACCTGAAAACGCTGATGATTTCCCATGGGATGAATATGATTACATTGTAGACGCAGTAGACACTGTAACTGCCAAGATAGCACTTGTAATGAAAGCTCAGGAAAAGAACATTCCAATTATAAGCAGCATGGGCGCAGGTAACAAGCTTGATGGAAGCCAGTTTAAGGTTGCGGATATTTACAAGACTAAAGTTTGTCCTCTTGCAAAAGTAATGAGACGTGAATTAAAGAAGAGAGGCGTAAAAAAATTAAAAGTAGTATATTCTGAGGAACAGCCAACAAGACCAATTGAAGATATGTCAAGTAGCTGTAAAAATCACTGCATATGCCCACCGGGAGCGACCCAAAAATGTACGGAAAGAAGAGATATTCCCGGAAGTGTAGCTTTTGTGCCATCAATAGTTGGACTTATAATTGGCGGAGAAGTTGTTAAAGATTTGGCAGCCAAGCAGAAATAGAAAAAGGTTATATATTAAACAGTTAGGGAATTTTTAAAAAACGGAGTGTAAGAAAAAATGAGCATTTCAGTTAAAGAATTAAATAAATTAGATAAAGAAACATATGAACTTATAGATATTAGAAGTGATGCAGAAATTGCCCATGGGGTAATGTCGGGAGCAATTCAGGTTTCAGTTGACGAAATTGAAAACAATGATAAGATTGATTATTCAAAGAAACTTGTTATAGTTTGTGCCAGAGGAAAAAACAGCATAGACATAGCAGATGACTTAAAAGCAAAAGGCTTAGATGCAGTCAGCCTTGAAGGTGGCTATATCGGTTGGCTTCTTGAAGATATGAAAAATAGGGAAGCAGATGATTTCGCCAAGAATGTTGAGCAGAGTATAAGAAAGAAGTTTAAGAAGAAAATCTGGAGCAAATTTACTAAGGCAATTAATGAATATGAACTTGTAAAAGAAGGAGACTGTATTGCAGTATGCATTTCAGGTGGAAAAGACTCAATGCTTATGGCAAAACTTTTTCAGGAATTAAAGCTTCACAACAAGTTTGATTTTCAGGTTAAATTCCTTGTAATGGACCCGGGATACAGCCCTGCCAACAGACAGGTTATAGAAGAAAATGCAAGAAGATTAAATATTCCAATTACAATATATGAATCAGATATTTTTGAATCAGTATTTAATGTTGAAAAGTCACCTTGCTACCTTTGTGCAAGAATGAGAAGAGGTCATTTATATAGTTTTGCCAAAGAAATGGGTTGTAACAAAATAGCCTTAGGACATCACTATGATGATGTAATCGAAACTATATTAATGGGAATGCTTTACGGAGCACAGGTTCAGACAATGATGCCTAAACTTCACAGCACAAACTTTGAAGGAATGGAACTTATAAGACCTTTATATCTTGTGAGAGAGGACGACATAAAGGCTTGGAGAGATTACAACGACCTTCACTTCATCCAGTGCGCCTGCAAGTTCACAGACACATGCACAACTTGCAACAATAACGAAAACCGTTCAAAGAGAATGGAAATAAAAGACCTTATAAGAGAACTTAAAAAGGTTAATCCATATGTGGAAGGCAACATATTTAAGAGCATAGAAAATGTAAACTTAAATACAGTAGTTGCTTATAAGAAAGATGGCGTTAAACATCATTTCCTTGAAACATATGATGAAAAATAAAATAGATTAAAAGTATAGTAGGCTGTCACATTGTGTGGCAGCTTTTTTGTATGGATTTGGGAAATATGGATAATGTGGGAGGGGGCAGTTAGTGAAAAAACAAAAATTCATATGATATAATATATGTATCTACCAATTAGAAAAAGGAGGAATGGAAAAGGATGAATATACAAATAAAGCGTGACAAGGAGAGTTTTTGTTGCGTATATCAGTAGCTGTATTTTTTATTTCTATAATATTAATAATTGTGTTAATTGTTAAAACATCCAAAAATGGACTTGATTAATATAGTTAAAATGGCAAGCATTATACTTAGTGCTTGCCATTATTAATATATAAACTTTGACTTTTTTACTTTATTCCATCATACAGCACATCCAAGAACTCTTCATATGTCTTAGCCTTCAAAATATTCTGCTGTAGTTTTGGTGTGTTGATTATTTCTATGAATATATCATACAAATGTTCAAAATCTTTCTGTTCTCCGTGTTTTAGAACAAGCATGAATACTATCTGTATTTTGTTGCTGTCGTTCCATTTTACAGGATTTTTAAGCAATGCCACGGCAACTTTTGTGTCATTGGCACACATTTCCATAGGATGTGGAAGAGCAAATACATCATTCATATTTGTTTTTCCAATTGTTTCTCTTTTAAGAACAGACTGAAGGAAGTCTTCGTTTACAAAATTTTTCTCCTGAAGTTTGTTACACATCATCTTGATAACTGTTTCTTTGTCTAGCTGTTCGTTAAATCTAAAGAACAAATCCTTATCAAAGAACTGGTCAAACATTTGAAGTCGTTTTCTCAAAAGTTTTGAAAGATATCTGTTAATTGATTCCACATCTTTATTGTTCAGTGCAAAGTCTACCATAATTGAAGGCAGCAGATTGCTTTTTAGAACAACAGTTGTAATAACAAAATCGATGTCTTTAACGTTCTCTTTGGTGTAGTTTGAATATTCATTATATGAAACGCATTTAACAATGTTAATCTTGTCCGGAAAAACAACATTTAAACGTGCTTCTAACATACGCGTTGTGGCGTGACCGCTTCCGCATACAAGAATAACATTTTTCTTTTTAGGTGACTTATAATAGCATCTTTCAATGGCGGCACCTATATAAATTGACACGTATCCAACATCTTCTTCTTTTAGAACGTAAGGTTCACATATGAAAACCTTGGAAATTGCAGTTAATGTAATTTCGTATTCCAAAGGATAGTTAGTCTTTATTGTTTCCAAAAGAGGGTTGGTACTGTTTAAGTCATAAAGCTTACTTGTAAAAATAGACTTTAAATGTCTAAAAAGGTCAGCGATTAATATTTCGTCATTTCTTAAATCAAAGTTGTAATCCTGATAAATAACATCAAGGACCTTTAATATGGAAGTACGCAAATGGTCATCGTCAATATCAGTTATTTCAAGGTGTGTATTGGCCACAATCTGAAGATAAATATAGTTCTTTTCACCTTTGGAAATAGCAATATCGTAATGCTCTTCTAATTCACGACAAAGACCGTTAACAAGTCCCATAATTGAAGCATCAGTGTTAATATTCTGAATGCTTATGTAATTATTTCCAAGAACTCTTGTAGTCATAAGAGCTAAATGAATAATTATATTTTTCAGGTTAAAATCGCTTGTCTTAACAAAATGTTCGTCCAATTGCTTTATTGTTATATCTTTAAGTAAATCAAGATCAATATCTTTAAATATTGTTCGTTCCTCTTTAGTAAATCCTGTAATGTAGTGATCAAAATCAGTGTACAAAACATTGTCGAATATACATTTTCTCTTAGAATCTTCAGAGCCGATTATTTTAATGCCGGAATTATGTTTGGTAATATACTCCAAATCATATTTACCAATAATCTCTTTAATTGTTTTAATGTATTTATTTAAAGTATTCTTCGAAATAAATACAGATTCAGCCAAATCATCCATTGTAACATATTCGTTAGTGGACAATAAGGAATAAAGAATGGATTTGATTCTGTCTTCCGAAGAATCAAGAAGAGAAGCGTTATCCTCTTTTGTATCCATTTCCTTTATGAAGTTGTTGTACTTGTCTTCATCCAAAATAGAAATATAATAACCGTGATTTCTCTTTAGTTTAATAATTGCCCCGTTCTTTTCAAGGTCATTGTTTATCTCCTGGATGTCATTTCTTATAGTTCTGTCCGTTATACCAAGCAAGGATTCTAAATCATTAACAGATGTATATTCGTTTATTCTGATTCTGTTAAACATAACGTCTAAACGACTGTACTGAAACATTTCTGCCTCCTCTTAATGAAAGTATTGTTCATTGCAATCCACCCTGTATCCCACGGAAGTTTTGTGGCAAACACGTTGATTCTCCTTGTTTTGCTCCGCCGCCCATAGTAAGACAAAAAACAAAACTCGCCTACGGCTCAGACAGTTGTTTTTTGCCTTACGCTATGCTCACAAAACTTCGGGAATCTGCCTATTGTTTGCGCACTAAAACTTCCGTGAAATACAGGTAATATTGCAATAATCTAAAGTTGTGTTTCTACTATTATTTTGTTAATAGTATAGTTTGGTTTTCTAGTAATAGTATATGATATCTGGTTGTAAAGAGCAAATGTATCTTTTTCCGTTTCGAATCGGAAATGTGGGATAGTGAAGGAAAATGGGTTTCCATTTTGAATCGGAAATGTGTGACAGTGGTGTGAAATGGGTTTCCGTTTTGAAACGGAAGTTGGGGTAGTGAAGGTGATGTTTTTCCGTTTTAAGTTGGAAATTGGATGAATTGAAACGGAAGCAGGTTGTGGGTATACTTAATGCAAGACAGCAAGATAAAACATTTATTTGGAGGAAATAATGATTAAAGAAAATTATATTTTTTTTGACATTGATGCTAAGAACAAAGAAGAAGCTTTAGACTTTATCAGCAGCAAGGCTTTTGAATATGGCATTACTGATGACAAGGAAGGTTTACTTGGAGATTTCTTAAAGAGAGAAGAAGAGTATTCTACAGGCTTACAGGATGAATTTGCAATACCTCATGCAAAGTCAACTCACGCTAAGGAAGTTGCTATTTTCTTTGTTAAGTGTAAGAACGAACTTAATTGGGAAACATTAGATGATTCTAAAGTTAAGTATTTATTTGCACTTATTGTACCAATGGAGAATGCAGGGAACGAACACTTATTAATGATTTCAAAATTGGCAACTAGTCTTTTGGAAGATGAATTTAAGGATAAGGTTAAATCATCAACTGATAAGGCAGAGCTAAAGGAATATATATTAAAAATTATGAAGGAGGACAATTAATATGAAAATTGTAGGAATTTCAGCATGTCCAGCAGGACTTGCACATACACCAATGGCAGCTAAGGCTTTAGAAAAAGCTGGTGAAGCATTAGGTTATGATGTAAAGATGGAACAGCAGGGTAGTATGGGACAGATTAACGAAATTACAAAAGAAGAAGCTCAGGCAGCTGATTTCGTAATTATCGCTTCTGACCAGAAGATTGTTGGCATGGATCGTTTCGAAGGCAAGAAGGTTATCCGTGTAGATATTAATATCTGCATTAAGGCACCTGAAGCTGTATTAAAGAAATGCGTTGCAGCAGTTAGCAAATAATAGCCAAAAAGTATTTTTAGATAGATAAAGTACAAAAGATAATCAAAAAATACTAAAGACAAATTTTTTACAAAACTAAATACAAAAGATAAAACTAAATACTAAATACAAAAGATAAAATTACTGAAATACACAAAAGATAAATTAAACAATTAATGTTTAATTACAAAAGAAAAATACATATTCATATATGTAAAAAATACAAAAGATAACTAAATAAAAAAGGAGATTAAGAGACATGAAACAATTTTTTAAAGACGCAAAAGGTCATTTGATGACTGGTATCGGCTACATGCTTCCTCTTATTATCGGAGCATCATTAGTAGTTGCCATACCAAAACTTATAGCATTATGCTTTGGTATTACTTCATTAGATCCATATGCAGATGGAACAGGCGTATGGCACATTATGAAGTTAATTGAAAACGTAGGTTGGACAGGTATTGGAATGGTTAATACTGTATTAGCAGGATTTATCGCTTACAGTATTGCAGATAAGCCGGCTATCGGTGCTGGTTTCATCGGTGGTGCAGTTGCATCAAGTACTTACGCAGGTTTCTTAGGTGCCGTAATCGCAGCTTTCATCGCTGGTTACTCAGTAAAATGGGCTAAGAAGCATATTCACCTTCCAGAATCAATGGGTTCAGTAATGCCACTTGTTGTTTGTCCTTTAATAGCAACAGGTTTTGTTGCAATAATAATGGGTGTTATTCTTGCTACACCACTTGCAGCAATTAACACATGGTTAGTAAATTGGATTAGTTCAATGTGCCAGAACCAGAGCTCACAGTTAGTAATGGCTATTATCCTTGGTGCAATGATCGCCAGTGATATGGGTGGCCCTATCAACAAGTCAGCTTGGATGGCAGGAAACGCATTAATGGCAGAAGGAATTTATCAGCCAAACGTATTCATCAACGCAGCAATTTGTATGCCACCTTTAGCATACGCTATTGCAACAGTAATCAGAAAGAAGAGATTCTCAGCTGAATTTAGAGAAACAGGTAAGAGTAACTGGGCTATGGGAATTGTAGGAATCACAGAAGGTGCTATTCCATTTACACTTGTTAAGCCACAGATTTTAATTCCTGTAAATATGTTCGGTGCAGCAATTGGTACAGCAGCTATCGCTATCTTAGGTGGTAAGGGTGATATCCCTCCAGTAGGTGGTATGTACGGATTCGTATCAATAACACACGGATGGGCTTACCTTGTAGGTATCTTAGTTGGTGCATTCGTTATAGCTATTCTTGCTACACTTTTCGTAGATTTCAATGATAAGAGCGAAGCAGGTTCAGAAGATGTAGATATAGACGAAATTGACATCTCATTTGAAGACATTAAGTAATTAAAAAAACTAAAATCAATTTTAAATAATAACTTTCAAAACTATTAGGGCAGGGGCCGGGTTGCCCCTGCTTTTTTTAAAAACATTAGGAGGATTGTAATGAAAAGAAAAGTACATGTAGTACCTCATTCACATTGGGACAGAGAATGGTATTTTACAACATCAAGATCTAAAGTTTATCTTATGAAAGATTTAAAGGACGTATTAGATACTTTAGAAAGCAACCCTGATTTTAAATATTTTATGGTTGACGCACAGGGTTCATTACTTGATGACTATATTAAGTGGATGCCACAGGATAAAGACAGAATAACAAAATTAGTTAAGGAAAAGAAGTTAGTAATCGGACCTTGGTATACACAGACTGACCAGTTAGTTATTTCAGGTGAAAGCATTGTTCGTAATATGTATTACGGAATGAAGCGTTGCGAAACTTTTGGCGGATATATGAATGTTGGATATGTTCCTGATTCATTTGGACAGTCAGGTAACATGCCTCAGATTTACAAGGAATTTGGTATTGATGATACTTTATTCTGGAGAGGCGTAAGTGATGATATGGTAAATCACACTGACTATAACTGGAGAGGTGACGACGGAAGCGTTGTATTCACAACACAGATTCCTTTCGGATATTATATTGGTGGAAATATTCCTGAAGATCCAAAGCAGAGTGAAGAATTTTGGCAGAAGGAATGTTTCGAAAAAGCAGGCGGACGTAGTGCTACAAAGCATATCTACTTCCCTAACGGATTTGATCAGGCTCCAATCAGAACAAATCTTCCTGAAATTATTAAGGAAAGAAACGAAAAAGATCCTGAAAATGAATATGTAATCAGTTGTATTGAAGATTATATTAAAGACGTAAAGAGCGAAAATCCTGAATTAGAAGAAGTAAGTGGTGAACTTGTTATTGCTAAGCATATGAGAATTCACAAATCTATTTTCTCATCACGTTCAGACTTAAAGGTTATGAATACACAGATTCAGAACTATGTAACTAACGTAATGGAACCACTTCTTACATTATCATACAATTTAGGAAATGATTATCCTCACGAAGCAGTAGGAGAAATCTGGAAATTATTATTTGAAAATGCAGCTCACGATTCAATTGGTTCATGTATTTCAGATACAGCTAATGAAGATGTTTATGTAAGATATAAGCAGGCAAGAGATATTGCAGTAAACTTAGTTGAATTACATTCACGTCTTATTGCAACAAGTGTAAAGAATGATGCAGAGATGACATTTACACTTATTAATACTTTACCTCAGAAAAGAAATGATACAGTTGTTGTTAAGACATATATTCCGGGTGGAGATTTTGCAATTTTAGATGAAAAGGGTAACAAAGTAGACTATACAGTTATTGAATCAAGAGATTTAACAGATTATGTTTTATCACAGACAATTAAACTTGATCCTTCACGTAAGTTCTATGTTCCAAGTAAGGTTCTTGAAGCTACAATAGCTATTAAGACTAGCGATGTACCGGCATTTGGTTATGTTCAGTGACACAAAGGGCAATAGCGCTAAGAACTTAGAAAAGAAGAATACATTAGAAAATGAATTCTACGCAATTAACGTTGAAGAAGACGGTTCATTAACTATAACAGATAAAGAAAATAACGTTACTTATAAGAACCAGGGTGTTCTTGTAGAAAACGGAGATGATGGTGACAGCTTTAACTATTCACCACCAAGAAAAGATTTAGAAGTATTTTCTAATAAATCAGAATGCAGCGTTGAAGTAAGTGGTAGTGATATTTATGATCAGGCAGTAATTAAGTTTAACATGGTAGTACCAAAAGACTTAGAAGAACGTGCAGAAGGTAAGGTAAGTGTAAATCTTCCGATTACTATGACTGTAGCTCTTAGAAAAGATTCTAAGGTTATTGATTTTAACGTACATGTTGATAACAAAGGTTTATCACACCGTTTATGTGTATTATTTGACAGCCAGATTGTTTCATCATTTAACTATGCTGATGAACAGTTCGGTTCAATTAAACGTCCAAACTACTATGAAAAGGAAATGAAACTTTACATGGCAAGTGCGGAAAACAAAACAGAAAAGAAAGCAGGAGTTCAGGAACTTGCTAACTGGGCTAATGACCAGTCAAAATGGCAGGAACCACCTATTAGCATTGAACCTACACAGTCATATGTTTCATTAACAGATGGCAAACAGGGTATTGCTGTAATTCCACAGGGCGTAAGAGAATACGAAGTTCTTGATGATCATATGATTAGACTTACATTATTCCGTACTTATGGATTTATGGGTAAGGAAAATCTTATTTATCGTCCGGGCCGTGCAAGTGGTGAAAGAATTATTGAAACACCTGCAGCTCAACTATTAAAAGAAATGGACTTTGCTTTCGGATTTACAACATACGCTTCAGACATTAACGAAGCTAACGTTGACACATTGGCAAAAGCATATAATACTAACATTGAAGTTTATACTTATGCAGAATTCTTAAACGGAAGACTAATCTTCTCACAGCGTGAAATTGAAGGAACAAAAGAATCACGTTATTCATTATTTGAAACAGAAAACAAGCTTGTTGTTTCAGCAATTAAGAAGGCTGAGGATAATGAAGGATATATTATCAGACTTTTTAATGGTAAGAATCATGAAAACATAAGTGATACAATCAAGTTTAACTTTGATGTAAAAGAAGCTTACTACACTAACTTAAGAGAAGAAAAGACTGAAGACATTAAGGTAGAAAACAATACAATTAATGTTAAAGAATTATCACATTGTAAGTTTGTAACAATTTGTGTAAGAGCTAAATAGGAGGAAAAACATGAAGTACTCAGTAGCAATTGATATTGGTGGCACAAATACAAGAGTGGCGTTAGCTGACGAAGAATTAAATATAATCGAGAGAAAGCAGTTTGCAACAGACAGTGAAAATCCTGATGTAACACTTGGCAAAATTGCAGAAGTTATAAAAAGTTTTGACTGTGATATTGTTGGTGCAGGAATGTCATGTCCGGGTCCACTTGACTTAATTAACGGAAAGATTTTAACACCGCCTAACCTTAAGGGACAGTGGCATAATCTTAAAGTTGCAGAAGAATTAAGCAAGCTTATTAACAAGCCTGTATATCTTGAAAATGATGCTAACCTTGCAGGTCTTGCAGAAGCAGTTGTAGGTGAAGGAAAGGATTATAATTATGTTCAGTTCTTTACTGTATCAACAGGACTTGGCGCAGGATTTGTAATAAATAAAGAAATTTATCACGGCGCACACGGTTTTGGTAACGAAGTAGCTAACTGCGTAATGATGAAAGATGGACCAAGCCATGGCTCAATAATTCCCGGAGGAATTGAAGCAATAAGCAGTGGTACAGCCATTACATCAAGAGCTGTTAAGGCAGGACTTGATGTAAAACATGCAGGAGAAGTAAATGACCTTGCAAAAGCAGGAAATGAAGTTGCAAAGCAGATAATGGATGATGCAAAAGAATATCTTGCAAACTTTATCGGTGTAGTTTACGGATACGCAGATCCTGAAATAGTAATTTTAGGCGGCTCCGTAGCATTAAAGATAGATGGCTTTGTAGAAGAAGTTGAAGCTCTTGCAAAAGAAAGAGTTTACGAAATAATGAAGCCATATGTAAAGGTAAGAAAATCTACATTAAACGAAGACTCAGGACTTATTGGAGCAGCTTATCTTGCATTCTCAAAGGCAGAATAATATTTCACATTTTAAATTGAACAGGGTTTAATTATGGGAGCATATCAGAATTGGTATGCTCCTTATTCTTTTAGAAATTGTCAGAGATTAAATGCTTTGCAAACAATAGGCAGATTTTCGAAATTTTGCGAGCATAGTGTACAGCGATAAACTTACTGTTTGAGCCGAAGGCG